>ERZ781275.502-NODE-502-length-44339-cov-3.914868_pt1 | contig 44339 bp, 57 predicted proteins | sample MGYA00375853_ERZ781275 | MGnify/ENA primary metagenome ERZ781275 (study PRJEB29790, sample SAMN03653691) | human gut metagenome | host: Homo sapiens | place: USA: Dallas, Texas | collected 2012-07-23 | study: EMG produced TPA metagenomics assembly of the Gut...
CTTCAGAAAAGTTTTCCCTCCCTTCCCCAATGCGTTTCATCAACCCTGCTTCCTCAAACTTTTTCTGGGCCGCGAGAGGCAGAAGGCCAGCACGACGAGGGCGATGGTCACGCAGAACATGATGGCGGACAGCGCGTTGATATCCGGCTTCACGCCGAGCCGCACCATTGAGTAGATGCGCAGGGGCAACACCTCAAACGTCGGCCCGGCCACAAAAAAGCTGATCAGTACGTCATCCATCGACAGCGTGAACGCCAAGAGCCACCCCGCGACCACGGCGGGCATGATCACCGGCAGGATCACATAGCGGAACGCCTGCGCCTCGGTGGCCCCGAGATCGCGGGCGGCCTCCACCAGGTGCTCGTCGAATTCGGCCAAGCGCGCCAGCACGGTCAGAGCCACGAACGGCAGGCCGAGCGTCGTATGGGCGATGAGCATGGAGACAAACCCGAGCGGCAGTTTCACGCTGATGAAAAAGATGAGCAGCGAAATCCCCATGACCATTTCCGGCGAGACGGTCAGGACATACAGGGAGGCGTGCAGAAGCTGGCGGCCCGGGAATTCGGTGCGTTTGAGGCACAGCGCGGCGAGGACGCCGAGCAGCGTCGCCAGCGAAGCCGCCAGCGCCGCAACGGAAAGCGTGTTCACCACCGCGTCGATCAACGCGGCATTGCCGAAAAGCTGGCTGTACCACTTGAGTGTGAAGCCCTTCCACTCCGAAGTGTATTTCGCGGCGTTGAAGGAATAGACGATCACCACAAAGATGGGCAGGAACAGGAACGCGTAGACGATCCACAGCCACAGTTTGCCGAGTTTCCGCATCATCACGCCACCTCGTCCATGCGGTCGCGCGAGGCGACCTTGCGGTTGGCCATCCGGTACACCGCGATGAGCAGGGCCAGCAGCAGCGTCAGAATGGTGCTCGCCGCCGCGCCGAGCGGCCAGTCGCGGGCCACCATGAACTGGTTCTTGATGAAGTTGCCGATGAGCATACTCTTGGCCCCGCCGAGGATTTCGGGGATATAGAACGCCCCGAGCGACGGCAGGAAAACGAGCATCGAGCCCGCGATGATGCCGGGCAGGGTCAGCGGGAACGTAACGTGCCAGAACGACTGGAAGCCGCTGGCCCCGAGATCCCGGGCCGCGTCGAGCAGGCGGCTGTCCAGCTTTTCGATGGATGCGTACAGCGGCAAAACCATGAACGGCAGGAACGTGTACAGGATGCCCATAAACACCGCGAAATCGCCGTACATGAAGGACACGGGCTGTTCCGTAATCCCGAGCCACACCAGCAGCGTGCTGATGAGCCCGTTGGCCTTGAGGATCAGGATAAGCGCATAGGTACGGATAAGCGAGTTCGTCCAGAACGGGATGATGACCAGCAGGAGCAGCCAAGGCTTCATCTTGGCGCTGGCCCGGGCGATCCGGTAGGCGAACGGATAGCCCACCAGCAGGCACGCCAGCGTGCTCATGAAGGCCAGCCACAGGGATTCCCAAAGGATTTTCAGGAACGTCGGATCGAGCAGGCGCAGGTAGTTGTCCAGCGTGAACTGCGGCAGGACGAAATCCTGCTCGCCGCGCGTCAGCACCGTCACCACCAGAAGGCCGATATTCGGCAGCAGAGCGAACAGCAGCAGCCACAACGCCGTGACGCCGATGGAAAAGCGGTTGAAAAAGGCCCTAGTCTGCTTCATACGGCAACACCACTTCCCAACCGTCAACCCAAGTCACGGCAACGCGCTCCCCGCGGTTGTAGCTGATTTCCGCGTCGTCCTCATTGAAGAACTCGGCAACGGAAAGGGTCTCGCCGCTGTCGAGGGCGATGGAAATATCCACGGTCGCCCCCTTATAGACGGTTTCCTCAATGCGCCCGGTGAGGTACGGCCCTTCGGGGCGCTCGTCGTCATGCGCATAGACGCGGATGTCCTCGGGGCGCAAAAGCACGTTCACCCGATCCCCCGCCGCGAACGAGCGCGACGTGCGCAGGGTGAAGCGGCGGCCGCTGATGTCCGCGATATAGATGCCCTCGCCGGGCACGGACATGATCCGCGCGGGCAGGATGTTGATCTCGCCGACGAAACGGGCGACGTACAGGTTGGACGGCTCCTCGTAGATTTCCTGAGGCGTGCCGATCTGTTCGATGCGGCCCTGATTCATGACCACAACGCGATCGGACATCGCAAAAGCCTCTTCCTGATCGTGGGTCACGAACACGAAGGTGATGCCGAGGCGTCGCTGGAGGCGTTTGATCTCAAGCTGCATGGCGCGCCGCAGCTTGTAGTCGAGGGCGCTGAACGGCTCGTCGAGCAGCAGCACCAGCGGCTTGTTGACCACGGCGCGGGCGATGGCCACGCGCTGCTGCTGGCCGCCGGAAAGCTGATGCGGGCGACGGTCCGCGTACTGTTCGAGATGCACCATGCGCAGGGCTTCCAGTACCCTGCCCTCGATCTCACTTTTCGGACAGGACTGCATCCGAAGCCCGAAAGCCACATTGTCGCGCACGGTCATATGCGGGAACAGCGCGTAATTCTGAAACACGGTATTGACCTGACGGCGCTCCGGCGGGACGTCGTTCATCCGCTGCCCGCCGATGGATACGTCACCCTGATCCGGGGTCTCGAAACCCGAAAGGATTCGCAGAATGGTCGTCTTGCCGCAACCGGAAGGTCCAAGGAGGGTCAGAAACTCGCCGTTGCTGATACTCAGATCAATGCCCTCAAGCGCGCGAGTGTCCTCGAAAGATTTGTCCACACCCCTCAATTCGATGATATTGTCCTGTCCGGTCATTCTTCCCGACTGCCTCCGTATCCTTGTATGGAAGGGCGCGCGTCCCCGAACGGGATCGCCACACATCGGCCATCCACGGCTCCGCTCGTCCTTCAGTGCAGATTCTTGCGAAAAAGCCTTCAGCGGCTTGTCCGGGCGGCCCGTCAGGACTCCCGAAGGCTGTCTCAGGACCTTCTCTTTCACGCATCCTCTACATGAGGCGGGTCAAAGGGTCAAGAAAAGCCCCATCCATGATTTTACAGCTAACCTTTTGTTTCTAAAGATTTTGTCCAAACAGGCCCTTTCCTTTTTTCCACAGGTGCCCAAAAAACGCTTGTCTTTCATTTTGGTTCGGGCTAAGAAGGGCTTCTTCACGGGATGTGGCTCAGTCTGGTAGAGCGCTGCGTTCGGGACGCAGAGACCGCGCGTTCAAATCGCGCCATCCCGACCACTTGGGTCTTAAGGGTTTGCTTCACGGCAAACCCTTTTTTCGTGCCCAATGCACGGCGCAAAAAAAGGAATCCTTCCGTATGAAGAATTCCCTCTTCGACGCGGGGGAAAACCTACCGCACGCCTACGTCCTCAGATTGCGTCGGCAACCACCGACTGCGGGGTCAGCAGATCCGCATGTATGGCCAGCCAGATGCACGGGGAGCTGGTGTAAACCACCCGATGCTTCCTGCGCTTCGGCAGAAACAGCGAATCCCCTTTCTTCAGACCCACTTCCTCGCCGTCCATGTAGTGCAGGCGGGCTTCGCCCTCAAGCACCACAACCCACTCGTCCAGATCCTGATCGTACCATTCCCCTTCGGGAGTGACCTGCCCGTTGGATACGATGCGCTCCACGCGGATGCTCCCCGCACCCGTCGCAAGCGTATCGAAAAGTTCCGGCTCTTCAAGAGAGGGGTACGCGTCTTTATCTACAAAAAGGATATTACGTTTTCCGTTCATAGTTATACCTCCATCCTCAACTATAGGCTCCGCGATACTTTCTGTCCATGCCGCTATTTATCATTTTCAATCCTCCGCCGGCGGGTATACGCCTTGAAAAAAGAATGCGGCCCAATCTCTACGGATGGAGGAAAAAAACATGCGATTCGGTTATACGCTGCTCGTAGCGGGAGCCCTCTCCCTCGGTATCGGCATCCAAGCTCAAGCCGACGATTTTATTTCCCGGAAAGCGGGAAATGTCACCATCAGCCTCCCCTCCGGCTGGGAAGTCCTCCCCAAGGGAGTCCTGAAACAGTTCTCCCAAGAGAATGGCCCTGAAATCCTGCTTCTGGCACAAGGCCCTGCGGACGACTTCCTCAAACTGAGCATCATCAGAAATCCCGATCCCGGCACGCAAGAGGCGTTTCTCAAACAAGATGCCGTACAAACGGAAAAAAACTGCAAGAAGCTCATCGGCGAACTGGAAAGCCAGCTTGGCACAGGCAAAGCTGAAGCCACATGCGGCAAGGTCGAGAACAACGGCGTCGCCGCCCTCGCTACCCAACTAGCCATCCCCGCTCAGGATAACCGCCCGGAACTCATCAATATGACGTGGGTCTACCCTAATGGGGACAAGGGAGTGATCGCAAACGCCATGTTCCTGAAGAAGGACGCCGGGAAGTACGAAGCCGACGTCAAGAAGGCCCTCCAGTCCATCAAGTTCGACAAGTAAAGGGCAACGGCAACCCCTGCCGGACTTTGGGAATTCCGGCGCGGCCTTTTCGCCAGCAGAGGCCGCACCTCGGGCACTTTAGACAAAAAACGCTTCACTATCCGGTTCACACGGACACTGAAGCGTTTTTCTTTTTCCTGAACACATGACCGTGCCCATTTTCACGCCACGGCATACATTCTTTCCTCCAAAACAGAGAAATCCCCATCCTCCGCCGGAACGAACTCCCTCCGCGCCGCCTCCCCACCAGCCAAAAGTCTTTGGAGGGAGAGAGGAGAGGTTTGGGGAGGGGAGAGGGAACCTTTCCTCAGAAAGGTTCCCTCTCCCCTCCCCAATATCATCCCATCATCTCCGCCTAGAACTCCAACGAACCCGGCGTACGGGGGAACGGGAGCGCGTCGCGGATATTGGAAATGCCGGTGAGCATCATGACGAGGCGCTCGAAGCCCATGCCAAACCCGGAGTGCGGAACCGAACCGAAACGGCGCAGATCCAAGTACCACCAATAGTTTGCGGGATCCTGATTCATCTCGCGGATACGGCTTTCGAGCACGTCGAGGCGCTCCTCGCGCTGGCTCCCGCCGATGAGTTCGCCGATGCGGGGAACCAGTACGTCCATCGCGGCCACGGTCTCACGGTCGTCGTTCTGGCGCATATAGAACGCCTTGATCTCTTTGGGATAGTCATACACCGCCACCGGGCGCTTGAAATGTTCCTCGGCGAGGAAGCGCTCGTGCTCGGTCTGCAAATCAAGGCCAAACTTGGCGGGGTACTCGAAATTCTTTCCGCTCGCTTTCAAAATGTCGATGGCCTCGCGGTAGGAACAGCGCGCAAAGGGCTGCGCCACCATACCCTTGAGGCGATCCACCAGCCCCTTGTCCACAAAGCGATCGAACAAATCCATATCGTCGGCGCGGCGTTCGAGGACACGGTTGATCACAAAGCAGGTCAGGTTCTCGGCCAGATCCATATTGTCGTTGATATCCGTGAAGGCCACTTCCGGCTCGATCATCCAGAATTCCGCAGCGTGACGCGGGGTATTGGAATTTTCGGCGCGGAAGGTCGGGCCGAACGTGTAGACTTTGCCGAGCCCGAGGGCCAGCGCTTCGGCCTCAAGCTGGCCGGAAACAGTCAGGCTGCACTCCTTGCCGAAAAAATCCTGCGCATAGGGGTTTTCGCCGGGCTTCGCGGGCGTGTTCAGGGGCAGGGTCGTCACCCGGAACATTTCACCCGCGCCTTCGCAGTCGGACCCCGTCAGGATGGGCGTATGCACATAGTAAAACCCGTTCTGATAGAAAAAGTCGTGCACGGCGTGCGCGGCTTCGGCACGGATGCGGAAGGCCGCCCCGTACTTGTTGGTACGGGAGCGCAAGTGCGCAATGGTACGCAGGAATTCATCGGAATGGCGCTTCTTCTGGAGCGGGAAGGTTTCAGGATCGGCAAGGCCGAACACGGTCATATCCTTGGCCCGCACTTCCCATTTCTGGCCTTTGCCGGGCGACTCGACAAGTTCGCCCGTAACGGCGACGCACGCGCCCGTGTTGACGCCTTCCAGTTTATCCCATGCGGCAGTCCCCTCATCAACAATACACTGGATGTTGCCGAGGCAGGAACCGTCGTTGAGTTCGAGGAACGAAAACCCCTTGGCGTCGGGGCGGGTCGGGACCCATCCGCCGATACGGATTTCAGACGCGGCGGATGCCGCACCGAGCGCTTCAGCTACAGGAGTACGCAGCATAGAGCCTCCTCAGATTATATGTTATTTCTTGATTTTTGCCCGTATGAACTCGATAACCACCGGCAGGACCGAAACGATGATGATGCCGTAAATGACGACACTGAAATTGTTCTTTACGATCGGGATGTTGCCGAGGAAATACCCGGCGGAAACCAGCCCCGCCACCCAGAGGATGGCCCCGGTGATGTTGAAAGACAGGAACTTGACCGGGGACATGAGCGCAATCCCAGCCACAAACGGCGCAAAGGTACGCACGATGGGAATGAACCGGGCCAAGATAATGGCCTTGCCGCCATGCCGTTCGTAAAACGCATGGGCCTTGAGCAAGTGCTCCTTGTTCAGAAACCGTGTCTCCCGGCTGAATATGCTCGGCCCCACGTGCCGCCCGATCTCATAGTTTACGGCATCCCCCAAAATCGCCGCCCCCAGCAGGACAAGCATACACACGGGATAACTGAGATGCCCGGCTCCGGCCACGGTCCCCGCCGCAAACAGCAGCGAGTCGCCCGGCAGGAAAGGCGTCACCACCAGACCGGTTTCGCAGAACACGACGATAAACAGAAAAAGATACAGCAGCGCCCCATATTCCGCGACAAGTGCGAAAAGATGCTGATCGATATGCAGGACAAACGAAATCGCCTGTTCAAAAAAAGAAAGGTCCGTCATGAAAAAGTCCTGAGCACGCAAATACAGGTTTGAAACGGTTTGGAAAACAGCGCACAGGATACGGACAGACCTGTGGAGAATCAAGTCCTGATCGCCCCTTCAAATGTCCGTAATCCATTTGTCACAATCTCCCTTTACGGCCCGCCCGCGCCCCTGACGCCGTAAGTGCCGCAAGCCGTCCCCAACACCTTTTATTCCTCCAAAAGGAAAATGGCTTGACTTTAAACCGGGGACAAGCTATTGATTCCCCCTGTATTGACCCTCGGTCAATGCGCCAGCATAGCTCAGCTGGTAGAGCAACTGATTCGTAATCAGTAGGTCCACGGTTCAAATCCGCGTGCTGGCTCCAGAGAAATCAAGGGGTTACATCAAAAAATGTAACCCCTTTCTCGTGACTGTCCGCAAAACTGTCCGCAAACTGTCCGCACGGCCTTTTTACGGCTAGGAAATTTTGCTCCCCTTTTGGAAAAATACAGCAACATGCGGACACACAAGGCTTTCCCTCCCTGCCGGTTATTCTCCTTCCCTTCGTTGCTCCCGCAATACGCTACAATCCACGGCATGTTCAGCCAGCGCCCCCCTCTGAAAAATAAAGGCTAGCAACAAGAAAGAAGGGCCGGATTGCACCCCTCTGGGATGGCATAAAACATCCCCCAAAAAGGCCGCAGGTTTGGTGTGGGTGAGTGCGTTCTTTCCCGCAGTGGCTTCGGGGCAAAAAGGAAAGGCATGGTATTGCTCCATGCCCTTTGCACTCTTCCGGGGGCCATTAAGCTGCCCGTTCTTCTGTCAGGCGTTTGATAGTGCGTCGTGTAGTGCATATGCCTTGACGGGAAGGGCAAATTCAACAGACCGCGCATACGCGAGGTCGCCTTCTCTTTGCCACCGGAATCCCGAATGAACGGGAAACTCGCGCCTATGATCAAGATTACTCCTTGACATTTATAATTTGATGAATAATTAAAAATGATTTCACTCTCTAAAACTTTTACGAAAAGGAGATAACGATGCGTCTTAATATTTTTTTGGAGGAGCCATACTTTAGTTTTGCTAAAAAAGATCCTTTTTCCTTTAATGGATGGGGTGACAACGGAAAGGATACATTTTTCATAGACTACCCAGACGATCCTAAGATTCTGGATGTCGAGCTTTTTAGAATCCTAGTACTTCCAGCTATTCAGCTTTTCCATAAACGGTGTCAACTCGCTAATTTTAACTCCACATATGGTACAAAAATTGGAGAATTCCAAGCACCAACCAACTGGTCTTTCCCGATCCTTTCTGTATAATTTCTTACAGTTCAGTATCTCGGCCTTGGCTCCTGTGGTGTCCAAGACTGAGATACTTCTGTACTTCCGTCAGCCAACGCAACTGGTGTTGTAATCGTTAACATCCGTCAACCGCTTATTCTTCTCTCCACTGTTCTCGCACGCCGCTCGGTTTGCTCATCATGTGTTTTTTCTTTTTATGGTCAACCGCGTACTGCACACTTCGGGCAGGCACTTGCGTGTATGCCGATGGAGCTTCCCGCAATGCCCGCATCGGATTTCCCTGTTGATCATGTCGTGATGGCCCCCAGCTTTTCCCGATGCGTTCCAGCCGCCGCCCGATGTCCCGACACGCTGCCTCCCTGCGTAATGGTTCCCGCATCCGGGTGGTCATGGCTGGCGAGCACGTCCAGAGCCGCCAGCACTTCATCACAGAAGCCCAGAAACTCCCCGAAAACGGACGTCCCGCCGGACTCTTTCCCCGCCTTGAAACCAATGGTCGAGCCTGAGTTGATCGTCACCTGCGCCGCCGTGATGGTTTTCGCGCCGCCGATCGTCTCCGTGCTCTCTCCGGACACGTCCGTCTTTTCGTCCCCGGTGATGGCGCTGGACTTTCCCTTGCCGATCGTTTCCGCGACACTTCCCGCGACGTTCGCCGTGCGCTTCCCTCCCACATCTTCGGAAAAATCCCCGCCCGTGGTGTCCGTGCGCGTCTTTCCCGTGGTGGTCGTCATATGCGCCCCGGCTGTCGTGTTGATGTTGCCGAGGGACGCCAGATCAGTCCGCGCCCCGCCGATGAGCGTCAGGTTCATGGCTTCGACCTGTTTATTCCCGCCCACGGCCTCGACGGAATGCTCCCGCACTGTCCGGGTTTCCGTTCCGATAACGGCGGTCGACTCCTGAGCGGACACAATGCGCTCCCGGCTTTCGTCTTCTATACGGGCCTCCGTTTTCCGGCTCCAGTTCCCGTCCGCGTCCGCACGCTGGAAAGTGGTAGGCGTGCTCTGCCAGAGCTGTTCGCCCTGCGCGACGGCGGGCAGGGATACCCCGAACGGATAGACCTGCCGGATGATCGGATGGTCGGGCCGTCCGTAGGCGAAGCCGACCACGACCTGAGCGCCGGGTTCCGGAAAGCTGAACAGCCCCTTTTCCTGCCCGGCCCCGCTCTGCACTGGCAGGGGAACAGCGGTATAGACTGGAAAAGCCGGATCAGGTTCGCCATCCGGGGTCAAAATCTGAATGTCCACGGCAAAACGCGGGCGGAACCGCTCCGATGCGGCCCCCTCCCCCGGAGCGTCCGCCACGGCGACAACCCGCGCATAGCGATCGAGGTGCAGTCCAGCCCCCAGTTCAGGAAACAGCGCAATCATGGCCCGCTTGATAGCCTGTTTCATGCGTCCTCCCGCGTCTTGAGGGTCATTTGATGCCCGGACAGATGAACCAGCGTCACCCGTTCGCCGTTGAGCACGACGCCGGGCCGCATGGCGGGCATGGGCGGACAGCTTTTCCCGCCGTCCGCCGTCACGTTCCGGAACACGTTCCGGGGAAGCTCGACGGGGCGCGAGGGCCAGCGCGAGTCCTCCCAGCTTCCAAGCCAGACGGAGCCGTCCCCGGTCGCCTGCCAGATGTAGTCCGAAATCTGGAATGCCCCGCCGATGTTCGCCAGTCCTTCAAGCCCTGTCCCCAGCATGTTGAAAGCCGGAATCTTTGTATCCATGTAGGGCCTTTCGGGAAAGAGGAACCGCAAGCCCGTGGCGTTCGCGTACTCCGTCAGAACGTCGCGCAGGGTCGGGTGACGCAGGGCAAGGGGGATCGCCTTGTCCATACGGGCGGACATTTCGCGGCACATGAGCCGGGCCTGCGTATCGTCAACAGGCAGGTACCGCTCGACGAACCCGGCAAAAAACAGCGTGTCCGCATCGTCGACGCCGTATCCCATCGTAAACAGAACTTCCCCGGAAACAGGTTCGGACGTCGCAACCTGAAAGACAGCCCGTCCCGGCGCGGACAACTCCAGCCGGACGTCTTCACTGACAAGAGGCAGGCTGCCTGTAGGTGTGAGGAGCCTTTTGCGGATTTTCATTCATAGTCCCCGATGGCGTCGTTCGCCTTTTTGAGCAGCTTGTAAATCCAGCCCATTTCCTTCTCGGCCTGTTCCGCCGGCGCGATGGCCCCTTCCCCGGCTGCCGGCGACGATGACGCCGCCGTAAGCGGTTTATCCGCCTTCCGCGCTTCCGCCCGCTCCGGGACGGACTTGTGTTCAGCCAAAGTAAAAGACACGTTCCAGCACCGCCTCCCCTCCTGTTCGTCCCAGCTCACCCGGTCAGCAAAGATCACCTGCCTGATTCCGGCGGCGTTCGCCGTGGTGTTGGTGATTGTGTAGACCTTTCCGGACTCGCCGGAACCCTTGGCCTCTGAAATACGGATAAGCTCCCGCAAGTCAGCTTCGTCCTGATAGCGGATCTGCGTCGTAACGGTCAGGGTCTTGCCTTTGGTGCCCTTGTCGGCTTTCGTCGTCGAGCTGGTTTCACCGGACGCATCGGCCTTCTTGAGCTGAAAAGCTCCGGAAACGCGCAAGCCGAAACCGGGCACGGTGTAATCGTCCAGTCTCAGGAACATCATGGGCAGGAAAACCTCCTTGAAAAAATCGAGCTGGGGCGCGGGCCCAAACCAGATCAACGCGGCTGTCACCTTGTTCGCGGGGGATGCGGGCGGCGTCACGAGGCGCAGATCACGGCCTATTTCGTCCAGCGTCCCCGTCAGATAGCTTCCGAACCAGCTTGCGCCGGTGCCCTGTATCGTGTCTTGCAGGTCTTTGACTTGCTGCAGCACGCCGTCGAGCCGGGCCTGCATCCGTTCCCCCGCCTGTTTCAGCACCTCAAGCGGAGAAAGGGCCGCCGCCTTCACGCTTTCGATCTGCGCCAAGAGCGCACCGGCGGTCTTCGTCGTCCCCGCCCCCTTGCCGGACGTCCCCGGCGTCGAGGGGAACCAGCCGGGATAGACCGGCGCGGTCGGGATGACGAACTTGTCCAGCTCCAGCGTCATAAGCGACTTCGCCCGCCGTGCTGCCTGTTCGACATCCGGAAGGGGGAAGACCTGAGAAAAGGAACGGAGGGATTCGGAAAACGAGGCCAAATCCGGGCACGAAAACAGGAGCACAACGGCGGCATTTCCATCAAGCATCCCGGATGATGCCGCACACCGTTCCCCCAGAGCCGCCAGCGCCTTTTCCGGGGTGAGCCATGCGTAATCCCCGGCCCGTTCCCCGATGCCCTGTTGCCACGGATGCACGCACAGAGCCTGAACCTGTCCAGCCATCATGCCCTTGAACTTGTCCCGCAGGCTGTCCGCCATGCCCGCGAGTTCCGCCGCGTCCGGGATATTGTTCGGAACCTTCCCGGCAAGCGAGAGGACAGACTCCGCGCCCGACCGCATATCCGAAAGCGCCCCCTGCACCGCCGGGGTAAGGCTGTCCGCCAGTTCGGAGATCGACGCGGACGGCGCGAACGCTACGCCGTTCCAGAGATCGAAATTCGTGGGCATGGTCCTCCCCTGCTACTGTTTTTGAATCAGACACAACGCATAATACGGGTTCATGACGCTGATCGCCTTTGTGGTAATCGTGTGGCTGTGCCCGGAGTCGGTGATCTCATGCCCATGCGCCTCTGTCGTGACCGTGTGCGTATGCCCCGGATCGGTTACACCGTGTCCGTGCTGTCCTCCGCTTGCCGAGTGTGTATGGCCCGGATCGGAAACGCCGTGGCCGTGCCCCTGTGAAGACCCATTGGCACCAACCAAGTATTGCCCGTCATTGCCAGTAGATACCCATCCCCGCTCTCTGACGTCTTCCTGATAACGACCGACAAGGCCAGTATGCACGTTCTGGCAGTATCCCTGCCGGGTCGTATTCGTAACGCCCCATACGGAATGGGGATGGCTCGGCATGGTATTTGTAGTCAGCGTTGTATTCTGAACCGTCACGCCCGCTTTTGCCGAACCTGTCGTGACGGAAATGGATGCGTTCTGGATACTGATCCCGGTCTTGGCGCTTCCAGCCGTCCCGCTGGGGCTGGCATTGGCAAGGCTGATCCCGGTCTTCGCCGTCCCCGCCGTCACTTCCGGCGTTACAGAAGCAGCGCCGCCCGTAGCGCCCGGAGAGTATTTCCCACCCGCGCCGATGATAAACCGATCCCGCAGATTCGGGGTGCCATTCGTTCCGTCGCACAAGAACCAGCCTTTAGGGATATTGTCAGTCGTGCCGCTCCACATCAGGATGACGCCGGAAGGCACCAGAAAGCCGGACATTTCAACAAGCCGCGTCTTGATCTCATTGATCCAGCGTACAGTCTGGGGGAACGCCATTACAGCACCCCCAAAAGTTCGCAACTAAAGGTCTCTCTCTCTCTCTCTCTCTCTCTCTCTCTCTCTCTGCATGAGTTCCTCCTCCCTACGCCTTGACCGGAAGGGCAGGTTCAACAGGCCACGGACATGCGGGGTCGCCTTCGCCCTGCCACGGGAATCCCGGCTGGGCGGGAAGATCGCGCAGGGCTTGGCGGTATGCCAGCCACTCTTGATAGCCCGCATCGGTAAGGGCCGTCTCTTCTCCATTGTCGAGCTGGTCACGGTGCCGCTCGACGATCCACGCGCTTTCTTCAAGACGGCGATCGCGTTCCGCTCGGATGCGGGCGGCGCGGGCTTCCGGCGCGTTGTACGCGGCGACGCGGGCGGCTTCGGCGGCTGCTGCCTCGTCTTCGAGCCGGGCCTTTTCCGTTTCCCATGCGGTAACGAACGGGGCCACGTCTTCCGCGTAATCCCCCTCAGTCAACGGGTGGTTCATGTCGTCAAGGAACTCCATGTGCCCCTCCCCATTGTGCCACTGGACGGCATGGAGGTTTTCCGGTGCCGCAAAGTCAAATTGCAGAGCCTCTCCTTCGACTATGATCAAACGATCGGAAGGGACTACCGTAACGTGCTTTTTCATATCCTCGCCTTTCGTTAAAGTTTCTTGATGTAGAACAGGGCCACATAGGGCGGCATGACGTCGATCGTCTTCGTGGTAATCGTGTGGCTGTGCCCGCCGTCAGTGATGTCGTGACCGTGCGCCGCTGTCGTGATCGTATGCGTATGCCCCGGATCGGTGATGCCGTGACCGTGCTGCCCCGCGCTTGCAGAGTGTGTATGTCCGGGGTCGGAAACGCCGTGCGCGTGTGCCCATGAGTTGCCCGTATTGGCAGTTACGGTATCTCCACCATTTGCTGCTCTGTCTTCAAAGCCTGTTGCTCCAAGATGCGCGTTGGTATGATATGTATGTCCGTGGGAAGGAAGCGTGTTCATATCAAGTGTTGTGCCTTGAATACCGATGCCGGTTGCAGCCGCACCCGTAGTGATGGCAACAGAAGCATTCTGAATATTGATCCCGGTCTTGGCGCTCCCCGCCGTCCCATTGGAGCTGGCATTGGCAAGACCGATCCCGGTCTTCGCCGTACCCGCCGTCACGTCCGGCGTTGCCGATGCCGCGCCGCCCGTAGCGTCCAGCCCGTATTTTCCGCCCGCGCCGATAACGAACCGATCCCGCAGATCCGGCGTGCCGTTCGTGCCGTCACAGATTGCCCAGCCCTTGGGAACCGCGTTGCTGGCCCCATGCCAGAGGATGACGCCCCCACTTGGGACAAGGAAAAGCCGCACCTGCGAAAGGTTGTTCAGAATCTCATTGATCCAGCGCACTGTCTGGGGAAACGCCATTATCGTACCCTCACCGCGATGTCGTATTCCACCGGTATATCGTCATGCCACTGAACAACGGTCGACATGCTGCCCTTGTTCCCAACTTCCTTATATTGGGCGTGCGCGGGGTCTTCCCCGGCGCTGCACTGTTCCCCAGCAAGGTAAACGTCCAGCTTTTTCGAGCCGACTTCATACCGGGGAACCGTCCAATCCGTGTTTGCGGGGATGACCGCCGAACGGGTGCCCCCGTATGACAGCAACTCGCCTTTGGGCGCGGTCAATCCCGTCAGCACGCCGCCGTTCTTCCGGCTGTCCCCGAACGCGGGCGGGCGAAGATCGATGACGTCCCCGGTCGTGTTGATGGTGGCGAGCTGCACCCTGTAGTGCATAAGCCCGGTTTCATCGGCGGCATTTTCCACCTCCGTCTCCGGCTCGACCACCATAGGAGAGGCGTAGGCCACACGATCGGAACCTTCCGGCTTCAAGCAGACGTCAAGCCAGACGTCCGCAGGCGTAAACGTGGCGACAACGGGCATGGACTCGACCAGCTCGGCACGTATCCCGCCGATGTAGCCGTACCCGGTCATGAGCGCGTATTGTCCGCCGTTCCGTGTCACCTTCCAGCCGTCTCCGTCGAACCAGCCCATGCCGTACAGGTCAAAATTCGAGAGGCGCTCCCTCTCGTCGATGCCGCCCAGCCGCCGCGTGAAGTCGAGCTGCCAGACCTCCGCGCTGATCGTGATGCCCGTCAGCTCACGCGCTCCGGAGAACTCGATAAGGAAGTTGCGGGTCAGGTTGTTGCCAGCGGCACCAGTCGCGCTCGAATACTTCCGTTTTTCCAGCGTCGGGAACGATGCCGCCGCGATAAGCGTTTCGTACTCCGAGCAATAAAGGCCCTGCCAGTTGAAAGACCAATCGCCTACATCGCTCCCCAGCAGCGCCGAGTACACAACTTGGTTCGGGTTCACATAGGCCCGGTATTCCTCCGGGATCGGATATTCATAGACGACATGCCCGGTCGGAACCGTGATGCCCGGCGTAAGCGGATCCGACGGGTCGAGTCCCGGCACGTTGGCAAAAACGAACGTGTCTATGATGAGGGGCTTGCCCTCAGACTGTAGGCGGGCCGTAAGAGCCTCACCCGCCGCAGTCATGACGATACTCATGCACGCGCCTCCAGCGTGTTGTGGTTGTGGTCAAAAATGCCAAGCCCGGATGCCCGGCCCGCCTTCATGATTTCCTGAGCCACGGCGCACACCGTCTCGCTGTTGTCGCCAAAGGGGACGACCCGCATGGTTTCCGTCATGGGGATGCGGGAAATGAAGCGATACCGGCGGCATGTACGCCCGTAATCGGCAACGATAAGCTCAAGCACGTTCTGGACGTCCGGAAACGCCGAGTCGTCCATGCCGATGCCGATAACGTCCCAGTCCTGCCCGTCCTGACGTTCTTCCTGCGCCACCTTGCCAAGTTCGAGGCGCCGGAAAATCCTTTCCCAGCCCGCAACCTGCCCCGCGTCCTTGGCATTGGCGTAGGCGTGCTTCACGCGAAGCCGGTACAGCCTGTCCGCCTCTCCCACGGTTCTGGTTACGCCGCGCTGCCACGCCATCAGGTCGAGCATCCTGTCCGTGCAGGTCATGGGATCAAGCTGTTTGAGCGGGAATTCCGCCCAGTCCCCCACCTCTTCCCACCAGCGCCGGGAAGCCCGCGCCAGCGTGCGCGTGTGCTTTCCGTCCATCCAGAAGGGAATCTTGATTTCGGGGAAGTCTTCGCTCATATCCCGTCCCCCAGCCTGACCGTCAGGCTCCGCAGGGTCGGCAGGGACAGTTCCGACACAATGTCCTGCAAGCTGAACTCGACAGAGCGCAAATCAGGAAACATGGCGTGCAGCTCATGGTCGAGCTGGGAAAAGGAAAAACGCGACCGGGGAAGTGTCCGGGTAACGTCAACGTCGAGGTTTTCCCGGAATGCCGACCGAACCGCGTTCTCAACGTCCGTCCTGAGGGCTTCCCGGCGTTCTTCACCGCAAGAGAGCTGCGGGTACACCGTGACGGTCAGTTCCACGGGCAGGTCCGGCATGGCGAAAAAACGGATGTCGTCACCGTGCCCGTGGTTTCCCGACTCCATGATGAAGGCATTGACGCTTTCGACAAGCGAAGCGGGCGGGATGCCCGATTCCAGCATGAGATACCCGTTCGCGGTACCGGGGCCGCGTGGCCCGTCCTTTTCAAAGTAGACGTAATCGGCCCGGACGCCGAAATGCTCCGTCACAATCTGACGGTATCCCGCGTCATGGTGGTACTGCCCCACGGCCTGAAACTGTGCGCGGGCACGCAAGCGGAACGCCTCGTCGGTCTCTTCATCAGAGCCGGGGGACACAAGCCAGTCGTCGCCATTCGCCACGGTTACGATGCCGGGCACGGGGACGGGCAGGATCGAGTAGTACCCCGGCCCCAGATTGGCGGCGGCTCCGGCCTGTTCCGCCCGCACGTCGACTTCAAGCCCCAGTTGGCCTTCATGAATGACGGCGTCCCGGAGCGTCGCCACACGGTGCGTCACCCCGGCAATCGCGGGGCTTTCAATGATGGTGCCTTTTGGGATCGTCAGGTTCCCGGACGCTTCGGCCCGCGTGAACAGGACGGTTCCTTCGGCGTAGGTGGCGGGATGCCGCTCAAGGTCGACCCCCCAACAGTAAATATCCAGATAAGTGCCCGTGGCGAACTTGAGGAACGTATTCGGAAGCGCATGGCGGACAAGCAAGCGGACGAGCCACAGCGCAGGAGCGGTCACAATGGCGGAAACGAGCCGCCAGAAGGGGCTCCATGCGCTGTTGTTCGTGATCTGCGATCCCTCCTCCGCGTTGATCGTATCCCAGCGCCCCCGCATCCCGGCTTCCGTGGTCGGGATACCGGCTTCGGAAAGCATCTTTTCAAAAATCTGTTCGGACTCCGACATTTACGCCTCCAGAGCAAGGGACAGCGCCCCGTAGAGTTCCGTTTGCGCCGTGAGCCAGTAGACCCCCGGTTCGGACTCGCTGATCTCCGTGGTTCCGGGGATGATCCGCTCGTCGTCGTCAACGGCGATACTGATTTTTATGAGGCAGGATTTCCGCTTCATGGGGTCGCGGTTCGCCAGCATTTCCGTCAGGAGCCCAGACTCCCTGATCATGTGGACAATATCCTGCGCTATTGAAGCCCGGCCCGTGACCATTTCGGGGATGCCCCCGGCGTCGGGCGTCAGGTCGTCCTCCGTAATCAAAAGATCCCGGTACTCTTCCATGCTCACCCTCAATCAAAGGACATGGCCATCATTTCTTCGACCTTTTCCCGCGTGACCGGCCCCTCAAAGTTGAAATACTGCGCCCCGATCGTCATGGTCTTGTTCTGGCTGCGGTTCGTGTTGCTGTTGTTCAGCGTATTGTAGATGCTCCGGGACTGAGGCGCGGGGATACGCGGCGTTTCAAGAGACGGCATCCGGGGCTGCGTCGGCGCGGATACGGCGTTGATAAGCTGGGGCCTGTACGCTTCGCGGACTCCCGCCCGCTCAAACCGCGCCACCTGCCCCTGCGCCTGCATGACGGTTTGCTGCGCGGGGCGGCCCATGACTTCACTCTGCCGCTGGAGCGCCTGCGGCGCGGACTGTGCGGGAACGGAGGGAACGGGAGAAGGAACCCCCATGCCGTACAGCTCATAGCCGACCAGCGCCTTTTCCGCCTGCGCCTGATACTGAGGGGATGCCGTGGCCCCCTCTTCGCCCGTGAACGTGGAAGCCTCCAGCGGCTTCGTCAGCTTGTAGTATGCGGAATCGGACTTGATGAGGCCCATCTTTTCGAGCACCCAGCCGATGCCCTCCATCAGCGTACGCAGGGGGGCCGTGACAAGGTTGATCGCCTCAAGCAAAAACTTTCCCCATTCGCCGTTGGAAAACGCCGAAGTCAGGCGCTCCCACCACGCGCAAATATCCTGCACAACGGCAATGATGGCCTGCCCCCACCATGTGTCCCCATATGACGCCTTGAACTCTTCCCAATTCGAGACAAGCCACGCGATGCCAGCCACAGCCAAAGCTGCGCCGTATACGATGAAGAGAAGCGGGTTTGCCAAGATCGCGGCCTTCACCAGCGACATGATTTCAAGGAACCATTTCAGGACGCCGCACAGCTTCCCAAACGGACTGATAATCCCAAGCACCCCCAACTTCATCAGGCCCGACGCGATGGACGCCAGCCCCATCACGCCCGCGAATACGGTTACGGCAAGCGCCGCGTAGCCTATCCACCGGGCGATGTTCGGGAACTCTTCGATCGCCCACAGGATTTTCCCCATGAACACGTTGAAGACGTCGACAACATCGTTGAGCGGCGGCAGGAGCTTCTGCCACCATGCCACGGAAACGGTATTGATCCCCGCCTCCAGCTTCATGAAGGGGTCAACCATTTTCCGGGCCATGTTCGTGGCTGTTTCCATGCCCTTGATTTTGCCTAGGTCGTCTATGTTCTTCGCCAGCCCCGCCGTGTCCTGAATGAGCAGCTTGAGCATCCCCACGGCTTCATCGGAACCGAACGCTTTTTTGATCAGATCGGAATCCACGACCTTATCAAGCGCCCCGTACTTTTTCTTGAGCTTTTCGAGGATTTGCAGGACAGGAAGCATCTTTCCCTGCGAGTCCACAAACTTCATCCCCAGCTCTTTCTGCGCGTTGCCAACGCCCATAAGGAACGCCTTGTACTTCGTCCCCGCTTCCGAGCCGGACATGGTCGCTTGCAGCTTGCCGAGGATCGCCATCTGTTCGTCAAGGCTGCTCCCTGCGGTTGTGGCTTCCGCACCGAGGGATGTAAACGCCGAACTCATTTCATAGCCGCTTGTCTTGAACACCTTGATGGCGTGCGCCGTCTTGCCCGCCATGTCCTCAATCCATGCAGACTTGCCCTGCGCTTCCGCCTGCTTCTGAAAAATCCCGTACATCGTGCCGGTATAGGCGGTCATGGTCGAGGCGTCGGCCTTCGTCGCCTTTGCCATGACCGCCGAGGCATAGGTAAAGGACGAGAGTTGCTCGCCGTCCAGCCCGGCAATGCCGGACTGGATGGCATAGGAGGCATCAACGAACTCCTTTGCTGTGCCCCCATAACTCATGGCGTAGCGTTTCGCCGTGGCGTCCAGTATCCGCAATCCCTTTGTGTCGACATCGAGCGAGGAGACCTCAGCCAGCGCCCGGTTCATTTCCAGAGCCGGGGACACCAGCGTCTCCACGGCAAGCCCGGCACCAGCGACGGCAAGCGCCCCGCCGCCGATCTTCCCGAAAGCGGCTCCGGCCTGTTTCTGGGTCGAGTTGAGAACTTTCTGGAGCTTCCCAACAGGCCCGGACGCCTCGTCACGGACGCCGATGCTGAACATGAGCTTTTCCAGCTTCCCCATCAGGTTCTCCCGAATGCCCTTGCAATGCCGTTCGCCACGGCAAACCCCATCTTTTCCCAGTAGTCGAGTTCAAGGAAAAGCGCCTCAGCCATGCAGTCCTCGTCCTCTTGGCGACCGGGGAACCAGCGATGACACAGGGCCATAAGCTGCCCCAAGTCATTGCTTTTGAGTTCCGCCGCCCGCCGCTCTACTTTCCCAGCGCCAACGTCAGGTCTGGCTGGAACTCCTCAACAACGAACGACGCGATCTGAACCGCGAAACCCGGCTGTTCCAGAAGGTCCTTGAGGGCGGGCCTGCTGTCTTCAACCACACACCGCATCAGAAAGTTGTGCGCCGGGGCGATCTTGTTGGAAAGGCTCAGTTCATTGATATACTTGTTGTATTTGTCAGTCGTGACTTCAAAGGTCAGTTCGGCTTTGTTGGCGGTAAGCGTGATGGTCTTCTGCATCATTGTCCCCTTTTGATGATCAGTTGCTTTACGTCCTCGATCCGCGTGTCGAAATGCTGCCGCAGATCGTTAAAGAGCTTTCCCAGTTCTTTCTTGTTGTTGTAGTTCTCGGCTACGTGAACCTTGAAGGCGGCTATATCCCGTTCGTTCCTGCGGCCCATGCGATGCAAATAGAGGAACGCCCCAACAAGCAAAGGCCAGACATATTGTCCGAACACTTCCAGAAGTTGTTCCAGCTTCACGGGCTTACCTCTTCGATCCACAACGCCAGCACCCCGGCGTCGCGTTCATCCATCCACACGCCCTTCACCCCGTTGAGCGTCGCCCGCTTCATGCTCGACAGTACGGGCCGCGTCGGGACTGTCCTTTCTTCCCAGTTGACCGATGAGCACGCCGACAGGATCGTCAGCAACGCGAGCACGGAAAAGAGCCTTCCGGCGTGCCGCCAGTTCCGCCTTTGCCCATGCCCAAACCTCAGCAAGCAACGCGAAGATGGCGGCGAACCTCTCCACATCATTTCCCCGTTTTGCCGTCCGGAACGGCGTTTTTGGCCTTTCCGAAGTTCCCGCCGAATTTCGCGGTCACGGCGTAGATGATCTTGTAGATGGCGGAACTGGATTCAGTCGGCGGGGCCATAAGCGTCTGCGCCAGAGCACACACGGCGATGCAGGCCGCTACGATAAACCCCGCCCAGTTTTCGCCCACAAACTGGGCAAGAGCGTTGAAAAATTGGGTTTCCATCAAACAGACTCCGGGTCATAGGTTCGCGTCAGCCAGCCGTCGAGAAAACAGCGCTGCGTTTCATCGCGGGCCGCAAGGTTGACGTAGTGCATGGCCTGAGCCGCATTCAGGGCATGGACAAGTACGGCCTGCGTCGTGCGCTTCTCAATGAGCACGCGGAGGGCTGCACGGGTACGGTTGCCGAGTGCCCCGTCTTCTTGCAGGTCAGGAAAAAGCGCGGCCTTCGCCTTCTTGTCGTAGTTAAAGGCATTGCAGATACGCTGCAGGTAGCGGGTGTGCCCGCCTTGCCCCAGATTGACGACCTGCTCGTACATTTCGTTTGCCAAGTCCTGCGGGATGTCGTCAGAAGCAAGCCCCAGCGAGTTGAACAGGTTCCGATAGAATGCCGTCACCTGCTCAAGAAGTCCGGGAATCTGGCGCAGGTGCCGGGTAAAGGCCGCGCTGCCCTGCCGGAAACTGGGGTGATCCTTTTCGGCGTCAACCAGCTTCCACAGCACCAGACCGGGATGGCACCTGCGGGCGATGCCGCATAAGGTTTCCCCACCGCGATCGTTCGGATGGTTGGCGTAGCCGCCCTCCCAGACGGCGACCGGCGCGTGCGCCTGTGAAAAGTCAGCCATTGCCGTTCACCTCCACATTGTCCCAGTATTTGGCGGGATCGGCTTCCCTCAGCGCCCGGACTCCAACGCGAGGGCGTTTCGAGGATTCCTCATGTTCGATGCGTTCAGCCGCCCGCCGGAGCTGAGAAGCAATCAGGCGAAGCATGACGGCGGAACCCTGCCGATCGCTTTCGAGGCCGTCCGCAAGTTCGGACAGTGCCGCCGCGCTATCAAACACGCTGGCGATCGGGTCAAAATCCTTTTCCATTACAGCCCCTCGGTTTCTTCGGAAGTGAGATACGGAACGCCGTTGATACGGACAAAATCCGGCGATGTGACCACATAAGGGATGGTGAACTTGACCTTTTCCCCGCCCTTGGGGTCGAGGTCCGCCAGTTTCGAGACTTTCAGCTTGCAGCCGAACGCCTCGATCTTCGATTCTTCCCCGTCTCCCGTGCTGCCGTAAAACAGGATGTCGAACTCAGGCAGGCCACGGAACGAACCGGCGTTTCTCGCGGCCTCGGTAACAAGTTTCAGGTTCGCGGCGTCGACCTCGATTTCGCCGCTTGCCCCGACTTCCCCGTCCGTCCAGCCGTTGGGGATGCCGTTGGTCTTGGCGACTTCCGAACTGTCTTCAATGTCCAGAGACGCCGATTCGACGTGTACGAGCATGTCGCCCAGATAGACGTCAAAGTTCTTTCCGCTCAGTCTTTGCATGATGTCCCCGCTATGCGTAATTCGTCAGATCAAGCATGAGGTTGCAGGTTATCTTTTTCGGGCAGTTGTACGGACGCGCCGCCATGTACAGCTCGACCGCGCTCTTGCTCGTCCATGTGATTTCAATGTCCCCATCCTCCGGCGGGTAGATTTCGCCGGGGAACGTCTGCCCCAAGATGGTCGTGGCACGGGACATTTCCCGCAGGGGGCGCATAAAGTAGGTTTTGTTCTGCGCGATGCTGGCGGGCGTGCTGTTGAATTGCCGGTTGGCGATGCGGGCCACAGCCAGCGGATAGACCTGCCGCATACACTTCTGGATGACACGCACGTTTTCGATGACCTGATAGTCCCCGCCGGGCACGTCCAGAACGGTTCCATCGGCCCAATAGGTTCCGGAATAGTCCGGATACCACTGCGGCACGGAAAAGCGGGCCTTGTCGAGATCGGAAAGGACGCTCATGTCCAGCCGCCGCCCGTCGACGTCGACCGGGCGTTCCGTCCACTCCCCGACGAGCGCCCCGGTAGCAACGCGCATCGGAGAATCCGCCACGGTGACGGCGGCATTGCACAAACGACCGGCAAGCGTGCCCAGTTCGTACCCCCAGATTGAGGGCGTCACGAGGCAGGTGTCGGCGGCTACATCAGCGGTCAACGGCTTGATCGCCGTAGCATAGTCCGCCCAGCTCTGCGTCTCAGGGTCAAAGGCGGGGGCGCGTCCACCGAACCAGAGCGGACGCATGTACTTGCCCATGATGGCCTCGCCCTTGGCTTGCATGGCCTCGACGTCCGAAACGGCCTTAAGCGGTTCCGTCAGGATGACGCCTTCAACGCTGGCGAGTTCCATAGCCACGTCAACGGCGTCGGCCCATGACTTGATCCCGGATTCCAACGCGGGGTTGTAGACAACGGCGCAGGCGTTCCAATCCTGCCCGGCGTTGTTCCGGGCGTACTCAAGCTGAATCCTCAGATCGGCGGCATCCCCCAGCACGGAGTCCAGATCCGTATCCGTGTTGAGCGTCAGGAGCTTGCCGACGTCCTGCGTCCCGGCCCCGACAAACAGGAGGTAACGCTCGACGGCGGGCAATGCCCCTTGCATCAGGTTAAGATTGTTTATGACGACAGTTCCGATACTCATGTGTTCTCCTACAGCTTGCCTTTTCGGGCGATACGGTTGAGGCAGTCCTGCGCCACCTTGTTGATGATTTCGTCCGTCTGGGCCTGCGTCACGCCCAGAAACTCGCGGGCGGGAGGCGCATCGTTCCAGCGCTGTTTGCCCCGCGCCTTCCCGGTCAACAGGATGCGGAGCGCAAGCCCTGCCCCGCCCAGCGTCATGTGTGTTTCAATCCACCGGACGGTCACGCGATGGAACGCCTTTTTGCCCCCGGCCCGGTATCCGTTCCTGACGAGCAGCTTTGCCTGTTTGCGCGTTGCCGGGGCGTTGTAGTCGGGCGTCCCCCGCTGGCGGCGGATGCCCGCAGGAGTCCAGTCTTTGCCGACCCCGTGCTGGTTCCTGTAAGCCGCCGTGCCCCACAGGGCCTCCTTCCATGAAACCAACACGCCGCTGTCGGGGCCTCCAATGACTTCCAGCCTTTTGCCGATTGACTGCAACAATTTCCGTTTGTCCCGCTTGTCCCGGCGGGGCGGGAAGGGCACACCGTCGACGGATTGCTGGCGGCGTATGTTCTTCCGGCTGTACTTCCTGACCTCGCGGCCCATCCTCCGGGCGATGTTCCGCCGTTCACGGCTCGAATCGGGGGCCAGCGCGTCAAGCTGGCGGGAAAGCCGCCCGGTTCCTGAGACACGGATCGTCAGGTTCACGGCTTGATCCTTCCGGTCATGCCCGTAATCCGCTCAACAGCGCAGACGGGGACGGGGGCCACACTCCAGCGCCGCCCGTCAAATTCAAGCTGGCCTGACTCGTCCGGGACAACCTCGATCGGTTCCTCGAACTCAACGGCAAGCTCAACGTCCGAAGTCTCAAAATCGTTGATCTCGATATCGATCTCAGGGTCTTTCAGGCCGTCGCGCCGATCGTCATGATCTTGCAGCCATGCCGCCACGAGTGCGGTCAAAAACAGCCCGTCTCCGGCATACCGCTCAATGCTGATCACGCCGTCATATTTGAACAGGCAGACTTCGATGCCGTGCCCAATGTTACGGCCCGTCAACAGAATTTCACCTTGATCGACGAATGCGCTTACTTTTTCGCGCTCAACTCCGGTGACGCTCATGATGTGTTCGACAAGCGCCGTCAGCTTCAACACTGTCCCCCCTAGATCAGCGCCACGTCGACGCGGCTGCATCCCAGCAAGTCCGCGATGGCGTCATGGGCAAAGGCAAAAAAGGCGTCCGCCGATTCGCGGCCCTCTTTCGCGTCATTGTTTGCGGCCTCCCTGCGCTCGATTGTCCGGAACTGCGCCAGCAGCAGCCCCTTGGCGTGCGAGAACACCGCCCGCTGGTAGACCAGCATTGCGGCCCCCGGAACGCCGCCGAACGGTACGGCCTCAAGCGAGGCGCACCCCTCCGCTTTCCGCGCTTCCGCCCATGCCGCAAGCTGGCGGTTTGCCCACACCATGCCCAGACGGAGATGATCGGACACAAGGTCCGCCGCGTACTCTCCGGGCAAACGGTAGAGCGTCAGGAACAGGCGGACGGACAGGGACGGAAACCAGCCGTCATTCCCGACTGTACCGTCAGGCTGTTCCGTGCTCATGGCATTGAAAGACATGGCGCTCCTGTAATGGCCCCGGCCCTGCCCGGAGTACGGCGCGGACGTTCCGGCTGTTCCGGGCGGACGGGGCTGGTTGTGGGGTGGATTGACCTTTACCGCTCGGCGGCGCGCTTGCCTTGCTTCAAGCGGGCCACGGCGCGCGACCGCTTCGCGTTAAGGAACTTTTTTCAACAGATCGTCCAGTACGGTTTTGACTTTCGCGCCTTTTTCCTGCGCCTGCCTCAATACGGCGACGGCTCCGGAAACGTCCCCGGACTTCGCCAGCGCCAGCCCGCGCAACTTGAGGTAGTTGGCGGCGAGCTGATCAGGCACGTCCCAAACCAGTTCCGGATCGGGATCAAACAGGCGATCGAACACCTGCCCGAAAAAAGGTTCCGGACTGCGCCCGGCATCGTGTTCCGCCTTGGCCCATTCGAGCGTCCTGAGCGCGACGAGCAAGGGCACGGACGACTTGAAACGGTCGGGAAGCCGCTGCCCGTGCTCCATGCACCAGCCAGCAAGATCAAGGGCGCGCTCGATGAACCCGCAGTCGAACAGCCAGACAAGGGCATAGCCCAGCAGGTCGTGCGTCTGTCCGGAGTCACGGAACCGGTTGATGTACTCGGCATACTTGGGCAGGAGCGTATCGCGCTTGAATACGGCCTTCCGCTCGAACGAGGCGATGCTGTGCAGGGCCTCCAAGTCTTCGGCAAGGCTTGCGGATACAAGCGCCGCCGTCTGGTTCGCGGCGAGAAGCCCGGCCTTTCCGCTGGCGATGACGGACGGGGAAACCACAGTTTCACCCTCGCCGTTCCCGGCTTTCGCGGCCCGCTGTCGGGCAAGCATCAGGCTCATTTCTAGGCCCCCCCGCCGGACGCGGCCTTCCATGTCTTTTCGCCATAGAACACCACGGCTGCGGGTTCGATGCCCACGAACTTTTCCGGGACTTCAACGACATATCCTTCGTTGCGGGAGTTGAAGTCTTCCACGCGGTCTTTCTTGGGGTTGTCGAGGATATGACGCCGCCAGCTTCCGTCCTGCACATAGATCGACAAGTTGTCGTAACTGGTGACGACAAGGCCACGGGCCGGGAAGTTCGAGGGGCTTTCCCACGGCAGGCCGCCGAACGAAACCAAGGCGGAATTGATCGCCGCCTTTTCCGTGGGCGTGCGGCCCATCTGGGCAAGCAGAGCGGCCTTTTCGCGGGCAATGAGTTCCGTCCCGATGAGCGCGACAAGCCCCGTCCGCATATACGTGGGGATGCCTTGCACCAAGTCGTTGACGGCGACGTCAAGGTTCGCCCAGTCCGCTCCGTCTTCGGAACCGATCCGGAGTTCCCCGGTCGTCTCGCCTTCGGCAAGGATGTTCTGGGGGATGGCGTCACGGATGTACTGGAGCCAGCCCTTGTTGACGTCCTGCAACAACGGGTTCGACGACAAATCCGTGGTGTCAGCAGCGCTCGTGCCGTACCAGCCGACAAGCTCCCTGTCGTTTGCAATCCGCGCCTGCACATACCGTGCGTAGCGTTCCGCCATATCGGGGAACTTGGCCCATGCGTCCATCGTCGCGTAGCGCATGAACACATCGGAGTTCGTCTGCCTGAGCTGGTACTTGTATGAGACAAGCCCCAGCACGTCGCGGGGGACGCGCTCGACACTGTCCTTCGTGGTGTCGGAACGTCCGGACACGGGGCCGGACGCGCTACCGAGCACGTTTTCCCCGGCGAGTTCATCCACCGGCACGATGTTGATCTTGGGGAGGAACGTGGACTGTTCGACAATCTTGTCCTGCAAACGCTGTTGCAGGGTCGGTTCGACCGCGAACTGGACATTCATGGAAGGCACGCCGTAGCTGGCGGCGAGCTTGTCACACATCTGATTGAATTTCAGGCGGGTATTCTGTCTCATGGAACCTCCTAAAGCAGCTCCGCTTCGGGGGCGGGGGCCGTGGTTTCAGGCGCGGGGGTGCCGGGCTTGGCCTGTTCCATGCGCGACCGGAGCGCGTCGAACTTTTGGGAGAGTTCGGAAACGGAATCCCGCAACGCGGCGAACTCGCCCTGCACGGGCTGTTCCGGGCCGGATTCCGGCTTGTCTTCCTTCTGCCGCTGCGTCATCAGGGCGTCGAACTTTTCAGACAGGCCCGTCACGGCATTGAACAACGCGGCGTACTCTTCTTTCGTCATGTCTTCCTCATCATGCGCCGGGGATTCCCCCGAACGGAAAAAATGAATGATCTTCCGGACAAGTCCGTATTCCTCAGCCGAAAGAGCCGGATTGTCGGGGGAAAGGGAAAACGCGAGGCCGGGCAGGACATGGCATCCGCCTCCCTGCCCGGAAAACCGCATCATGGACGTGCCGAGGCTTGCCGGGCTGTCAGTCACGCCAAGGCCGGTCAGGTAGGCTTTCCCGGTCTGGGCAAAATTTTCCGTGACTTCGATGCTGAAAAAGAGGCCCTGATTCCGGGTGTTCTCATAGATGTACAGGTCGTTCGGGCAGAGCCTCCCGGACAGCGTGACGACGCCGTCGGCGTCTTCGGCCCTGAGTTCCAGAACATGACCGAAGTTCCCCGCCCAGCGCCGGTGCTCAGGCCAGAGCAACGCCGTGTAGGTGTCGGGGTTGTAGGTTTCCGCCATCTGGGTCAGCCATTCGGGTTTGATTTCCCGACCGTCGACGCAGGGGCCGGACTGCGCGATACGCACAAAATCGGTGGAAAGGTTCGGTTTGCTCATGGGCAGAGCATAGCCGACGGGCCGGTTCATGCAAGAAAATCAATTCCGATTTCAATGAGATAGGAATTTTTAGGCATGGCAAGAGAGGGGCGTATGTGTATGCTTTCCTCATGAAATCCACACCTAGATCATGGCCCGAAGAAGTCAGGCAGGCGGCCCGTTCCCTCTACCTGCGCCGCTCTACCGTGGGGGAAGTGTCCACCACGCTCGGCGTCCCTGTCCGGACGCTCTACAACTGGGTCGAGGCCGGGCGCTGGGATGACCTCCTTTCCCATGAGGGCACGGAGGAGGCCACGGCCCGGCGGCTGGCGGTACTGATTGAGCGGGAGGCGAAACAGACGGACGACCTCAGAGAGATCGACACGTTGGTGACGACCCTCGAACGGCTCCAGCGTCTCAGGCTGCGGGAACGGGGACTGGAAGGCGTGGCGGAACGGGAAGAGGGCAAGGAAAAGGCGGGCGGGAAGCGGAAAAAGAAGCTCAAAAACGATGTGTCGCATCTGTCCGAGGATGACTTCACCGAGGCGTTCCATAAGCGGTTCTTTCCATACCAACGCGAGCTGCTGGAAACCCGCAAGCACCGGAACCGCTTTTTCCTCAAGTCCAGACAGCTCGGCTTTACATGGTATTTCGCACAGGAAGCCTTTGAAGACGCCTGCCTCACGGGTGACAATCAGATTTTCTTGTCGGCAACCCGCGCCCAGTCCGAGGTTTTCAGGTCGTACATCGTCGACCTTGCGAAAGAGGCTTTCGGCATTGAGCTGAAAGGGAACCCGCTGGTGCTACACACGGCGCACGGAACAGCTACCCTCTACTTCCTCAGCAACAACAGCCGGAGCGCCCAGAGCTATCATGGACACGTCTACATTGACGAGGCGTTCTGGGTGCAGGGCTTCAACAAGCTGTACAAGGTCGCCACGGGCATGGCGGCACACAAGAAATGGCGGCGCACGCTCCTTTCGACGCCCAGCGCCGTCACGCACGAAGCCTATGACCTGTGGACCGGCGACCGCTTCCAGAAGCGGTTCAAGACCAAACGGGCCGTGTTCCCCTCCCCCAAAGCCTTACGGAAAGGCGCGGTCTGTCCCGATACCTTCTATCGGAAAATCATCACGCTGGAAGACGCGATCGCGGGCGGCTGCAACCTCTTCGACATTGACGCCCTGCGCCTTGAATACTCCGGGGACGAGTTCCGGAACCTCTTCATGTGCGAGTTCGTTGACGACACCCAATCCGTGTTCAAGCTGTCCGATCTCGAAAAGTGTTATGCGGACACGGAAACATGGACGGACTTTGACCCGAACGCGGAGCGGCCTCTCGGCAACATGCCGGTCTGGGGAGGCTATGACCCGTCCCGGAGCCGTGACGATGCCAGCTTCGTCATCGTAGCCCCTCCGCTCAAGGAAGGCGACGCATACAGGCTGATCGCACGCTACAAATGGCTCGACAAGTCCTACCTCTGGCAATCCGAACGCATCCGGGAACTTGTGGGCCGCTACAACTTCCAACACATCGGCGTCGACGTGACCGGCCCCGGCATCGGCGTTTTCGAGCAAATCCGCTCTTTCTTCCCGCAGGCAACGCCGATCCTTTACTCCGTCCAAACCAAGGCCCAGCTCGTCCTGCGGGCAAAAGAGCTTATCGAAGAACACCGGCTCCAGTGGGACGCCTCACAGAACGACATTGCCCACGCTTTCCTTACCATCCGTCAGGGAACCACGGACTCAGGGCAAATCACCTATTCGGCGTCCCGGACAAGCTCGACCGGACACGCGGACGTGGCATGGGCCATTATGCACGCGCTTGAGGCTAAACCTTTGGGCAGACAAAGGGGCGGCTGCGTCATTGCCGTCTGACAAGAGGAAACATGAAGAGACAGAAAGCGGAACCAAAGAAAACGGAAGCGACGGCCTTTAGCTTCGGAGATCCGGAGCCGGTCTTGCAGGGCGGGATTTATGAGTATGTGGGTATATGGCTACTCGACAACGGGCGGTACTACTCAACCCCCGTCCCCCTGTCAGGACTTGCCCGGTTGCTCAAGGCGAACGCCTACCACGGCCCGATCCTCGAGTTCAAGGTCAACATGACGATGCGGGGTTTTCGACCGTCCGCCGCCCTGTCCCGCAGGGACATGCACGCCGTCAGCACGGACTACATGGTTTTTGCGAACGCCTACCTCCAACTTGCCCGAAACTGGCTGGGCGAGGTCGTCAGGGCAAGGCACCTGCCCGCCATCAACATGCGCCGGATGCGCGATCCCGAACGCTACGGCCTGCTGCTTCCGAACGGGCAGTTCCACGAGTTCGGGGCCGGGGAAGTCCTGCACCTGAAAAACTACGACGTGTGCCAGACCATCTACGGCTTGCCGGGCTACCTTGGAGCCATCCAGTCCATGCTCCTCAATGAGGACGCGACCCTGTTCCGCCGCCGATACTACAAAAACGGCGCGCATGTCGGCTACATCTTTTATAGTTCCAGTTCCGCTCTGGTCCCGGAGGAACAGGAGATGATCAAAAAGTCCGTCATGGAATCGCGGGGCATCGGGAACTTTCGGAACATGTTCATCCATATCCCGAACGGACGCGAGAAGGATATCCAAATCCTCCCCGTGGGCGACTTCTCCACCAAGGACGAACTGGAGCGGATCAAGAACATCAGCCGGGACGACATTATCGCGGCGCACCGCATCCCGCCCGCGATGGCCTCCATCATCCCGACGAACACCGCCGGGTTCGGGGACATCACCAAGGTCGACGCCGTGTACTTCCGAAACGAGATCGTGCCGATCCGGGAGGTCCTGCTGGAAGTGAACGAGGCCTTGCCCCCGGCGCTGCGCGTCGCGTTCACTGACGCAAGCCCTGAAAACCAGTAGCGAATAGGAAAAAATCCCCCTATACTCTACCGAGATTCAAGGGGGAAATCATGAGAGTATACTGTCCTGTATGCGGGCATGTTTCAAGAATCTGCACCCGGACGAAGCTGTCCGCGATACTGTCGAACCTGTACTGCATTTGCCTCAATCCGATGTGCGCGCATTCGTTCGTTATGGATCTCGCCTACAACCATACCTTGTCGCCATCGGCCTATGACTTGCCGAAAAGCATTCGGGACAAGCTGCCGAAGACAAAATCCCGCAGGCAGATACAGCTCCTTTTTGAAGGCATCGCTTGACAGGGGCCCCGCAATGCGGGGCCCTTCTTCATCAGCAGGAAGCCTGCCGGTATTCCTGAGCGGCGCGGACAATCAGCCCGGAACGGGTGAACCCGTATTCCTTCGCCTTCTTGTCTATTTCGTCCAGAGCGGAACGGGGGACGGAAATCGTCACCTTTACCGGCACCATATCCAGTTCCGGGGCGGCTACAAGCTGATAGACCGTATCCGCCGGGGTGCTCAGGCCATCCAGCGCCCGTTCTTCCTCCACCTTTTTCCGCACGGCCTCCAGCCCGGACGGGGCAGGAATTTCTTTCCTTTCCGCCGCCATGTCCTGCAACACCAGCCGCAGGACGTCTTCCGCCATGAACATGGCCTCTTCCAGCGTTTCGCCGCCGGTAAAGCACCTCGGAACATCCGGGAAATAGACGGAATACCCGCTGCCGTCCTCTTCGGGGACGAACGCCGCAATATAATACTTTTTCATATATGGGCCCCTTCATGGGGGGGACTTGCCTCCCCCCTGCTCAGGTTACTTCATCTTTATGCCGGACTCGCGCTGAATGCTTACGAGGGTACCAGTCGGGATGTCCCGCCCCTTGTGCCGCCATATGGGGATTTTCTTTTTCCCGTCCGGGCTTACGGCTAGGGTATGGTTGGTGCCTTCTTCAAATGTCCATCCGGCCTCCGCCAGTTTCTTTCTGACCTCTCGTTCCGTGGTCATGTGGCCTCCCGTTGAAAAATATATACGTAATTTTTTACGTATAGTCAACTTTTTTACGTAATAAATTACATCTTTTTCTTTTCTTCCGCTTCCAGCGCCTCGGCGCACCGCTTCACATCGTCAGCCAACAGGACAAGCAGGCAGGCGAACCCGGCCCGGTCTTCACTGAGCAGGCTTGAAAGGTTGTGCAGGGCTTCCGCGTCCTCAAACAAGGCCGTGATCGGGTCAAACTCCTCACTGCGGTATGACGGCATAACCTTCCCCCTCTCCGGCAACAGGTGACAGGGCGTCAGCCATGCGCGAGACGTCCCCGGACAGCCATTCAAGTTCCAGCCGGGAAGCCGCCAGCGACTCGCCAGCCAGCGCCAGCAACGCGGGATCGCCCGTGTCGATGCCTTGGCGAAGCGTCGCCAGAGCCGCCGCGCATGAGCCGCGCACGTCCGCAAGGTCAGCCAGAAGCCGGGCAAGCCCGGCGGCGACAGCCACGGCGTCCGCGTATCCGTCAGGTTCGTGCGGGGTGCAATTCTGTCTCATGCCGCCACCTCACGGTTGAGAATGCGGCGGCACCATGCGAGGCCGCGATCGCAGTTCTCGGCAAGGGCTTCCGGAGACGGCGGAAAGGGTTCCGCACGGAACTGAGAGGCCGCAACGGATGCGGGCGCTTCCCGTCTCGGAACGCGAGGTTTCCCCGTCTTCGCATTGGAAAGCCATGCACGCAGGAAGCGCCAGACATTGCGGATCGGCGTGCGTTTTTCGGCCTGCCAGTCCCGGATGCGGGTTATCTCTGCCTGCACGTCAACGTCCGGGAAGTCGCGCTGCAGCGCCTCCAGCATATCCACAGGGACAAAAAATCCGTCTGTCCCGATCTGATCTTCTTTTTCCCTTTCCTGTTTCTTTTCCGATTCCCCGGTGGGTACGGATACCGTATCCGCAGGCGCAAAAATATGCGGGTAGCGGTCGCAAATGGCCCGCCGGATAACGCCGGAGGACACGGTCGGGAACAGTGCCCGGAGCGACAAAAGGAGCTTGGGGCTGGTCGTGCATTGATGCCGGACAAAGTTGCATACCCAGATCGCGCCGCCGTCAATCAGGACTTTGCCGTCCCGCTCCAGCGCGGCGAGGCCAGCGGTCACGCCCTCCTCCGTCAGGCCCGTTTCAAAGGCGATCTTGCGCCGGGACACGGTGAGGACGCCGAGGTTGTTGGTGTGGGGGGACGAGAACAGGTAGACGTACAGCAGCTTGTCCTGCGGCTCCATGCCCTCGACGTAGGGATCGTTCCAGAAGTCCATGCGGATGGTGCGGTATGTCGCCATTACGCCACCTCCAAGACCAGCTTGTTCCCAGCCAGCAGCCACCACACGCGGCGGCGCTGGAACGGCAGGGGCAGTTCTTGAAGGGCTTGTGCGGCGGCCTCTTCGCCGTAACGGGTGAGCTTGTGGACGAGAAGGGACAGGGGGACGCGCCCGGCGCACCTGCCGGGACGGGAGAGAAAAACGGTTGCGGGCATGGGAAACCTCACTGGTTGGGGGATTGAGCACTGTAAACAAAAAAAGGCGGAACAACGCTCCCCGGTCCAGTGAGACCGCCGGGGCCTCACGGACACCCGGACGTTGTTCCGCCAATATGTAACCGCACACCTTGGATCTCTCCTAGGGTGCAATGGTGGCAGAAACAAAGAAAACCGACATTCTCGCCAGCTTGGGGCTGGTGAAGGCTCCGGCAGGCCTCACTGGGTTAGGGAAGGTCAGAGTAGGAAAAATGTTCCGGGGTGTCAAGGTGGGTACAGGCCCCTAGTATAATCCTTAGTTTTTCTTGTTTTTGCTCTCTGACTCCTCAAGAATATTGAAGACTAACTTCTTTATTGTATCTTTATCATATTTATCGTCGACTAAATCCTTTCTCATTGCATATATCACATCGCAAAACAATTCTTTTGAATAATAATATCTTTTTGTACTTTTAAAGAACTTATTGACACTGGATATAACAATATCGCTTCCAATAAGAATAATTAACGATCTATATCTTATTAATTTGTCATAACTATAATTAGGGTCAGCAAAGAAGGTTTGTTCAAACGGCAATCCCGCTGCCAATTCCACAAAATCTGTATATACTTGTGCCTTTTTCTCTAAATGCTTTTTCCGCTTTTCTGCACGTATCATATAAATGTATTGGATACTTGCGCCTAAAATAACACCTATTAGTCCTATGATAGCAGAATCCATTTATTTTTCTACCATCCTAACTTTTCATCTTCTATGTCCAAGACATCCACCAAAAAATCTTCTACCTCGTACCGCTTGCTGCCTTTGAGTATCTTGGTAGTGATATTCGACAGGTTAAATGTCCGTTCCTCATTCCGAAGATGGCACAAGCCTCTCAGATAAACCCCGCCCGTCGCATCAACCATCACGCTGGACAACGTGACCTTGCGCCGGGACTTCTCGCCCCGACGGTTCTCATAGGTAAATTCTATATCCTCGCTGCCCCGCCATACCGTGGAAAGCCCCTGTTCCCACCTGTCCATGTACTCGCTGTTCGCCTTCACCGGGGCCTTCCGCGCCTTCTTTGACGCAAGCTCCAGAATCTCCCCGGTATCCGGGTCGTAATACTCGCCCTCCGGCGTCTTCGCGGCGGGCCTTGGGGTAGAAGGAATCTCGTTTTCCAGCTCCGGCACGGACTTCTCAAACGTCCGCGCTACGGCCTCTTCCGCTACAGACAATGCGGCGGCCTTCTGCCTTCTTTCCTTCACGGCATCCCAGCCACCGCTCAGGCAAGCCATAGCTCCCAACCCTGCCCCCAACGCGATAAGAAGCGCAAAGACACTCCCCATCGTGCTGTAAATACTAAAGAAGGCAATACAGAGAACTCCAAAGAAAATCCCCCCGACAAACAACAACCCCGGACTTACTCTCCTTTCAGCCATATTCCCCCCTATCAGAAATTCTATTATGAGTTTGCCCTCTTTCTAATGTGGAAAAAAATGCCGGTCAACGTTATAAACAAAAAAGGCTTAAATATTACAAACTATAAATTTAATAAAATGTATTTTTATTCCACTATATTATTTAATCTATCAACTAACCTACGAATACTATTTTTAGCTAATGGAGGTATATTTTTTGATTTTTCTGTAAGTGATCCACATAAACCAATAATCCATTCTTTTAATTCTTTGTTATCAATAGATGTAGTATCATTAATATCATAGTCCTTTTTTATAAATATTATAATAGTTTCTGATATTTTTTGTATATTTCTATTAGTAAATGAACAAAACAATTTTGCTATTTTTGAGTAATCACATTTAGACAGAATTAGAATTTTAGATTCTATATTTTCATTAGTAAATATTTCTGAGTTTATAAATTCTTCATAATTTTTCCATTCACATTTTAAAATATTTCTATAGCGCTCTTCAGTATCTCTATTTATAAAATTAGTGTAACTTTTTTCAACTATTCCATATATATCTGTAAAATGTGATGAAGAAAAACTATGGAACTGTAAAAAATCATATGAATCACGTAAAGGAAATAATAGATTATTTAGATCACCTAATTTATCGAATTTTACATTTTCACAATATTCCCTAGCATTTTGAATTATTTCTTCTATCGTAATTTCTTTTATTTCTTCCAACGAAAATGTAATCAACTCTCCATAAGCATGGAGAAGAATACCCGGATTAGTATATTTATGTTCTTTTAATTCTTCCATCATTTTACTGTATAAACGCTCAAATTCATCGTCATCCATTTCTCGAAAAGACCATAACTGCATGGGGATTGGTCGAGTTTGCTTATTTGTATACTGTAAAGAATAATATTCGGATATAACTTCTCTATTTAATTTACCATTTTCTATAAGTTCACACCAAAATTTAGGGTGAAACAATCCACTTGAAGAAAATCCATATTTATTAAATGGATTATCTTTTTCTGATATATCAACTAAAGACCAAGCTTCCATTTTTTCATTAAAGAATTTTTTAATCTCTTTATTAGAATATATTTCAATTGAAATTGAAAATAAATATTTTACAATATCATTAATAAATATTTCATCATCTCTTATTTTTTCTGGTATATTTTTATATATATTGGAAAATTCAAATACAATTCTCCTGATATGGCGCAAATTTTTAGTTAAAGAAACATTGTATATATGAAAAATTATTTCTTTATTTTTTTCCAACACTTCTTTTACATCATTATTAGCCAATCCGATAACATTTTTGAATACGCTTTCAAAATCATCATATAAACAAATATTTAATCCAATAATCTTTTCTTTAAATGTATAAAATATATCTTTATCATGATTAATCTCTTTTGTATTACTTAAAATTATTACTTTAGCATCTGCCTCTTCAAGTAGCAAACTGATATATCCTAATATAACTTCCATCGGCATTTTAGTTCTTTCAATATCATCCAAGCATACAACTAAACTATCTGGTCGTTGGCAACAAAATTGTTGCACTGTTTTCGATATAATATCAGTAACTTTGTCAGGATCTTCTATAGGCAAACAATTAATAGTTTTTTCTACGGCAAAACGAGCAAGACGGCCCCACCTTTTTATATTTTTTGAGTTAAATAAAGGATTAGCCTGTGCAATAATAGATGAATCTATTTCTTTAGCATCGGTAATATCAAATAGGCTTACATAACAAAATACCGGCTTTTCTTTATTTTTATTCATTTGTTGTTCTGCCAAAGAATCCATCTCTTTTCTTTTTTCTTCAAAATAGTTACGTATAAACCATGTTTTTCCACTTCCCCACGGACTATCAATAAGTGCAGCAAATTGGGGACGCTCAAGTTCAAGATAGGCATCTAATGCATCTGCTACACTTTGATTTTTTCCAAATCCAGATTCCATTTTTGCTATCCCTCCAATAATATATTTAAATAACTATAGTTTATTGCTATAGAAAAAGTCTATTCTATTACCATTTTCCTCCGTTCTAATGCGGAAAAAAATACCGGTCAATGCAAAAGCCCCAGCCATGCGGAAACATGACTGGGGCGTGGCAAAACAGACACGATGAGGGAAAACGTATCATCACAATGGTATTTTTAGCAAAAACGTGATTGACAATATACCAATAATTGGTATATTGAGCCCATGCAATACATCGTCATGCTCACCGGAAATGCCAAGAAACAAGGGCGCAAGCTACCGTCCAATATACTGGATGCCTTGGCGTTGCTCATTGTCGACTTGCAGGAAAGCGGGCCTGTTCAAACGCGCTGGCCCCACTACGGCAAGATCAGAGGCAAGGAAGGCGTCCATCACTGCCACCTGAACAAGGGCAAACCCCGGTATGTGGCGGTATGGCGCGAATCAAAAGAACAGCTCGAACTTTTGGAGATCAGATATGTTGGAACTCACGAAAACGCAGACTACAGCCGGATTGACTGAGCTGCGGCTGGTCGTGCCACCGGACAAGGCCGACCTGATAGCGGATGCGCTGCGCAGCCTGCTTCTCTTTTCTGGGCAGGAAATGCGGATCAAGGAAGCGAATGAAGATGAGGTACTCTACCCGGTGGCGGACCTCTTCCCACAGATTACCCCGAGCATGTGCCTTCGTGGACTGCGGACGCGCGAGGGCCTGACACAGGCCGAGCTTGCGGAAAAGCTCGGCGTCAAACAGCACCATATTTCGGAAATGGAAAACGGCAAGCGTCCTATCGGCCCGGAAATGGCGCACCGTCTGGAAGAGGCTTTCGGCACCTCCTACAAGGCGTTCTTGTGATTCCCCGCAGCGGTTCATTTCATGAACCTCTAAAGCAGTTGCCCCGGTAGGAAGTGAAGTTCCTACGAGGCGCTAAAACTGGATTCTCGAAATCCGGGGACATGCCCCACACGGGCGGTAAGTGGTGACACACTTGCCGCCCTTCTTGTGTTCAAGATAGCGACGTTTCCCAAACTTGGAAAGACAGGAACCTCCCGCCGCCTTGTTCTCTTGCCGAGGGTACCCCGGACAAAAGAAAAATGGGGTAGGGCTTCGGAAAATGGTAAGGTTGGTAAGGCGGCTTTTCAAAGAGCACAAAAATTCATGTATTCAAACAAGATAGAAAAGAACGCCAATGGTAAGAAAAAGGTAAGGTAATGGTAAGGTAAAAGGTAAGGTGTAATAAAAACAGTCTATTATGTAACAGAGAAAAGGTAAGGTAATGGTAAGGTTTCATGGTAAGAATCTTACCCTGATCTTACCATTTTCTTACCTTTTCAATACCCCGTGTATCCTTATTTATTACAATATATTATATATAAAAAAAGAATATACCTTACCAATCTTACCATTTTCCGAAGCCCCCTATACTTTTTCAAACCGTTCTGAGCCGCGATCACGCCTTTTCACATAACACCTCACAATATATGACAAACCTCTCGCGGGGATTTTGGCCCTCTCCGGACACAAAAAAAGCCCCCGCCTCATGTGAAGCGGGGGCGGACACCATGCGGACACTACCCGTTGAGCAACGCCTTGAGGCCGGAGGCCATGTGGAACGCCACGCCCCGGTGCGGGGGAACCGCCACCTCTTCGCCGGTCTTCGGATTGCGCCCGCGCTTCCCGCCGCGCATCACAGGAACCAGCACGCCGAAGCCGCCCATCACGACGCGGTCGCCGTCCGTCAGGGCTTCCGTCATTGTTTCAAGGAAGGCGTCGACAAGCGCCCCGCTCTCTTTCAGGCTTATATCCAGACGGGCCGCAAGCGCACGGATAAGCCCCGTTTTTGAGAGACCTCTATTCGTCGGCATGGCTGGCCTCCTTTTCCGGGTCGTATGTCGTCACCAGCGTATGAACCTTCTTGGCAAGTACAGGGTCGGTCACAAGGCTGACACACGCAAGTATCTGGTCGTTAGAGCCGGTAAACGTCGAGGTTACGGAACCGAACCCGTGCCCCTCCATGCTTGCCAGCAATTCCCCCACCGTGTTGTTGTCATTGATCCCGAGGGATTCACTCAACATTCTCCGAGCTCCTTCCGTAATCTGCATCGTGTACGCTCCTTGCCGTTTCAGGGTTGATTTTCACATATTCGCCACAGGCAAAGCAGAAAAGACGCCATGAGGCGCGATCCCACGTTTCCCTGACTTCCGTTCGCCATGAGCCGCACACGGGGCACAGAAACCCCATGAGCGGGTCAGGATGCTTCCCCCAGCTACTTTTTGAAAACCCAGCATTTGTAGGATCGGTTTTCATGCTTGCTCCAGATCACCTTGTTGTTTTCGATGAACTTATGCCGCTTGCAGTTGGGGAAGAGTTTCTTGAGGGCCTGCGTATCAAAGACAGGCTGCCCGGCGCTTCGGGACAGTTCCATGAAGTGGTTCAGGTTCACCGCGATCACGGCGTCGTCCGTCGCATGGTTCAGGCGATCGGGTTTGCCCTTCTCGGTAGAAATGTCGTTCAGGTAGTCGAACTGATCCCAGAACTGTTCGAGAAGGGGGTGATCCGCAAGCAAACGGCGTTCCCGCTCGATGGCGCGGCCCAACAAATATTCTTCCAGCCCGTCCCGCCATTTTTGATCGAAGACGGGAAAAAGGACGGACAGGGCGCACCCGCAGGCCGCGACCTGAGCATGGTTCTTGATGACGCGCTCGTTCCGCAGGGCTTCCGATGCGGAATAGCGGGCTTCTATTTCGGCAAAGGCTTTCCGGTATTCGTCGAGTATGGCGTTTTCGGCTTTCAGGGCTGCGGTCAGGAAGCCGCCCACGTCATCGGCCCGCTGGCGCTCGAACCAGCGGGCGATCTCGCGTGAGCCGGGGGTGTGGTGTTTCTTGTCCGCGTGGCAGTGGACGATACGCTGCAGCAACGCTTCGGAGCCGTCGACCTCCGCGTTCTGAGCGATGAGGAGCGCCCCTTGGAACAGGTGCTCCTCTGTCGCGTTCGAGCGGGTGGCGACGCCCAGCGTACCCGTGCCGCGCCCGTTGAAGAAAGGCTTCATTTCGTCAAAACCGAACTGGCGCTGTTTCGCGTCCTTCTCCCCGTCACGGTCTGATTCGATAATGACCACTGGCAGGTTGGAGACTTGCGAGAACGCCCTGCGCCGCCCGGCCTGCGTCGCTTTCAGAAGGTCGAACCCTTCGTACTCGTCACGCCCCAGACACTTCCACAGGAACTCAAGGATGGTCGACTTGCCCGCGCCGGGTTCGCCGGTCAGCTCGAAAAAGGGGAAGCTCTTTTGCTCCAGACGGATTTGCTGGACGAACAAGGAACCAAGAAAGAAGGCGAGGGCCGCGATGCCCTGCCAGTGGAACGCCTTGGCGTAGTCCGTCAGCCAGTCCGGGGAAAACTTCCCGGACGTGTTGATCTCGATTCCGGCGAGGCCCGTCTTGATGCCCTGTTTCCCGATTTCGAAGTAATCATGCTCATTGATCGGGATTTCCTTGCCTCCGCAGTAGGCGTGTTTCTGGAAGACATAGGCTTTCAGCTCAGGCACATAGCCGATGTAGGGCACGGAACTGATCTTCAAGATTTTGTTCCCCAGCCAGTGGCCTATGAGGTACTTGAGGTTCCCGGCAGAGCCGTAGAAGGTGCCGCCGCCCGTCTTGCTCAGGAGGGCCTTGTGGAACGTCTTCGGCTCCGTGATGGCGCTGCCTTCAAGCCTGATTGTCTCTTTGGGTGCCCCGTTGCTGTAATTGATCTCGAACACGTACCGCTGTTCGTCCATGATTGCGTCACATTCCAGATACAGAAATTTCGGGAGGACGTTGGAAATTTGCGAAACGGTACCGTACAGCCGGAACACGTCGCGCCCGCGTTCGCTCCGCAAATAGTCGTAGCGGTCTTTCGTGTCTTCCCCGGCCTCCTGCACCAGTGTCTTGTGCAGCTCTTCTTTCACTTCGACGGCGTACAGCGCGTTCTTAAATTCGACGGTGTACTTTTGGAGCCGGTTGGTAATGTAATCATGGACGTACTTGTGGTAGGCCACCTCGTCCGCCGTTTCGGACATATAGAGCCGCCCACGGTACAGGCACTCGTCAAGAAAGGCCGGGGTGAGCATTTCCTGCCGGTACAGGTCGTCCCAGTCCCGCGCATCCGGAGGGATGCAGACAAGACACGGCTTTTCCGTCAGTGCGTTGACCTTCCCGGCGTATGCCCGGAGCTTCCCCTTTTTCATCGTATCCCGATCGAGCGCGACAACCCACCGGGCCTCCGGGCAAGCCTTGATAACCTTCTCCGGCACATTCCCGGATGAAAACCCGGCGACGGCCTTGATCCCCGCATGGTAGAGCGCGATGGCATGGAAAACGCCTTCGACAAGAAAGACGCGATCCCCGGCCTCTATCTTCTGGTCGGGGTGCATCCAGCCTTCGCCTTTGTAGACGAACCCTTCCGCCGTCCGCTTCCCGCCGAAATTCGCCTTTTGCCCGTCCTTCTTCGTCTTGCCTATGAGACGTTCCCACCAGCGGGTCTTCTCCGCATCTATATAGAAACGGACAGTCGGCACGATCTCGGAAGTTCCGGGGATGTGATACGCCGCCTGCTCATAGCAGCCGCGGATTTTGCTTAGATCAAAACCGCGGTCGAGCCCAAGGTAGGCGTCCGCAGTCGCAAAGGGTTCCTTCTCCGTTGGCGGATACCGCCGGGCGAAGTCCGAAAAGAGATCGGGCAGAAGGTTCCGGACGGACTCACGATACCCGCAGTTGACTTCCCGGCTGCACATCACCTGCCACGGCATGGACTTGCGGACGAGCAATTCAGGCTTTCCGCACTGGGGACACAGGCCCCGCAGGTAGTTGCCCTTTTCTTTGAAGGCAAACGCCGATTCCCTGAGCAGAGCCTCGACGACCTGTTCCGGGCTGATATCGCGCCTCATTGTTTCCCCGCCAGCATTCGTTCCGTGGCCCGCAGATCCGCGATCGCTTCCAGTTCATCGGAAACGCACACATACAGTTCAGCGATGATGCCCCGAAGTTCCTTGGCCTCAAGCCTTCCGTCCGCAATGGCCCTCTTCCCTTTCTTTGCGGCCTCCCCCAAAGAAACGAACAAGCCATTCAGACGAATCATAAGCGCGGCACAGTCGATCTCCTCAAAGGCATCCGGTTGCCGCTTCCGGGCCTTGCCGTACATGCACTCCAGAATAATTTCATTCCCCAGCACTTTGCAGAGTTTGGGAATGTCACGGGCTGACGGCAGGTGGTCATTCAGGCCAAAAACATGCTGGACGTTGTGCATCGTCCAGCCCATTTCCCGCGCCACCGCCGTCTGGGTCTTTCCACTTCTCTGGAATGCCAGCTTGAAGGCGTCTTTCAAGTCCAGCAACGCCAGCTCGTTCCGGTAATTCTCGCTCATTGTACAGACCTCCTCGAAAATGTACCGGAGTTATGCAGCGTTCTTGTTGAGCTTATTGTTGATGCTCTTGCAGGCGTTCCGGATTGATTCATCAGAAACGGCCCCAGATTCCCGAAGCGCCCTGAGCAACAGACGCAGAAAGACGGCACGAGCGCCCACGATGTACCTATGCCGGGCAGAGCGTGACAACGTGTCGATCTTTCCCCTGCATATTCTGAAGGTACGGCCTTCAATTCCTAAGTGTTTTGATATGGTTGTATGATTTCCGTAGACAAGGGTCATGACTTTGATGGCACGAATGAATGTATTTGCTTTCATAGAGCCAGATTAGGAAATTTTTTCCTTCACCGTCAAGGAAAAAATAGACGGAGAGATTAGGAATTTTTTTCCGTATAAAAGAGCTATGAAAAATCCAGATATGTTTGAGCAGCTTTTTATTGAGGAAGTATCCGCCGCCGTTGAAAAACGGGGCTGGACACACACGTTTTTCGGGAACTCCGTCTTTGGGCATGAAGGCGGCAGGATATGGAGAACGGCGAGAGATCCGAAAGGGCTTCGGAACAAGCCCCGGAAGATCGGGATTGCTGAGGGATACAAGATAGCGCAATTACTTGAAATAGATTTCTCCAGCCTGATTTGGAAAATTGAGCAAAGGATGAAGGCAGAAGAAGAAAAGGAATAAAAAGAGGAAAAAATTTCCCTCAAAAGACTTTACTAAAGGGAATTTTTTTCCTAGTTAGACGGGCTGGAGGTAGCAGTTATGCCCGCTAACACTGGTCTTTTACCTGTTCGTGAAGCCTCGGAACGTATCGGCGTATCGCCTCAAACCATGCGGAACTACTGCAAGATTGGAAAAGTAAAAGCTCTAAAAACTCCGGGGGGGCATTGGCGCATTCCGCTCCATGCCCTTGATACGTACCGCCCCGGAAAGGAAAGAGTTGAAGAGATTTGCAGGCGGTTCGAGCATGAGTCTACGTGATCCATTCCTCCGTGGGGCGATCTGGTATTGCGAAGTAGATCGCCAGCGCGTGAGCCTCAAGACGAAAGACAAGGGGGAGGCCCTTTCCCGTTTTGCTGAAATACGGAAACGCTATTTGGAAAAACTTGCTGGCACTCCACTCCATGTAGACAACCTCATAACTATAGACGAGTTTGCCGCCGAGTATACAGCATGGGCAGAGGGCGCAATCAAATCAAAAAAGACATTTAAAGCTAACTTGTTAGCTTTAAAAAAGATTATTTCCATCACTGGTCGCTCTCTCTTATTGTCAGAAGTGAGGGCGAGGCACATTGATATGCTCATTGCAAGGCATCGAAACTGTAAGAGCGTTTCAATAAACAACTATATTCGACATGCACGGGTCGTCATGAATAAAGCCGTGGACTGGGAGTACATACCGGCAAACCCGTTTGAGAAAATCAAACTGTTGCGGGAAAGCAAGGAACCACCGCGTTTTATCCCGCCGAGTGAGGTCATAGACTTTTTACAGGGCATTGATGACGTTGACGAGCGAAGACTCCTGACGGCGTATATTTTTTCAGGACGCCGCCGCTCTGAACTCATGGGTTTAAAATGGGAACATATCCACATAGATACGAACGAATACTATATCAGCAGCACCACTTCAAAATCCAATGTCTCGCGCTGGTATCCCATGCACCCCATGTTCAAGTCCGTTTTGCTTGCCGTAGGCCCGAAACGCTCCGGGCGTGTTTTCAACCGCTGGTCACACCCGGATACCATAACGCACATAGCCAAAAAAGCGTTACAGCAAGGCGGGTACCCCAATCTTTCGCTCCACAAGCTGAGGCACACCTTTGCCACGCTCCTAAAAGAAGGCGGCGTGGATCTGGATACCATCGGGAGTCTGTTAGGGCATAGCGACAGAAGCGCGACAGAAATTTACGCACACATCACGGACAACCGCCAGCGTGCCGCCCTTTCTGCCATTCCATGCGGAAAAGTCGTCCTAGAAAACTAACGCCAAAACTGTCCGCAGGATGCGGACAGCGCCATGCAATTCTAGCGAGTTTTCTCTGTTCCGGATTTTCTTTAATCTATTACATTACAGACAGATGGAACTATGCATTCCACAATTTTTTGAGGAAGTCGGTCTTTTCGTAATCAGTAGGTCCACGGTTCAAATCCGCGTGCTGGCTCCAGAGAAATCAAGGGGTTACATCAAAAAATGTAACCCCTTTCTCGTGACTGTCCGCAAAACTGTCCGCAAACTGTCCGCACGGCCTTTTTACGGCTAGGAAATTTTGCTCCCCTTTTGGAAAAATACAGCAACATGCGGACACACAAGGCTTTCCCTCCCTGCCGGTTATTCTCCTTCCCTTCGTTGCTCCCGCAATACGCTACAATCCACGGCATGTTCAGCCAGCGCCACCTCTAAAAAATAAAGGCCAGCAGCAAGAAAGAAGGGCCGGATTGCACCCCTTCTGAGATGGCATAAAGCACACCCCAAAAAGGCCGCAGGTTTGGTGTGGGTGAGCGCGTTCTTTCCCGGCGCTGGCCTTCGGGCGAAAAGAAAGGGCATGGTATTGTCCCATGCCCTTCATCCCCTCCGGAGGCGTTACGCTGCCCGTTCTTCCGCTAGTCGTATAGTCGTAGTGCTTAACGAAAGAGCTGGCCGCGTGCCCTACGCCATTACGACGCCCGAACACGGGACGGCCTTCGACATCGCCGGAAAGGGGATCGCCAAGACCAAGGCGACGGAGGAAGCCATCCGCATCGCCGCCCAGATGTCCGCGCCCAAAGCATGAACCTCTGATCCGGCATCAAACCGGACATCCATAATGCCGCTTCCTCATCCCCAATAAACAAGGAACTCACAGTCTGTCAGGCCGTGAGTTCCTCGTTTTTCAATCTGGGGGACCAGAAAAAATGACGAACAGGGATTCGATAAGGTCGAAACTCTTTGAAGAGGGGGGGGAGGTTTGGAGGGGGGCGGGAGAAACTTTCTAGAG
>ERZ781275.507-NODE-507-length-43960-cov-26.988794_pt1 | contig 43960 bp, 34 predicted proteins | sample MGYA00375853_ERZ781275 | MGnify/ENA primary metagenome ERZ781275 (study PRJEB29790, sample SAMN03653691) | human gut metagenome | host: Homo sapiens | place: USA: Dallas, Texas | collected 2012-07-23 | study: EMG produced TPA metagenomics assembly of the Gut...
TTTCTCTCCCTCTTTTGTGGGATGCAGTCTGCCCGTTATGGCGCTTATGCATCGGCTGGTTTTGCTAAAAACCTTCGTCGGGCCATTTTCAAAAAGGTTCAAACCTTCTCATTTGAGAATATTGATCAGTTCTCATCAGGTGGGTTAGTCACTCGGATGATGACGGACGTAACCAATGTGCAAAATGCCTATCAAATGGTGATCCGGATCTGTGTAAGGGCACCGCTCAATTTGATCTTTGCCATTGTGGCTTGTTTCTTGATCAATCCGGAAATGGCCATGATCTTTGTCTATGTGACCATCTTTTTGGCAGCTGTCTTAAGCATCATCATGAAGATTGTTTATCCTCTCTTCACAGAAGTATTTGAAGCTTATGACAATCTCAACAACAGCATTCAAGAAAACATCACCAATATGCGGGTGGTGAAGTCCTACGTTAAGGAAGCAGATGAGACCGTTAAATTCAAGAAGGCTTCGCGTTTGATTTATAACATGTTTATGAAGGCTATCCGTGTCGTTGTCTTGAGTAGCCCAGCTATGATGCTTTCCATGTATGCTTCTTTCCTTTTGATTTCTTGGATTGGAGCTCATCTGATCGTTGGTGGTCAACTCTCCACTGGGAATTTGACCTCTATGTTTAGCTACACCATGACCATTCTCATGTCGCTCATGATGTTTATGATGATCTTTGTCATGTTGTCGATTTCCATGGCCTCTGTTGAGCGGATCAATGAAGTCTTAACGACCAAAACGACGATTGACTCTCCAGAAAACGGGATCAAAAAAGTCGCTGATGGATCCATCAACTTTGAGGATGTGACATTTGCCTATACTGATGAAAATGGCGACAAGACCCATGTCTTACAAGGGATTAATCTTTCCATTCGTTCAGGGGAAGTGATTGGTATTTTGGGAGGAACAGGATCAGGGAAATCAAGCTTGGTTCAGTTGATTCCTCGTCTCTATGATGTCGAGTCTGGTCGGGTGACAGTAGCAGGCCACGATGTCAAAGAATACGATCTTGATTCCCTTCGTAAGCAAGTGGCCATGGTTCTTCAGACCAATGTCCTTTTCTCTGGTACGATTAAAGAAAATATGCGCTGGGGAAATAAGGATGCGACAGATGAAGAGATCATCGCAGCTTGTAAGATTGCCCAAGCCGATGAATTTATTCAAGATTTCAAAGAGGGTTATGACACCATGATTGAGCGTGGGGGATCCAACGTCTCTGGTGGCCAACGCCAGCGTCTCTGTATCGCGCGTGCCCTTCTTATGAATCCGAAGATCTTGATCTTGGATGATTCGACTTCAGCGGTCGATACCAAGACAGATAGTTTGATTCGTCAAGGATTGGCAACCAGCTTGAAAGAGACGACCAAAATTATCATTGGTCAACGGATTTCCTCTATTCAAGATGCAGATCGCATCATTGTGATGAATGATGGTCAGATTGATGCCATTGGTCGTCACGAGGAATTGCTTGCGACCAATGCTATCTACCAAGAAGTATATGAAATGCAAACACAAGGGAAAGGAGAAGCAGATGAAAACTAAGAAAAAAGCAAATCTAGGCTCTATCCTTCGCCTGCTCGACTTCCTTTGGAAAAACTACAAGGTATCCTTGATTGTTTCCTTTATCTTAATCATTCTATCCTCTCTTGCGACGGTCAATGTAACAGCTTCGATTCAGTCCTTGGTCGATGTCTATGTGGAGCCCATGCTAACAAGTAATAGCCATGATTTTGGACCGCTCTTGTCCTTCTTGACACGGGTCGGTTTGATCTGTTTGATCGGGGTCCTTGCCAACTATGGCTTTACCTTGATCATGGCGACTGTTTCACAAGACTCACTTAGAAGTCTTAGAAATCAGTTGTTTGCCCGCATGCAAAAACTGCCGGTACGTTACTTTGATACCCACCAACATGGGGACATCATGTCTATCTATACCAATGATATTGATGCTCTTCGCCAAGCGATTGAACAATCCATTCCTCAACTCTTATCCTCAGCGATTACCATCCTTGGGGTAACGATTACCATGCTGACGGTTAGTCCACTCCTGTTCTTGATTGTTCTTTTCATGGTTATCGTCATGGTCTTTATCATCAAGGATGTTTCTGGCAAGTCAGGTCGTTACTTCGGGGCCCAACAAAAGAACTTGGGGATTGAGAACGGCTTTATTGAAGAAATGATGTCTGGTCAAAAAGTGGTCAAGGCCTTTGTGCATGAAAGAGAAAGCATTGAGGATTTTGATCGGATCAATGACCAACTCTTTGAATCTTCTTACCAAGCCAACCGCTATGCCAATGTCCTCATGCCGATTCTTGGGAACTTGGGAAATGTTTCCTTTGTTCTAACAGCCTTGATCGGCGGACTCTTTGCACTAAACGGCGTCGGTGGTTTAACCATTGGTGGACTTATGGCCTTTCTGCAATTGAACCGTTCCTTCACAGGTCCGATTGCCCAGGTCTCTCAACAATTGAACTTTGTCCTCATGGCCTTGGCTGGTGGAGATCGTGTCTTTGATCTCTTGGATGAAGAAGAAGAAGTCGACCAAGGAAAAGTGACGCTGGTCAATTATGAACTGGTCGATGGAGAAATGGTCGAAACGGATCAGAAAACCAACAAATGGGCTTGGAAACACCCACGTCCAAATGGGGATTACCAGCTTGTCAAGATGGTCGGAAATGTGGTCTTTGATGATGTTGATTTCTCTTATGATGGGAAGAAACAAATCCTTCATGGCATCAATTTGTACGCGGATAAGGGTCAAAAAGTGGCCTTTGTCGGAGCGACTGGTGCAGGAAAGACAACCATCACCAACTTGATCAACCGCTTCTATGACATCCAGTCAGGAATGATCACCTATGATGGGATCGATATTAAATTGATCGAGAAAGATTCTCTTCGTCGTTCCCTCGGAATCGTTCTTCAAGATACCCACTTATTCACTGGTACGATTGCGGAAAACATCGCTTACGGCCGTGCTGATGCAACACGGGAAGAGATTCTTGAAGCGGCTAGGATTGCCAATGTGGATTCCTTTGTTAAGCACTTGGATCAGGGCTATGAGACAGTCTTGACAGATGATGGGGCTGGCCTATCAAATGGTCAACGACAATTGATCGCCATTGCCCGTGCAGCCCTTGCCAATGCGCCTGTCTTGATTCTGGACGAAGCGACGTCTTCCATTGACTCACGGACAGAGAAAATGGTGCAAGAAGGGATGGATCGCCTGATGGAAGGTCGGACTGTCTTTGTTATCGCCCACCGTCTATCGACGATTGTCAATTCCGATGTCATCATGGTGATGGACCACGGACGCATCATCGAGCGGGGCAACCATGCTTCCTTGATGGCAGAACGTGGCACCTATTACCGTTTGTACACCGGTGGACTTGAAATTGATTAATAATAAAAAAGCTTGAGCGTTGGCTCAAGCTTTTTTGGCTTATGGATAATGTCTTCTTAGAAACTTTCCTTAGGTGAGTACGGACGTTAGGTGAAATTATCCAGTGGATGATTTCAGCAATCCAGGAAGTTCCATGACTAATTATTGAGCCCCTTCGCTCTTTAATTTCTGGGCTCAGGCTAAAACAGTTTCCCAAACTGTTTTACTCTCAAAATTCCTGAGTGCCTGAAACGTTATTGTTTCAGGCACTTTTCTCACAACGGAAAGTCTCGAAAATAAATAGCCATTCATCAAAAATCCTGACTACACTTTCAGGCTTTTTGCTTATTTCTCAAGTAATTCTTGGATTAAGTCTTCCATAGCAGCTGGTTCTGTTTTGGAGGAGAAGCGTTGGGCGACGTGGCCTTGTCGGTCGATGACAAATTTTGCGAAGTTCCATTCGATGCGTTTGCCCAGTGGTCCAGTTGCTTGGCTTTTGAGCCAGTCATAAAGAGGAAGGGCTTCTTTACCATTGACCTTGGCTTTAGCGAATCGTGGAAAGGTGGTCTGGTAGTTGAGGCTACAGAAGCTATTGATTTCTTCTGCAGTTCCTGGAGCTTGCCCCATGAATTGGTTACAAGGGATGTCTAGGATTTCAAGCCCCTTATTTTGGTAGCGCTGGTAGAGATCTTGCAGTCCTTGGTATTGCGGGGTTAGGCCACAGCCTGTTGCTGTATTGACCACGATGAGGACCTTACCTTGGTAGTGGGAAAGAGGAATTTCTTCCCCTTGTTGGTTTTCTAAAGAAAAATCATAAATGCTGGTCATAGATGTTATCCTTTCTGTCTTTTCAACTTTTATTGTAGCATAAATGTCCTAAAATTGGGGCAAGAGGAGCATGACTTCTTGCTTTAGTCCCTCCTGTGAAAATGATATAATAAGAAGATAATAAGCTCTCAAGAAAGTGCCCAAAGGAGAACGGATCGGATGAAATTACTCTATACGGATGTTCGGACCCCCTTGACCCAGGTCCTGACGCAAGAAGCCGTAGGGTTAGTAGAAGATGGCAAGCGTGTGTTTTACATTGCACCTAACTCTCTTTCCTTTGAAAAAGAAGCCAAGGTCTTGTCCTATTTAGAAGGTCAGGCTTCTTTTGCTATTACCGTCACGCGCTTTGCCCAAATGGCTCGTTATTTCATCCTGAACCAGGTCTTTGAGGAGCAACCCTTGGATGATATCGGTCTAGGCATGCTATTTTTTAAAGCTCTGTTCCAGATGAAGGAGCAGGATCTCAAAGTTTACGGGGCCCTGCGCAAGGATCCTCAGTTTATCCAGCAACTGGTCCAGCTCTATCATGAATTGCAGACAGCACAGATGGATTTTACCGATTTGGAGTTGCTCGAGGAAGCTGAAAAAAGAGAGGACCTCTTGGCGATTTTTGAAGCGGTCTCTGAGATGCTGGTCCAGCACCGGTATGAATCCCAGTCCAAGATGGCCTTTTTCCTCAATCAGGTCGAAGAAGGGCAGCTGGAAGAGCAATTACAGGATGTGGCGATCGTCGTCGATGGCTTCACGCGTTTTTCTGCGGAAGAAGAGGCTTTGATTAGTCTCCTTCATCGAAAAGGAGTGGAGATTGTCATCGGGGTCTATGCCAGTGAAAAAGCCTATCGGGCAAGCTTTAGAGAGGGCAATCTTTACCAAGCCAGTGTTGACTTTCTCCTTCAGCTGGCAAAGATTTTTGAGGTACAGCCACAGTATTGTGGGCAAGCGATCGAAGACTCCTTTAGTCGTATTACCCGCATGCTAGAAGTGCGCTACGATTTTTCACAAGTGGAAAATGAGCTGGAGGACCAAGATCGAACAGCTGTCCAACTCTGGCAAACCAATACGCAAAAAGAAGAGTTGGAATTTGTCGCTAAATCCATCCGTCAGCGTCTTCATGATGGGGCCCGCTATCGGGATATTCGGGTCTTGTTAGGCGATGTAGAAGCTTATCAACTGCAGCTCAAGACCATTTTTGACCAGTATCAGATCCCCTTTTACTTGGGACGAAGTGAGGCCATGGTCCACCATCCCTTGATTCAGGTCATTGAATCATTAGGTCGGATCAAGCAGTTCAATTACCAGACAGAAGACGTCATCAATCTGTTGAAAACGGGTCTGTATAGTGATCTGGCGCAAGCAGAAGTCGATGCTTTTGAACATTATCTTCGATTTGCGGAAGTAAAGGGTGCTGCAAAATTTCAAAAGCCTTTTACCAGCAATCGTCAGGGTAAGTTTCATCTAGAAGAACTCAATGCCCTCCGAGAACGCGTCGTAGAACCTTTAGCTCCTTTCTTTTCACAGCGCAAACAAAAGGTTTCCCAACTCTTAACAGCCTTTACAGAGTTTCTGCAAGAGGCTCAGCTTTCTCAGAATCTACAAGCTTTGATCAAGGATCTAGCTTTGGAAGAGCAGGAGCGCTATGATCAAGTTTGGAAGACCTTCCTCCACGTCTTAGAAGAATTGAGTCTGGTTTTTGAGGACCAAGAATTGACAGTGGATGACTTTTTAGCTCTTGTCTTATCAGGCATGCAATTGTCACAATACCGGACAGTTCCTGCTACGGTCGATGTAGTGACGGTTCAGTCCTATGACTTGATTGAGCCCTTGACAGCCCCTTATGTCTACGCGATCGGACTGACCCAGGAACGTTTTCCAAAGATCGCGCAGAATACCTCGCTGCTCAGTGAAGAAGAACGACAACAGCTCAATGAGGCCACCCAAGAAGGAGCAGAGCTCCAGGTGGTGACCAGCGAAAATCTCAAGAAGAATCGCTTTGTGGCGGTTTCGTTACTCAATGCAGCGACCGAACAACTGGTCCTATCGGCCCCTAGCTTGGTCAATGAAACGGAAGATAGTGTCTCTCCTTACCTTCTAGAATTGGCCAAGGAGCCCATTGCCATCGAGTGGACGACCAAACAAGCCCAAGCTTCGAGTGATGATATCGGGACCTACCGAGCCCTCTTAGCGCGCGTGATTGAACTCCATCAAGAAGAGATCACTAGTGAGCTGTCTGCTGAAGAAGCCAGCTTTTGGGGTGTGGCCGTACGGGTCTTGCGAAAGAAATTGGCCGCTGAAGGCATCCAGATTCCTCACATTTCAACGGAATTGAAGAGTCGCCAGCTCCAGTCGGATACGCTTCAAGCGCTCTACCCAAAAGGCAAAGCCTTGACCTTATCTGCTTCTGCCTTGAATGAATACTACAAGCACCAGTATGCCTTTTATCTGCGCTATGTCTTGGGCTTACAAGAAGATGAGACGATCCGGCCAGACGCTCGCAGTCATGGGAATTTTCTGCACCGAATCTTTGAAAAAGTCTTAAAAGACAGCTCCGATCAGGCTTTTGATCAGCGCTTAAGCGAGGCGATTCGAGAAACCAGCCAAGAAGCAGAGTTCCAGCAATTGTATGGAGAAAATGGAGAGACCGAGTTTATTCGCCACTTGCTTCTTGATACCGCTAAAACAACAGGGCGTGTCCTCGCTCAGCAAAATGGTATCGAGACCATTGGTGAGGAGACCCTCTTTGGCGGGAGCACCCACACCTCTTATCCATTGTCCGATGGCCGTCTCCTGCAACTACGAGGCAAGGTGGACCGCATTGATCAGTTAAGTGATCGGGGAGCTCTTGGCGTTGTGGATTACAAGTCGAGCTTGACGCAATTCCACTATGACAAGTTCTTTAATGGCCTGAATTCTCAATTGCCAACCTATCTCTCTGCCATTCAGGATCTGAAGGAATACCAAGCGGAGCAAGGGATTTTCGGAGCCATGTATTTGGAAATGGGAGATCCCCTAGTGGATCTGAAAAAGACCAAGACAGTAGAGGACGCCATCAACCAAACCATGAAAAGTCAACAGTACAAGGGGCTCTTAATGGCGGATCAGGCGCCTTATCTGGGCGAGGCCTATGATAAGAACAAGGCCATGATGTTGAGTAAGGAAGAGCTGGAGCTGCTCCTCTTGTACAACGCTTATCTCTATAAAACAGCAGCAGAAGGGATTCTCAAGGGGCAATTTGCCATCAATCCCTATAGTGAAAATGGGCGCAATATCGCACCATATGTGGAGCAGTTTAAATCCATCACAGGCTTTGAAGCCGATCGTCACCTCGGTCAGGCACGGTTCTTGACCAAACTAGACCAAAAAGGAATACGCGGTGAAAAGGTGAAAGCCGCTTGGATCGAGAAGATGAAGGAGGTCTTGAACAAATGATCAAACAAGCATTTTTGACAAGAGAAGAAATCAAGGCCCTTCAGGCCCAAGAGGCAGCCTCTACCAAAGAGCAAAAGCGAACAGCAGAACAGATCGATGCCATCTATAGTTCGGGGACCAATATCTTGGTGTCGGCCTCTGCTGGTTCGGGGAAGACCTTTGTCATGGTGCAAAGGATTTTGGATCAGATCCAGCGAGGCATTTCGATTCAGGAGCTCTTTATCTCGACCTTTACGGTCAAGGCATCAGGCGAGCTCAAGGAGCGTTTGGAAAGTGAACTTGGAAAAGCGCTTCAGGCGTCTGATGACCCAGAACTCAAGCAACACCTGGCCCGTCAAATCGCAGATGTCGCGACCAGCGATATCGGGACCATGGACTCCTTTACCCAAAAGGTCCTAACTCGCTATGGCTATTTGCTTGGGTTGACACCCCAGTTTCGGATTTTACAAAATGCCAGTGAGCAACGTCTCTTACAAAATGAAGTCTTTCAAGCTGTTTTTGACCGCTATTACCAAGGGGAAAATCAAGAAGCTTTTGTCCAGATGGTCAAGAATTTCACGGGACAGCGCAAAAATTTGACCTTGTTTAAAGAGCAGGTCTACCAGATCTATGATTTTCTTCAGTCGACCAGTGATCCAGAGAAATGGTTGGAGGAGCATTTCCTAAAAAGCTATGAAGAGACTGATTTTGAACAGGTTGAAGGTGCTCTGATGGAGAGCATCCAGCAGGCCCTTTATGAAGCAGAGAGCTTTTTTGCCTTTCATTTGTCCAATGAAGGCCAAGCATTTGGCAAAGCCAAGTATTTGGAAGCGGTGCAAGAGGTGCTGGATCAGATTGGAAGCCTCACAGAGCGCCCTAATAAAGCGCAACTGACCTCTGTACTAAAGGCAGTCGTGGCGATTAGTCGAGCTTCAAATGGGGGAGCCTTGACCAATAGAGCCCGTAAAGAAGAGCTGAAAGACCTAGTTACGGCTTATAACCAAGACAAAAACCTTCATATCAATCGTCTCAGAGACTTGGAAAATCAGCTCTATCAGCTGGAATTTCAACAAACCTTCCACCAAGAAGAAGGCCCCATGCTCTCCTTGCTTCGGGACTTTATCCGAGACTTTGCTCGCGCTTATCTGGAGCGAAAAATTCAAGAGAAAGCCTATGAATTTGGAGACATCAGTCATTTTGCCATTCAAATTTTAGAGCAATTCCCAGAGGTGAGACAGGCCTTTCAAGAGCGTTATCATGAGGTCATGGTCGATGAGTACCAGGATACCAACCATACCCAAGAGCGGATGTTGGACTTGTTGTCAAATGGCCACAATCGCTTCATGGTGGGGGATATCAAGCAATCCATTTACCGCTTCCGTCAGGCAGATCCACAGATTTTCAATGATAAATTTAAGGCCTACCAAGAAGAAGGGGCAAAAGGGCGGTTGATCCTCCTCAAGGAAAATTTCCGGAGTCATGTGGAAGTGTTGGATGCGACCAATGATGTCTTTCGCCATTTGATGGACGAAGAGGTAGGAGAGATTGACTACAATCAAACCCACTATCTAGTTGCAGGAAGCGACAAGCAGCGGATGGCCTTGCCACAACATCGGGCAGAATTTTTGCTCTATGATGGCAGCCAAGACCAAGAAGAAAAGGCCGAAGATGAGGAAGCTGCTTCTGGACTTGAGACGGTTTCCAAGGGAGAAATTCTCCTTGTCATCAAAGAAATTTTACGCCTCCATCGGGTGGAAAAAGTGCCTTTTAAAGACATTACACTTTTGACCGCGACTCGAACGCGAAATGACGCGATTCTGGAAGCTTTTGACCAGTACCATATTCCGATTGTGGCAGATAGCGGACAAGCGCATTATCTAGAGTCGCTGGAAGTAATGGTCATGCTGGATACCTTGCGGACCATCAACAATCCCTTGCATGATTATGCCTTGGTTGCTCTCATGAAATCCCCCATGTTTGACTTTGATGAAGATGAGTTGGCACGGATTTCCTTACAGACGCTTCCAGAGCAAAAGCAAATGGCTTTCTACCACAAGGTCCAGTTAGCCCTTAAGCAGACTGCAGAGCATGCAAGTCTGATTGATGCCAAGCTCCTCGCTAAAATCGAGAACTTCCTCCAGATTTTATCTACTTGGCGCGCTGCTTCCAAGACCTCTTCGCTTTATGATTTGTTATGGAAAATCTATGAGGATCGCTATTACTACGACTATGTTGGCGCCCTTCCAAATGGCGCCCAGCGCCAGGCCAACCTCTATGCCTTGACGCTTCGGGCCAATGATTACGAGAAGGCCAGCTTTAAGGGCTTGTCGCGCTTCATTGCCATGATCGATAAGGTGATCGAAAATGAACACGATTTGGCCAGCGTTCCTCTTGCAGCACCAAAAGATGCCGTCCAGCTCATGACGGTTCATAAGAGTAAGGGGCTGGAATTCAAGTATGTCTTTATTCTCAATATGGACAAGGCCTTTAACCGTAAGGATCAATCGGGGCCGATCATTCTCAGCCGTCAAAAAGGGATTGGTTTTAAATACATTGCGAACCTGCCAGTTGAGACCAAAAATCCAGCCGCCCCTGAAACCATCCGCCTGCAGATCGAAACGCCTTGCTACCAAAGCAATGTGGAAGAAACAAAATTAGCCACGATTTCAGAACAGATGCGTCTTCTATATGTTGCTATGACACGGGCCGAGCTCAAGCTCTATCTGGTTGGAAAAGGCCGTGAGGACAAACTGCGCGATACTGATTGGGGGACTAGTCGCAATGGCAAGCTGGATCCGGAAAAACGAAAAGAATGGACCTCTTATCAGGACTGGCTCTTTGCTATTCAAGATGTGTTTGCCAAGAATACCCTGGCCTATGACACGCGTTTTGTGACAGACGAAGACCTGACAACGGATCAGCTGGAGCCACTAGAGAAGGATTCCCGCCTAGATCGGCTCAAGGATGTCCGCCAGTCAGAGGATATTCGTCGGGCTTTGGATATCTTGGAAAATGTTGATCGCCTCAATCAGCTCTATGCTCCGGCTATTCATTTGCCTAGTGTCCGTACTCCTAGTCAGATCAAGAAATTCTACGAGCCGGTCATGGATGCCAATGGCGTCCAAATCATGGATGCCAAGCCTGTAACGCCAGACTTTGAGCTTCCAACTTTTGGTCAAGAAAAAGCTGTGACAGGAGCCCAAGTCGGTAGTGCTGTCCATGAACTCATGCAGCGCGTGCCTCTTGAAGAAGAAATCACTCTTGATACACTGCGTCAAGCCTTGGAGCAAGTCCAAGCAGAGCCAGAGGTCAAAGCGCGCATCAAGCTAGAGGCCATTCTCGCTTTCTATGAGACGCCTTTGGGGACCTTGCTTCAAAGAGAAGCCCCTCGTGTTCATCGTGAAGCCCCCTTTGCCATGCTGAAGAAAGATCCAGCTAGTGGAGAGGACTTTGTCGTGCGGGGGATCTTGGATGGTTACGTGGTGCTAGAAGACCGGATCCTGCTCTTTGACTACAAGACAGATCGCTACAAGGTCCCTAGTCAATTAGTCGAACGCTACCGAGACCAGCTCGTTCTCTATGCAGAAGCTCTTCGCCGTTCCTATGGCCAAGAGCACGTTGAAAAATATCTGGTACTTTTAGGTGGCCCTCATCTAGAAGTAGTGAAAGTGGAGTAACACATGACAATTGCAAAGGAAAAAATTGAACGCATCCAAAGGATGGAAGGTTATTTGAATGACTATGCTAAGACTTTGGAAGATACAAAAAAAGCAGTGGATCGACTAAAAAAGCATCAAGAGAGCTATATCCAACTGCGCGATTATTATAGTAGTCAGGCCTATTTTGATGACTTGGACCTGTCCAATCAAGCTGATTTTCCAGCCGATCTTCCTTGTGGTGTCTTGTCTGAAGATGCCGTCTATGATTTATTAGACGAGCATTTTCAGATGGGAGTGGAACTCTTGGAGATCGCAACGAAGATGATCAAAGAACGGTGAATGAACTCTTCACCTTTTGAAACAAATACAAAAAGAGGCTGGGACAAAAGTCCTAGCCTCTCAATATTTTTGGATTGTCGAGCAAGACGCAGTGGTTGAGTGGGCTCTACTACGCTGATTTCATCAGCTTTTACAGCCCTACTCAACTGTGCGGAGGTGGGACGACGAAATCGAATTCTAACGAATTACCGATTTCTGTCCCACTCTCTTTTGAATGATTAGTGTGAGACACGACGACGTGCTGCTTTTTTGCGGTTTTCTTCGATGAAAGCTGCTTTTTGTTCTTCTGGTTCAATTACTTTTTTCTTGAATGTGTAAACTGCACCTGCGACAGCAGCAACTGTACCAGCAACACCAGTAACAAAACCTTTACCAAATCCTTTAGCCATGAGAATTTCTCCTTTTCTGAACTTTAAATATTTATGTTATAATATATGGTAACGAAAAAACGTGAATTTTGCAAGGAAAAACGATGAAAACCAAGATAATTGTGATTGTGGGACCAACTGCTGTTGGAAAAACAGCTCTTGCGATCGATTTGGCGCAAGCCCTCAATGGTGAAATTATCAGTGGCGATAGCCAGCAAGTCTATCGCAAGCTGGATATTGGAACAGCCAAGGCGACACCAGAAGAGCAAGCTGCAGCTCCCCATCATTTGATCGATGTGCGGGAGGTAACCGAGTCTTACTCGGCTTTTGATTTTGTAAGAGAAGCTAAGACTGCGATTGAGGATATCACAGCTCGAGGCAAGCTTCCTATCATTGCAGGTGGGACGGGTCTTTACATCCAAAGTCTGCTTGAAGGTTATCATCTAGGTGGTGAAGTTCCTCATGAAGAGATTCTGTCCTATCGCGCCCAATTGGACTTGTTGTCGGACGAAGACTTGTACCAAAGGGTAGCGGAGCAAGGACTTGTGATTCCTCAGCTTAATCGCCGTCGGGCCATGCGGGCTCTTGAAATTGCGCATTTTGGGCAGGACCTCGCAAACGAAGAGACCGATTATGAACCCTATCTCATCTGTCTAGATGATGACCGGTCCTTGATCTATGAGCGCATCAATCGCCGAGTAGATCGCATGCTAGAGGAAGGCTTGCTGGATGAAGCCCGGTGGCTCTATGATGACCATCCGGAGGTTCAGGCAGCTAAAGGCATTGGCTACAAGGAACTCTTTCCTTACTTTAAGGGAGAACAGAGCCTTGCGGAAGCTAGTGAGATTCTCAAGCGCAATACGCGGCGCTTTGCCAAACGCCAGCTGACCTGGTTTCGAAATCGAATGGAAGTGACCTTTTACGCCATTTCTGCCCCCCACTTCAAGGAGCAGGTTCTTGCAGATGTTAAGGAGTTTTTACAGCATGATTGAAACAGAAAAGAAACAAGAACGCATCCTTTTGGTCGGTGTGGAACTTCAAGGCATGGACAATTTTGATATGTCTATGGAGGAGTTGGCGAGCCTGGCTAAAACAGCCGGTGGAGATGTCCGGGGTTCCTATACACAAAAGCGGGAGAAATACGACACCAAGACCTTTGTCGGCTCAGGAAAACTAGAAGAAATCGCTCAAATGGTCGAAGCAGATGAGATTACGACCGTGGTGGTCAATAATCGCCTGACCCCCCGTCAAAATGTCAACTTAGAAGAAATCCTTGGGGTCAAGGTTATTGACCGGATGCAGCTGATTTTAGATATCTTTGCTATGCGGGCTAGGAGTCATGAAGGCAAGTTGCAGGTACACTTGGCCCAGCTCAAATACCTCTTGCCACGCCTTGTCGGTCAAGGAATCATGCTCAGCCGTCAAGCTGGGGGAATTGGTTCTCGTGGTCCAGGGGAAAGTCAGTTGGAGTTGAACCGCCGGAGCGTTCGCAATCAAATCACCGATATCGAGCGCCAGCTCAAGGCAGTTGAAAAAAACCGGGAAACCCTTCGTGAAAAACGCTTGGAATCACCTGTCTTCAAGATTGGTTTGATCGGCTATACCAATGCAGGAAAGTCGACCATTATGAATCAGTTGACCAGTAAGAGCCAGTATGAAGCCGATGAACTCTTTGCGACCTTGGACGCCACAACCAAGAGTATCCATCTAACAGGCAATCTGCAAGTGACGCTGACCGATACGGTTGGCTTTATCCAAGATCTACCAACAGAGTTGGTATCAAGCTTTAAGTCGACCCTGGAAGAAAGTAAGAATGTAGACCTCCTGGTCCATGTCATCGATGCGTCTGATCCCAATCATGAAGAGCATGAAAAGACCGTTCTTTCGATCATGAAGGACCTGGATATGCTGGAGATCCCTCGCTTGACGCTTTACAACAAAGCAGACAAAGTAGCAGACTTTACACCAACCCAGACACCTTTTAGCTTGATTTCAGCGCGCTCTGAGACAGCCCGTGAAGATCTCCAGGCGTTGCTTCAAGAAAAACTGAGAGAACTCTTTGTTCCCTTTACCATTCGCGTTCCTTTTTCAAAATCTTATCGGACACATGATCTAGAAACAGTAGCGATCATTGACCAGCGCGAATTTGAAGAGGATGTCGAGGTCATTCAAGGCTATATCGCAGAGAAAAATAAGTGGAAGTTGGAAGAATTTTATGACGGATTACGTTAATTTAGCAATAAAATATGGAGGCTATACCAGCCTCGATCGGGTCTATCTGACCAATCTTTTACGCACGATCCCTGAGGAATTGCGTCTCCGTGTGATTACGCCTCCCCCAAGTGTGATCAACGCCTATTTTGCTGAGCTCTATCAAAAGAAGAGCCCCAAGGAGGCCATGGATTATTTCTTGGACTTGAGCCAAGCATTTGACTTATTTACAGTTCAGCAAAGCTTTGATGAACAAAAACCTTTTATCCGCCTCAACTTATCAGGTCAGTCTTATGGCTTGGCCTACCTAAATGAGGAGATAGCCTGTGTTTTTGCTGAACATCCAGCGGCGGAAATCACCTCTTCGATTTTATTCGAAATCGCAGAGATCTTTCCGCATTGTTTGGTCTTTGAAAAAGATGGCAAGATCTGTCTGCAAGAGGCCGGCCCAGAAGGGGTCACTAAATCAGAAGACCTCTCAGCTCTGACGGATTTGATGACCTTGGAAGATGGACGCTTGAAACTGTCAGGATATAACCAAGAAGAGCTCCTCGAGCTAGCGCAAGCCTACCCTGGCGACCTTTCTTTCCGTTCAGAGAACCGGACGGCCATGATTTATATAGATAGAAAGTAGACAATGGACATTCAATTTTTAGGAACGGGAGCTGGGCAACCCTCAAAAGCCCGTAATGTATCGAGCCTAGCGCTCAAATTGCTGGACGAGATTAATGAAGTCTGGCTCTTTGATTGTGGCGAAGCGACACAGAATCAAATTTTAGAAACGACCATTCGTCCGCGAAAGGTTAGCAAGATTTTTATCACTCACCTACACGGAGACCATATTTTTGGTTTGCCAGGATTCCTCTCTAGTCGGGCCTTTCAGGCCAATGAAGAGCAGACGGATCTGGATATCTATGGACCAGTAGGCATCAAATCCTTTGTGATGACCAGTCTTCGCGTATCAGGCTCTCGCCTGCCTTACCGCATTCATTTTCATGAATTCGATGAACATTCTCTGGGCAAGATTTTAGAAACTGATAAATTCACAGTTTATGCGGAAGCTTTGGACCACACCATTTTTTGCGTGGGTTATCGGATCATGCAGAAGGACCTCGAAGGAACACTGGATGCGGACAAGCTCAAGGCAGCGGGCGTTCCATTTGGTCCGCTCTTTGGTCAGGTCAAAAATGGCCAAGATGTCACCCTGGAAGATGGGACTAAGATCATTGCAGCGGATTATATTTCAGCCCCTCGGCCTGGTAAGATTATCACGATCCTCGGAGATACCAGAAAGACTGATGCTAGCGTCCGCCTTGGAGTCAATGCGGATGTCCTCGTCCATGAGTCTACCTATGGCAAGGGCGATGAGAAGATTGCTAAGAAACACGGCCACTCGACCAATATGCAGGCGGCAGAAGTGGCGCGTGAAGCAGGGGCCAAGCGACTTCTACTCAACCATATCAGTGCTCGCTTCCTCTCTAAGGACATCAGCCAATTGCGCAAGGATGCGTCCAGCATTTTTGAAAATGTCTATGTGGTCAAAGATTTGGAAGAAGTGGAGATCTAAGATGCGAACCATTCTCATAACAGGAGCAAGTGGAGGTTTGGCCCAAGAAATGGTCAAGCTCCTCCCTGAAGATCGGCTGATTCTCCTAGGCAGAAATCAAGAAAAACTGGAAAAGCTCTATGCCAGTCATCCTCAAGCTGAATGCATCGGGATCGATATCACTGATTCCTCAGCCGTCCAAGATTTGGTAGAAGAGCTCTATCAGCGCTACGGGCAGATCGATATCTTGGTCAACAATGCAGGCTATGGGATCTTTGAAGAGTTTGACCAGATTACCAATGAGCAGATCCATGCCATGTTTGAGGTCAATACCTTTGCCCTCATGCAGTTTTCACGCTTGATGGGTGCGCACATGAAGGAAGCAGGCAAGGGGCACATTGTCAATATCGTCAGTATGGCGGGGCTCGTTGCAACTGCCAAATCCAGCCTTTATTCGGCGACTAAGTTTGCAGCTATTGGCTTCTCGAATGCCCTGCGTCTAGAACTCATGCCCTTTGGTGTCCATGTGACGACGGTCAATCCAGGCCCCATTCGGACCACTTTCTTTGATCAGGCAGACCCAGACGGAAGCTATGTCAAAGCTGTGGATCGCTATATTTTGGAACCGGACTTTGTGGCCAAGAAGATCGTGAAGAACTTTGGAAAAGCAAAACGTGAGCTCAATCTGCCTTGGCTCTTGAACCTGACCCACAAGCTCTATACCCTTTTCCCACGCATCTCGGACAAGCTAGCTAGCAAGATGTTCAATTTCAAATAGGAGGAGATCGATGGAAGCGAATATTCAAGCCTATTTAGAAAACCTCCGGCAACCCTGGGGACAGATCTATTATGATATCCTTTTTGAACAATTACAGGACATCAAGGGAAAGCGGGTGCTCGATTTCGGCAGTGGTTTCGGTCTCGTGGCCAACCACCTGGCACAAGACAATGAGGTCCTTGCTGTGGAACCTAATGAGGAAATGGTAGCCTTGCGGGCCCAGGACCATCCCTACCAGCAACTCGTTGGGAGTCTGGACCAAATAGAGAGCTTTGAAGAGGCCAGCTTTGATGTCATCCTCTGCCACAATGTCTTGGAGTATGTAGAAGATCGCAAGGATGTTCTCAAGGAATTCACCCGTCTCTTAAAACCAGGAGGCCTGCTCTCTATCGTCAAGCACAATGAGGTTGGCCGCATCCTACAGACCGTCGTCTTTGAAAATGATACTCAGAAGGCGCTTGATCTCTTAGCCGGTCAAGATCTGGAAACCCACTCCATGGGTTTGGCACAGGCCTATGATCTAGATAGAGCAGTAGACGATCTAGCCCTCGAAGTTCAGGACTACCAAGGGATCCGTGTCTTTTATGCCTTGCAGGACAATCGCTTCAAGGGCCAAGAAGGCTGGCGAGAGTCTATGCTCAAGATGGAGCTGGCCGTTTGCCAAGAGTCCCCTTACCGAGATATCGCCTTCTTCCAGCACTATCGGTTAAAAAGGAGTTAAGATGTTAGATTTTAAAAAAGAAATTCCAGCGATGACAGACCTAGTCGCACTTTACAGTTCGGTCGGTTGGACCAATTATACCAATAATCCAACCATGCTAGAAGAAGCTGTCAAAGCCAGTCTCTGGCAGTTGGCCGTCTATGATGAGAAAGAGCTCGTCGCCTACATTCGCTTGGTAGGTGATGGCCACTCGGTTATTTTTGTGCAGGACCTTTTGGTAAGACCAGATCACCAGCGCCAAGGCATTGGAAAGAAACTTTTAAAAGAGGCTTTAGCGACCTTCCCAAATGTCTATCAACGGCTCCTTGCCACTGAACGTAGCGAGAAAAATCTAGCCTTTTACCAATCCCTGGGCTTTGTTGAACTTTCAGAGCAAGCCTGTACAGGGATGATCTATATGAAATAAAGAGAGTGGGACAGAAATCGGTAATTCGTTAGAATTCGATTTCGTCGTCCCACCTCCGCACAGTTGAGTAGGGCTGTAAAAGCTGATGAAATCAGCGTAGTAGAGCCCACTCAACCACTGCGTCTTGCTCGACAATCCAAAAACAATTGAGAGGCTAGGACTTTTGTCCCAGCCTCTTATCTATTTGACTGACAAAAGGGGGGATTGATGGTAAAATGAGGATGAGATTAGGAGGAGATGGAATGAAGAAGAAAATAAAATGGGGCCTTGTCTTATGTTCGGTACTTATACCAGTATGTTTGAGTGCCTGCAAACAAGGAACTGTAGAAAAACAAGGTTCTTCGAATAAAGAAGTACAGAAGACAATCGATCGAAAAAACATTCATTTTGACAAAACAGGACCAGCTGCATCATTTGATTGGGATGCAAAGAACAGTATCAGATACATAACGTTTGAAAAACTTCCACAATATATGAGGTCAGATGATAGCGATGGTATTTCAATATATGGACAGCAACCGAATGAAGTCTCTCTATCTGAGGAAGGAAGAGTTCAAAAAGCTTTGCAGGTCGTTGAAGGAGTCTATGTAGATCCAAGGGGAATAGACACAGTAATCAAGGCCAATGGGGCAAAAAATCAAGAGGATATGTATACTCGACTCTGGAACGATTATATTATCCCTAAAATTGAAAAAAACAGTAGTACTTTTGATCCAAATACTTATGTGGAATATCTTGGTGAGAAGTACCCCCTCAAAATATATGGTCCCATGTATTTGAAGCTCATGACGAATGCATTGAGCTTTGGAAAAAAATATGAATTAAAGGGCTATGCAGTTAAGGGAAACAAAGTATTTATTCGCATTCAGGTACCAACGTACTTCCCAGAGCTTTTACCGAGAGGGAATAAATATTATAAAAATCCTAATGAGTCAGATTTCAATCAAGCCTTCTATGATTGGCTCGATGAATTCCATCAAAGGTATGCTGAAAAAGAAATAAATCGAGATGATCATATTTCCTATATCATGCTTTCAACAGTTTTACAACAGTTAGTTAACAAAAATTTCGAGGCAACCTCATTATCCGGTTATGCTTATAGTAAAACTTCGCCTACGGAATTCACAGTTGAAATGGAAGTGACAAATCAAGGTGATGTTCGAATTGATTTAAAAAACTTGGCTATTCTCTTACAAATCCCTCAACAAATGAAGGGGGATAATCAGTATGGTAAGCAAGATGAGAATAATATCTTTTGGACCATCCCATCTGGAAATAATAGTGATGGACAAAAGGTAAAAGAAAAATTAAAGAATTTTAACCCAAAAAATCCTGTTAAAAGCTATGCGATTGGAGAGCCAGTTCTATTTGCTAATGGCTTAGAAGTTACACTGAATAGTGTAACAGACGATCCAAATTTGGATGTTCAGGATGATCAAGACCGTATCGATACAAAGAAAAAACAACATCGATTGATCGTCGAATTCACCCTATCAAATACAACACCTCTCAGTATTGAAAATACTCCAGATTATACAAATGTAGATCTCTATGATGGCCATGGCAAATCTGCTTATATGCTGAATAATACTTTAAATTACAAACAGCCAACAGTCCTTGAGGCAGGAGAGTCCGCTAAATATAAGATTAATTATTTAACAGATGGGGATGGACCATTTACGATCGTTTATGGTGATGCCAAATGGGTCATTCAAAAATAGTCAAGATATAATAGGAATTTCTCAATTATCATTAGAATTTTCAATCGTTTCACATGTTGTTCAGATATGACTATATAAAAAATTAATTGATTAGGTTGAATTTCGCAAGGAGGTCAGGCTATGAAGCCCAACTATTTCAAACTATTCGCAGGAATTCCACTTATTCTTTGTTGCCTGTTTCTTTCCAGTTGTAAGATCATGAAACCGAGTGATTATAAAAAGGCGAAGGAAGTTGTCAGCAGTGAGCTTGCTAAGGTTGGTCTGCATGGGGATGTGACCATAAACAAACTGGATTGGACTGCTTTGGAATTCCCACAGTATCATGTAAGCTACACCTACTCTGAGCAAACCTATGATGATCGAACGGTGTCATTAGAACAGAAAACAACTTTTGCGGGTGACTGGTCAGATTCATATAATGACCATCTTCCAGAATATAAGAAAGCTTTTTTGGAGCAGAAATTGATTAAAGAACTGGAAGATAAAATTGAGAAACAATTAAAGAAGCAAAAGATCGGTCTCCCTATTCATTTTATTAGTTTCTTTGGGGACTTTTTTAAAGAAGAGAAAGAGGCAAGATTGGATGCCATTGCCACTCAAAATCTTAAAGAAGGAAAGAAGGACTTTGCTGGCTACTATCAGATTCCTTTTCAGACTCTAATTGACCAAGGGTTAGTTTATATGACCATTTATATAGATGATGCCGTATCCGTTAAGGAGCAAGACCTAAAAGCGGCAGCTAAAAAGCTAGATGCGAGTAAATTACCAGATGGTTCCTATAATTTCTACTATTCCAATCATAAAGATGATTCGGATGACACGCTCAGCTACTCCTTCAAAGTTAAAGAAGGGAAAGTTGTTTTTTATGAAGATCAAAACAAACCAGAATAAGAGAAGCAGATACAAAAAAAGATCTAGTCACGTTTGACTAGATCTTTCATGTTTCTTAGAAGTCTTCTTTCTTCTTAAGTGTCATAGAAGCAATAGCTGTAGCGACGAATGTCAAACCAGTTACAAGAAGTCCTAAATGATCTTCCGTTCCTGTTGAAGGAAGAGATTTTTTATTTTCTTTAGGTTTGTCACTAGATTTAGGTTTGTCGTTAGACTTAGGTTTATCTCCATTTGGTGATGGAGTTTTAGGTTTGCTATTACTTGGTGTTGGTATATTTGGAATATCTGTTGATGGTGGAGGTGGAAGAAGTTTATTCACCACGTTTCCTTTATCAACAACAAGGTTTGTAGCAGCAACATAGTCGCTTACAGAAACTTTGATAACTTCATTTGAAAGTTGGTAACCACTTGGAGCAGAGAGCTCTTTAATCACGTAATCTTTCGCTTCAAATCCAACAAAGCTTGCAAGCCCATCTTGACCAGAAATTGCTTGCGCTTGGCCTTGTCCATATGGGTTTGCAACAGGTGTCACACCATCTGCTTCAAAGAGTCCAAATACTGCACCAGCAAGGAAATCACCCTTTTCATCTACTTTACGAACCTTAAGGGTGTAAAGTTTCAATTCAGGAATATCAATTGTTGGTGGGGTTGGTGGGATCACCTTGTTGATAAAGGTTTTCTTTTCACCGTATGAAACAACTGCTTGGATAGCGTTTGATGCTTCATCTTTTGTGACGGTAACTGTGACATCTACTTGACCTTCGTCATATTGGATATTTGCCTGATCAGCTGGTACGACTTCTTTAATGGTATATTTATGAGTACCAATCATCGCTTCCGTGTAGGCGATCGCATCAAATGTCACTGTACCATCTGCAGCATTTTGTTTTGTTTGAAGAACAGTTCCATTTTCGTCCAGGAGGTTAAAGCTAAATTCACCACCTTGAAGGTCACGACCTTCTAAAATCTTGCTTGTGGTAATTTGTTTTTCACTTGGAGTTGGAGGTGTCGGAGGTGTATACGTATTGGTAAAAGTAGGAACATTCTTTTTACCGTCGTATTGCACATCCGCATTCAATTGTCCAGTTGCATCTTTTGTGACAGTTACTGTTACAGTATGAACAGTTTCGTCATAAGTAATAGCGGATTCTGGCGTAGCTGGTTTTTGTTCAGCGATTGTGTAGGTGAAAGTACCAGCTTCATTAAAGCTTACTGGATTGAAGAGAATATCCCCATTCTCACCATTTGTCTTGGTATCAATGAGCGTACCAGCTTGATCCTTGAGAAGGAAAGTAAACTCATTTGCTTTCAATGTACGATCGCTTGTACCATTGATCGCCAATACTTTTTTAGTCTTGAATTGAGCTGTCGTCGGTTTCACTGTTGGAGGAACAGGAGTTGGAGGTGTCGGAGGTGTTTTCGTATTTGTGAAGGCATCACCTTTTTCAGTATCTCCACCTGAGTAAGTCACAGTAGTGACGAGTTTGTCGTTTTCTTTCTTCACATCAACGGTAGCCGTAATAGTTTGTGTGCTATAGTTGATAGAAGCATCCGTACCTTTGTTTTCGGTAATGGTGTAGGTGTGTGTTCCTTCTGCAGTATAAGAAAGTTCCTTAAAGGTTACAGTACCATCTGCCTTGTTCTTGGCAGTTTCAAGGGTATTGTTTCCTTCTTTCAAGACAAATTCAAATTGATCGTCTGTCAACGGTAAGTTTGTTTCACCTTCTTTAAAGAGCTTTTTCACTTGAAGAGTAGCTTTTGTACTTTCTGTTTTAGGAGCTTCTTTTTTGTTGGTGAACGTATCTGTAACAGTTTGACCATCAGAGTAGCTGATTTGTTCTACAACCAAGGCGTTGTCTTTTTCAACCACTACAACCGTAGCCGTGATGGTTTTATCACTGTAGGTAATGGTTTTATCCGTACCTTTTGTTTCAGTGATTGTATAGTTGAATGTCCCTGCTTTGTCTACAGTGATGTTATCAAAAGTAATCGAACCATCTTTTTTGTTCTTAGCTGTAGCAACAACTTTATCGTTTGAATCTTTTGCAACAAACTCAAAGTCATCGCCTTTCAGTTCGCCACCTTCAAATGCTTTTTTAAGTTTTAAGATTACCTTAGCATTTGAAACTTTTGGTTTATTTTGAGTATTGGTGATCGTATTTTTTTGTTCACCATCTCCACCTGAGTAAGTGACAGTAGCAACGAGTTTGTCGTTATCTTTCTTCACATCGACAGTAGCCGTGATGCTTTGTGTGCTATAGTTGACACTAGCATCTGTACCCTTATTTTCAGTGATGGTATAAGTATGAGTACCTTCTTTATTGAAAGTCAGAGACTTAAAGTTAACAGTGCCATCTGCTGTGTTCTTGGCAGTTTCGACTACTTTGTTGTTTTCGTCTTTCAAGACAAATTCGAATTGACCTTCTGTGATCGGAAGTTGTGTATGTTCCTGATCGCCAGCTACTTCGAAAGCTTTTTTAACAACAAGATTTGCAGTGGTTTCAGCAACTTTTGGTTTGTTTGAAGTGTTTACTACTTTGATAACATTCGACTCATTGATAGGTTCAACTTTTGAAGTATATCCATCAGGTGTGTTTGTTTCCACTACGGAGTACTCAATCTTCTTACCGTCTTTGATACCTGGTAATTTAGAAAATTCCGCAGACCAACCAGAAGCCTTTGTCAAGGTCTTAGTCATTCCGTCTAATTTTTTACCATCAGCTACTAATTGAACAGTGATATCTTTACGGTCAGCTTCTTCGTCACCAACCCATTCTTTTTGAACAGTGATAGTTTTGTCACCGCTCACCCAGAATTTCAATTCAGTGTTGTTCCAGAAGGCTGGGTCAGTTTGAGGTGTTGTGATTTCATCAGCTGTCAATGTAGCATTGTTGTCAACGCGAATGGTTGTCTTAGGAATTAATGTTTGGTATTCAACGATCAATTCATCGCTAGAAGCTGTTTTAAAGACATCACTGACGTCTGATAAATTCACGGTAAATCCATTGCCGTCCGCATCGAATTTCACATGTTTCCAAAAGTCCCAACCAGAAGCCACCACTTGTCCACCTTTTCTTAATGTAAAGGATGGTTTCAAGTAGGTTCCTACAAAGAATTCACTTGCAGCGTGATTGGCAGCTGGAGCAAAAGTGATTTTTGAGTAATCTACAGCTGGAGCTTGGATTTTATCTGATACAACAGGATTTGTGATGGCTTGTTTCTTACCATCTCCATTGATACGGATAAACCATTTTGTTAGATAGTAGTCATCACCAACATTCATCCATGCATAGTTTTCAGACGCATCTAGTTTGAATTGCTTAGCTACATAGTCACCTGTAAGGTTGTATTTATTTAAGACTGATTCAAATACACCTGGACCATCAGGACGTGTAATAATGACAGATTCTGAACCGACTTTAGAAGTGGCGGTCTTGTTTCCAGGATTTCCTGGAGTGCTATCCCACACTGCTCGGTATGAGAATCCACCCTTAACATTTTGGTTCATGGATTCGATTGCTTTTTTAAAGGTAAAAGTAATCTTTTTGTTTGTCATCGAAATCGTCGCAACTTCAGCTCCATTGGCTTGAAGAGATTGCGTTGCGAGTTCTGTGATATTTAAACCTTCGGGAGCGTCGATGGTAAAAGTATCTCCTTCTTTAACAGATTTACCTGTTAAGTCCCAGTCAAAAGAAAATGTGACCTTTTGACCACCAGATGTATCTGCTTTAAGGTTTGTAATAGTGGGAGTGACAGTTGCTGCAGAAACTGGCTTGATGATTGACAAACCAAGAGCAACTACACTGAACATTGCTACAAACGCGAATAATTTTTTATAGAAAGTTTTCACTTGTTCCTCCATTCCTTTCTTTTGCATAAATTTCGTACAGTTTTTCTATATAGTGATATATCCTAAAACTGAAAAACTTCTGATCTTTGCTCCATACAATCAGTCGCTTTATTTAACATGTAGTTAGAGAAGAAGGACCTTACCTCTATTGAGAAAATAAGGGGACATACCTCAATATCCTATCTTTAGTCTGTCCATAATAGAGGATTAGTTGGACCTGAAACAAACTTTCTAAATACAATGATTAGATAGAAAAACGGAAGAAATTAATGCTTCATAATATACATTGATAATAAGCAGTGAAAATTTAACAGAATAATCATCCCATCACATATTTAAAAAAGATTATTATCATTAATATTATAAGCTTTTATAGACACAAGTCAAGCTAAATGCAACAAAAATAGAGGAAATTGTTCATTTTGTTCCAACCACTACCTGACCTTTTATTTCCCGCCATTTCCGGCTTTCATGATATAATATTCAGATAAGAAAAAGAGGAGACCAAAAGCTAGATGATCACTTCAAAATACGATTGGCAGTTAGCTTCGCCAAGTGCAGATGAGGCCTTTTTAGCCCTTGCCAAAAAAGCAGGCCTGGAAGCGTCTGTAGCAACCTTGCTGTATGAGCGTGGCATTCAGACCAAAGAGGATTTAGAAGACTTTTTAGAACCCAAGTTAGAGAACCTTCACGACCCATATTTGCTCCATGATATGGACAAGGCAGTGGAGCGCATCCGACGGGCCATCGAAGATTATGAGCAGATCCTCATCTACGGAGACTATGATGCGGACGGGATGACATCGGCCTCCATTATGAAGGAAACCTTGGAGCAGATGGGGGCAGAGGTGCAAGTCTACCTACCCAACCGCTTTACAGACGGCTATGGTCCCAATGAGAGTGTCTATAAATACTTTATCGAGCAGCAAGGCATTTCCCTGATTGTCACGGTGGACAATGGGGTAGCGGGCAATCAAGCCATTGCCATGGCCCAAGCAATGGGAGTCGATGTCATCGTGACCGACCACCACTCCATGCCAGAGGTTTTGCCGGATGCATATGCGATCATTCATCCCGAGCATCCAGATGCGGATTACCCTTTCCATTATCTAGCGGGATGTGGTGTGGCCTTTAAGTTGGCTTGTGCCCTCCTTGAGGAAGTACCAGTCGATCTCTTAGACCTGGTAGCAATTGGGACCATTGCTGACATGGTCAGCCTAACAGATGAGAATCGGATCCTGGTCAAATACGGTCTGGGTGTTCTCCAACATACCCAACGCATGGGCTTGCAGGAGCTTTTGGAGATCGCAGGGATTCGTCCGGAGGATGTCAATGAAGAAACGGTTGGTTTTCAGATTGCTCCTCGTCTCAATGCCCTTGGCCGCCTCGATGATCCCAATCCAGCCATTGAACTCCAGACAGGATTTGACGATGAAGAGGCACACGAGATTGCCCTCATGATTCATCAGAAGAATGAAGAACGAAAAGAGATTGTTCAAAGCATCTACGATGAAGCAAAAACCATGGTCGATCCAAGCTTGTCCGCCCAAGTCTTGGCCAAGGAAGGCTGGAATCCAGGGGTCCTCGGTATTGTAGCTGGCCGTCTATTAGAAGAGCTTCATCAGCCAGTAGTTGTTTTAAGCATCGAAGATGGGCGTGCTAAAGGAAGCGCTCGGAGTCCTGAGTCGGTCAATATCTTTGATGCCCTCGATCCCCACCGGTCGCTCTTTGTCGCCTTTGGCGGGCATGCCGGTGCAGCAGGGATGACCTTAGATGTGGACCAACTCCCTGCCTTGTCTCAGGCTCTTACGGATTACGTTGCAGAACAGGAGATTGATCTTAGCAGCAAATCCACCCTAGCCATCGACGAGGAACTACATCTAACAGAACTAACGCTTGAGACCTTGAAAAACTTTGATCGCTTGAGTCCATTTGGCATGGACAATAAAAAACCAGTCTTTCTGGTCCGTAATTTTAAGGTAGAAGGGGCACGCTCGATGGGAGCCGGCAATACCCACTTGAAACTCAAAATTTCTCAAGAAGATGCGACCTTTGAGGTGGTTGCCTTTGGCTTGGGAAGCTTAGAGGCAGAGTTTGCACAGGCGCAAGACCTAGAGCTAGCTGTGCAGTTGTCGGTCAACCAATGGAATGGCCAAACAACCTTGCAGCTCATGCTGGTTGATGCGCGTGTGGACGGCGTGCAGCTCTTTAATATCCGCTCTAAAAATGCCAGCCTCCCCGCAGGTGTTCCCGTTCTTGATTTTACTAAAGAACTGCCAGATCTGACAGGGGCATCCGCTGTTGTAGTTGGAAATATCCCTGAGGATTTAGAGCAACTACGGCAAATCTTCCAAGAGCATGATTTCCAGGCCGTTTATTTCAAAAATGAGATCGCCAAAGCCTACTATCTGACAGGATACGGTAGCAGGGACCAGTATGCCAAACTCTATAAAACCATCTATCAGTACCCAGAGTTTGATGTCCGCTACAAACTCAAAGACCTAGCGGCCTATCTCAAGATTCAGCAGATCCTCTTGGTCAAAATGATCCAGATCTTCCAAGAGTTGGGATTCGTGACCATTGAAAATGGCATCATGAAGGTTAATAAAGAAGCAGAAAAACGCGAAATCGCAGAAAGCAGCATCTACCAAAACCTCAAACAAACTGTGAAAGAGCAGGAGTTGATGGCCCTTGGAACGGTTCGTGAAATCTACGATTACCTGACAGGGCAGGCCTCATGAAAAAACATCTAAAAAAATTCCTCTGGCTCAGCCCCTTCCTGCTTGTTGCTCTTTATTGGTTGGGAATCTACCTGAGTCTCAAAAACCCCATGGAAGAAATCAACTATGCTGAAAATGGTGGATGGATGCGCTATGTGATGTTTAAGCCCTTTACAGAAACGATAGGAAACGATGGTATCTGGAAAGAAGACGAGGATTTTCAGACCTACCCCTATTCTAAAGGAATTATCGGTGGAAACGAAGAACTGTCTGTGCTAATGTTTAGGGAAACTCCCGACTGGACCTATATGTATGATCTTGAACTGCAAAAAGGTGTGACTCTTGGTTTTATGTTTAAATACAACTCGTCTAAAAAGCTGTTTTTCCAGAAAGAGGTCTACCTTTCTAAAGAAGATACTACCTACGAGGGCCAAAAACTCCTTGATCAACTTGCCGCCTACGGCAAAGACCGTACTTGGTTGAAAAAGCAAAGTAAGAAAGTGGCCGAGCAATACATCCTTGGCACCTGGTTTAAGAATGGAAGTTCCCGTTATTCCTTGAAAAACTTGGGAGATATGAAAATCGAGTACAACAAATTGATAGAAGAATAGTAAGTTTTTTTGGAATCCAATCCCACATCATTTTTCGGATGTGGGATTTTTGCTATTGACCGAGAGCTTGGGAAAATGATTTGGCAAAAAATGATGCAAGTTAGTAGAATTCATGGTATAATGGAATGTAAAAAATTTTTTATGAAAGAAAGTTAACCATGAATTTAAAAGATTACATTGCAAGCATTGAAAACTATCCACAAGAAGGGATTACCTTCCGTGATATCAGCCCTTTGATGGCAGATGGCAATGCTTATAGTTATGCGGTTCGTGAGATCGTTCAATACGCAACCGATAAGAAGATCGATATGATCGTCGGTCCTGAAGCGCGTGGTTTCATCGTTGGATGTCCAGTCGCTTTTGAATTGGGAATTGGTTTTGCACCTGTTCGTAAGCCTGGTAAGTTGCCACGTGAAGTCATCTCTGCTGACTACGAAAAAGAATACGGTGTCGATACCCTCTGCATGCACGCGGATGCCATTAAACCTGGCCAACGTGTTCTCATTGTTGATGACCTTTTGGCGACTGGTGGTACGGTGAAAGCAACCATCGAAATGATCGAAAAACTCGGTGGGGTCGTTGCAGGGTGTGCCTTCTTGATCGAGTTGGACGACTTGAAAGGTCGCGAAGCGATCGGCGATTACGACTACAAAGTTTTGATGCATTACTAATATAGTCTAATGCTATAACTGGCTACAGAAAAACCATAATTGAAAACTATAAGCTCCTATCATATAATGTTAGTTAAGAACTTGTAAGATGGGAGCTTTTTATGCCAATTACTCTAGATAAAAAATTACCAGCAGTTGATATCCTTCGTTCAGAAAATATTTTTGTCATGGATGATGTTCGGGCGACTCACCAGGATATTCGGCCCATGAATGTTCTCATTCTTAATCTGATGCCGACCAAGGTTGCGACAGAAACCCAGCTCTTACGCCTCTTGGCCAACACACCCTTGCAGATTAATGTGGAGTTCCTCTACATGGCAAGTCATGAGTCTAAGAATACAGCGGCAGAACATTTGGAGAGCTTCTACAAGACCTTTGAGGATATCAAGGATAATTACTATGACGGTTTGATTGTGACAGGGGCACCTGTCGAAAAGATGGACTTTGAAGAAGTGGACTACTGGGATGAGTTGACCCAGGTCTTTAAATGGGCCAAGCGTCATGTTTTTTCCACCTTGCACCTCTGTTGGGGAGCTCAGGCTGGTCTCTACCACCGTTACGGGATTCAAAAAGTAGAGCTCTGTGACAAGCTATCCGGTATCTATGACCAAACAGTGGTGCGTCCGGAAAGTCTTCTCATGAGAGGCTTTGACGATCGCTTCCTTGCCCCTCATTCTCGCTATACGGATGTTCCTTTGAAGGAAGTCCTTGAAAAGAGCAATCTTCAGGTGATCGCGCAAGGAAATGAAGTTGGCCTTTCCATCATTGCCAGTCCAGACATGCGTGAGGTGTATAGCTTTGGCCATCTGGAGTATGATCGCGATACGCTGGCAAAAGAATACCACCGAGATGTCAAGGCAGGCTTGGATCCGGATGTTCCTAAGAATTACTTTGATGGGGATGATGCCAGTACAGAGCCTCGCATTCGCTGGAATCTAGCTGCGACAACCTTCTTTAGTAATTGGATCAACTATGCGGTTTATCAAGAAACACCTTACCGCTTGGAAGAATTGGAAAAAGATATTTCATTTTATGGTTACCTATAAAGGGGAATTATGACATATTCACAAGCATTTAAGTATGGCAACTTGGTTCTTCCAAGTGCCTTGCTTTTTCATTATCATGAATTGTTTGACCAAGCAGATGACTACTTGGTTTGGCAGTTTTTCTTCCTTCAAAATACGACCGGTCAAGAGACCTTGACTCCTAATCAGATTGCTAGTCATCTGGGAAAAACGGTGACAGAGGTCAATCGGATTATGTCCAATTTGACCACCAAGGGACTTCTTCAATATCGGACCATTGAGCTCAATGGAGAAATTGAAGCCATCTTTGATGCGACCATTGCCCTGGAACGCTTGGATGAAATTTTAGATGCTCAGACACAAGGGAAGACACAGAGTGCTCCTGCCAAGGGAAATGTCATCAAGGACTTGGTGGAAACCTTCCAACAGGAGCTTGGACGACTCTTGACGCCTTTTGAGATTGAAGACCTGACCAAGACCGTGCGCGAGGATCAGACAGACCCAGATGTGATCAAGGCAGCGCTACGAGAAGCTGTCTTTAATGGCAAGCCTCACTGGAAATATATCCAGGCCATTTTGCGAAACTGGCGCAGTGAAGGTATCAATAGCCTGGTCCAAGTAGAGGCGAAACTACAAGAACGCGAGCAAGCCAACCCACGCAATGTGACGGTTTCAGACGATTTCTTACAGGCCATGGATTTGTGGAAGGATTAAGGGGAAAAGATTTAAAGGATGAAACGGGGAGACAAAAAAAGAAAAAGATTTAGATGGCTGTATCCAACCATGCTAGTGATTGGAATAGCTTTATTGTTTAGTTTAGTCAGTTTTTACGTTACGCGTTCGAATTTGTTGTCGTCAGGTCTGTATCCAGTTGAAGATAGTTTAGTACAGGCGGGGTATACAAAAACGAAAGATGGATATACCAAAAAGGAATCTGATCTGACGATTCTAATCAAGTGGAATAAGAAGACAAGAGAATTTGATAAGAATCACTATCGTTTTAAAGTAGACAAAGAGACGACTTTCTTATCGAAAGATTTTGTTGATAAGGAAACACTTGAAACGCTAACAAATGGTCAATTATCGAATCAATTTGGCTTTGTATATTACTCAAAAGCTAAAAAGAAGGATTGGCTAAAGGGTTCTCCTAGATTAGTAGCCCATGCTGGCGGAGCGATTCGAGAAAAAGAATACAACACCTTTTATACTAATTCCTTGGAAGCTTTGCAACAGAATTATAGTCTAGGTCATCGCTTGTTCGAAATAGATTTTTATCTGACAAGTGATAAAAAGTTGGCTGCTGTTCATGACTGGCATCAGTTTGGAAACAAAGATGATGTTGCTCTTTCTTCTGATGAATGGAAAAAATTTAAGGCTTATGGTTCTCCAGAAACACCAAGTCGTTTCACGACGATGTTGATAGGAGATGTCTTGGATCAAATGGTGATCAATAAAGATATGGTTTTGATCACAGATACTAAATCTATGGAAATTCCCAAAGAAGATATGATCACTCAATTTCAAGACATTGTTTCAGAAGCTAAAAAACGAGACAAGGAACTATTAGATCGTGTGATTCCACAAATTTATAATCAAGAGATGTTCGGAGAAATTGAATCTATTTATCCTTTCAAGCATGTTATCTATACCTTGTATGCTTCACCAGATAGTGCAGAAGAGGCTTTAGATTTTATCTCGAAACACAAGGAAATTGAGGCAGTTACGATTTCATTTGCTGATTCTCGCTTCAATCCAGACTTTATTAATGCAATTCATCGACTTGGAAAACGCATTTACATTCATACCATCCATACGTATGATGATTTAACTAAGTATGCGAATGTAAATGTTGACGGATTTTATACTGGATTGTTGACTCCTAGAGACGTGGCCTTGTATGAATCAGTTCCTAAATAGAAAAAACTAGCACTTTATAAAAGTGCTAGTTTTTGAATGTATACAAACTTCTTCTGAATTAAATAACCTGCATAATTTCGCGAAGATATATGAGGATTTTAGAGTAATATTAGGATGTATTGGAACTTTCCGATGTGAGAAAGGTACTTGAAACTCTATTGTTTCAGATGCTCGGAATTATTGAGAGTAAAACAGTTTGGGAAACTGTTTTAGCCTGAGCCTAAAATTTGAAAAGCGAAGGGGTTCAAAACGAATTGAACACGGGCTGCTGCTCGTATCAAAAAGTGCAAAATACATTAGTACTAATTCAAGACACAGTAGCTGATTGAATTCTTCTCTCACCTTTTAGCTAGGAAGAATCCTAATCAGCCTTGTGGGGGCAGGACAACGAAGCAATCCCGTACAATAGTGCTTCTGTCCTGCTCCCTATTTTGATTTTATCCGCAGACGCCCTTTGTATCTTGATTTAGTCTTGGAACTTCGGAGAAGTTCGCAGACGTCCGTACTCACCTAAGGAAAGTTTCTAATAAGTTTCTATCTTCAATCTTAAGCCATTGCTTAACCAAATACAAGCTAATATCTTTATAAAAAGTCCTCGTAGGCTTCTTCTAGTTTGGTGAGGAGTTCTTGTTTTTCCTCGTCACTAGCAAAGGAAGCCTGGATGGCATCGACATTGTGCTGGTAAAAGTCAGCTTCCTTGGTTTGGAAATGCTGATGGTAGAGGGCATATTCCTTGGTTAAATCCGTATCAGATACAGTCCGGTTATCAGTATTGATACTGATCCGAGCTCCAGCTGCCTTCATCTTCAGATAAGGGAAATCCTCTATAGTCGGTGCTGCTTTTGTCTGTAAGTTGCTGGTCAAGCAGAGTTCACCCGTGACCCCATTGTCAATAAAGGATTGGAGTAAGGCTGGTTCATGAGATAGAGCTGTCACGTGGCCATTGCGTTTGATGCCAAATGCAATCGATTGGGCTACAAAGTGTGGGCAATGACACTCACCTGCGTGAAGTGTCATAGGACGATGGTAACTCTTGACTTGCTCAATTAGAGGTCGAATATCTTCTGGAGAGTAGTTGTGCTCATCCCCGGCAAAGTCAAAACCAACAAAATCTTGATCGCTAACTTGGTTTGCTTCGGCAAGGATGCGAGAGGTGAGTTCTGGATCGGACTGGCGCATGCCACAGACCAGGGCTTTTGCAATAATGCCAAACTCTTCTTGGGCTTGGCGCAATCCTTCACAGACAGCATCGATAGTTTCTGGGACGGTAAGTCCTTGGTCCATGGACAATTCTGGGGCAAAACGAACCTCGATGTAGAGGACATTCTCCAGAGCCGCTTGCTTAGCGACATCGTAAGCAGCAAGGGTCAAGGCTTCCTTGGTTTGAAGGAGGGGCCGGATGTAGTCAAAGGCCTCTAAATAGTCCAAAAGATTCTCACAGTGGGCAGGGGCAGTGACATGGTGTCTGAGCTCTTCATCGCTAGCAGGGAGGTCAATATTGGCCATAGCTGCCAATTGGCGAATAGTCGGAAGAGACAAGGAACCGTCTAAGTGACAGTGGAGTTCCGTCTTTGCCAAACTATGAAAATCGATCATGGACATATTTTTTCTCCTTAAAATGTATTTTTTCTATACTATCATTTTGCCAAGAAAAGTCAAGTAGCCTTCGCGTAGCAGATCTTTGAAAGGGAGCCCGAGATTTGATATGCTAGGAGTAGCGAAATAAAGGAGAAGAAAGATGTCAGATTATCAATTGCCAGAAGTATGGGAAGCACCGAGCCAAATGGGAGGAGCTTGGGGTGGCTTGAACCAACCAACAGCAGGTGCCCGCTTTGAACAAACTCTTCCAAAAGGTGACCAGCCTTTCCAACTCTATACTCTTCCAACACCCAATGGGATCAAGGCCACCATTATGCTGGAGGAATTGAAAGAGCTGGGTGTGGATGCAGGCTATGACGCTTATCGGATCAAGATTGGCGAAGGAGATCAGTTTGGTAGTGACTTTGTAGCCATCAATCCAAACTCGAAAATTCCAGCCATGTTGGATCAATCAGGGGATCAAGCCATTCGTGTCTTTGAATCGGCTAATATCCTCCTGTATCTAGCAGAGAAATTTGGAAAATTGATCCCGACAGATCTGGCTAAACGAACAGAAGTGCTCAACTGGCTCTTCTGGCAGACAGGGGCTGCGCCATTTTTAGGTGGAGGCTTTGGGCATTTCTTCCACTATGCTCCTGAAAAAATCGAGTATGCCATCAACCGTTTTGCCATGGAATCCAAACGCCAATTGGACTTACTGGACAAGGAACTGGCTACTAAACCTTATATCGCAGGAGATGACTATACCATTGCAGATATCGCCATCTGGTCTTGGTATGGCCGTCTAGCCCAAGACAAGGTCTGGGACCGTGCAGGAATTTTCTTAGATGTGAAGGAATATAAGCATCTGCAAGCTTGGACAGAGAAAATTGCCAATCGGCCAGCTGTGAAACGTGGCTTGGAAGTAGAATATAAGGAAATTGATGCATAATGAAAAGGGCGCTGTTGCGCCTTTTTTTAATGGTGCAAACATGGTATACTAAAGGGTGGAATAAAAGTTTAGAAAGTAGCACATGGAATTTACAAAATTATCAAATCGCTTGGACTTGGTGGCTAGTTTCGTCCCAGCTGGAGCGCGTCTTTTGGATGTGGGGAGTGATCATGCTTATCTCCCAATCGCCCTCTTACAAGAAGGCAAGATTGAGGCTGCCATTGCTGGGGAAGTGGTAGAGGGGCCTTATCAGTCTGCCCTCCAAAATGTCGTCGATAATGGTTTAGAGGACAAGATTGAAGTCCGTCTGGCCAATGGCTTGGCTGCCTTTGAACCAGCAGACGGCATTTCCTGTATCACCATTGCTGGCATGGGCGGACGCTTGATTGCAGATATCTTAGCGGCAGGTCTTGAGAAATTAGCCAATGTCTCTCGCTTGGTTCTGCAGCCCAATAATCGAGAGGATGAACTGCGGGCTTGGTTAGTCGACCATGATTTCCACATTGTTGATGAAGCTATCTTGGAAGAAAATGAGAAGTTTTATGAGATCCTTGTGGTGGAACACGGTTCTCAAGAGTTGACAGCCAAGGAACTACGCTTTGGTCCCCATTTGATGCGGGAACAAGCTCCAGCCTTTGTCCAAAAGTGGTCCAAGGAAGTGGAGAAATTAGCCTTCGCCTTGGAGCAGGTCCCAGTTGAGAATCAATCTGCCAGAGCATCGTTAGAAGAGCGCATCGCTCACATCAAGGAGGTTCTACATGTTAGCAAGTGAAGTCATCAAACGCTATGAATCCTATTGTCCTCAGGAATTGTCTATGGAGGGAGATGTCCGTGGCCTACAAGTCGGCACGCTACAAAAAGACATCAAGAAGGTCATGGTAGCCCTAGATATTCGGGAGCAGACGGTGGCAGAAGCAATCGCTCATGGGGTGGACTTGATCATCGTCAAGCACGCGCCTATTTTCCGTCCCATCAAGGATTTGGTAGCTGATCGGGCCCAAAATCAGATCTATATCGATTTGATCAAGCATGATATCGCAGTCTACGTCAGCCATACTAATATTGACATTGTCCCAGATGGTCTCAACGATTGGTTTTGCCAGCTCTTGGAAATTGAAGATACAGAGCCCCTCAGTATGACAGGGGAAGGACTTGGAATCGGCCGGATCGGTCGGGTAGCTACACAAACCTTTGGACAGTTGACTAGCAAGGTTAAAGAAACCTTTGGCTTAGATGCTTTGCGCATAGTCAGTTATGATCAGGCGGATTTGGATCGGGTTATCAAGCATGTCGCAATCTGTGGAGGAAGTGGCCAGTCCTTTTACAAGGATGCTCTCGCCAAGGGAGCAGATGTTTATATCACAGGAGATATCTACTACCACACGGCTCAGGACATGCTGAGCGATGGCCTCTTGGCCTTAGATCCCGGGCACCATATCGAGGTTCTCTTTGTGTCAAAACTAGTAGAAAAGCTCAATCAGTGGAAGGCTGAGGAAGCCTGGGAGATTGAAGTGATTGGCAGTCAAGCCAGCACCAATCCTTTTTACCATATCTAAGGGGTCATGATGAAAGTTGCGATTATTGGTGCAGGGATCGTGGGATCCACTGCAGCCTATTATTTATCCAAAGAAGCAAAGGTGGATGTGACCGTCTACGACCATGGAGTCGGCCAAGCAACCAAGGCAGCGGCTGGTATTATCAGCCCCTGGTTTTCCAAACGGCGGAATAAGGCTTGGTATCGCCTGGCTCGTCTGGGAGCAGATTTTTACCAAGAATTGGTAGAAGAACTGGCCAAGGACGGAATTAAAACAGATTTTTACCAGCAGACCGGCGTCTATCTCCTCAAGAAAAATGAGGAAAAATTAGAGGAACTCTATCAGTTGGCGCAGAGTCGTCGGGAAGAATCTCCCTTGATTGGAGACTTGGCGATCTTGACCAAAGAAGAAGTGGGCCAACAATTCCCAGGTCTGCAAGGCTTTGAACAGCTCCTTTATGCCTCGGGTGGGGCCCATGTAGAGGGAGCCTTTCTGACGTCAACTCTTCTTGAAGCCAGTGGGGCAAGAGTAATCAAGAAAGAGGTTGCTCTCTCAGTCTCAGATGATGGCTATCAGATTGCAGGAGAAAGCTATGACCAAGTTATCCTAGCAACAGGAGCCTGGTTGGGGCAAATCCTTGAGCCACTTGGCTACCAAGTTGATGTCCGTCCGCAAAAGGGGCAACTGCGGGATTATCAGCTAGACCGAGATACTGATGACTTTCCTGTGGTCATGCCAGAAGGAGAGCTGGATATCATTCCCTTTCAGCAGGGCAAGATCAGTATGGGAGCCACTCATGAAAATGAGATGGGCTTGGACCTGACAGTGGATCAGGCTTTGCTGAATCAGATGGAAACAGAAGCCCTGTCTTACTATCCAGAACTAGCTCAAGCAGAAGTTATCGGGGAGCGCGTGGGAACTCGTGCCTACACTAGTGACTTTTCACCATTCTGGGGAACTGTTCCTGATCAAGCAGGCCTCTATGTCGCTAGTGGACTAGGTTCGTCCGGACTCACAACTGGTCCCCTCATTGGTTGGCATCTAGCCCAACTCGTAGCAGGAGGAAACCTGCGATTAGATCCAGCGGATTATCCAGTTGAACAATATGTGAAGAAGTAGGCTGGGACAAAAGTCCTAGCCTCTCAATTGTCTTTTGATTGTCGAGCAAGACGCAGTGGTTGAGTGGGCTCTACTACAAGGTAAGATTTTCAGACGGCTCAGTCAAGGAGCAGTAATCTATTTGAATCATGAGTAAGACCAATGCGAACAATTCTACAACACTCATCTCCTGTCATCACCTTGTAACACAAATGCAAGGTGACTTTTTTATATAAACATGATAAAATAAGGGTAATGACTACGTAGAAAGGCCTAACATTATGAAAGGTATTATTTTAGCAGGGGGCTCAGGAACTCGCTTATATCCATTGACACGTGCGGCTTCTAAACAATTGATGCCCATTTATGACAAACCGATGATCTACTATCCGCTGTCAACCCTTATGTTGGCTGGGATCAAAGATATCCTGATCATCTCGACCCCTCAAGACCTTCCTCGTTTTGAAGAGCTTCTTGGAGATGGCTCTGAACTAGGAATTTCTCTCTCTTATGCAGAGCAACCAAGTCCAGATGGTTTGGCTCAAGCCTTCATCATCGGGGAAGACTTTATCGGTGACGATCATGTTGCCCTCATCCTTGGGGACAATATCTTCCACGGAAATGGCTTAACCAAGATGTTGCAACGGGCAGAAGCGAAGGAAAAAGGAGCGACTGTCTTTGGTTACCAAGTTAAAGATCCTGAACGCTTTGGTGTGGTAGAGTTTGACGCGGATATGAATGCTATCTCTATCGAGGAAAAACCAGAACATCCAAAATCCAACTTTGCAGTGACCGGACTTTACTTCTATGACAATGATGTGGTAGAAATTGCCAAAAACATCAAACCAAGCCCTCGTGGAGAGCTTGAAATCACTGATGTTAATAAGGCCTATTTGGAGCGTGGAGATCTCTCTGTTGAGCTCATGGGCCGTGGCTTTGCATGGTTGGATACTGGAACTCACGAAAGTCTCTTGCAAGCATCTCAATATATCGAAACTGTTCAACGCTTGCAAAATGTCCAAGTGGCTAACCTTGAGGAAATTGCCTATCGCATGGGTTATATCACTAAAGAACAAGTCCATGAATTAGCGCAATCACTGAAGAAAAACGAATACGGACAATATTTGCTCCGTTTGATTGGAGAAGCTTAATGACGGAACAATTTTTTGATAAAGAATTAGCAGCACGCAAAATTGAAGCCATCCCAGGCTTGTTGGAGTTTGATATTCCAGTGCGCGGGGATAACCGTGGTTGGTTTAAAGAAAACTTCCAAAAAGAGAAAATGCTTCCTCTTGGTTTCCCTGAAAGCTTCTTTGCGGAAGGCAAGTTGCAAAACAATATTTCATTCTCTCGTAAGAATGTTTTGCGTGGCTTGCATGCAGAGCCTTGGGACAAGTACATCTCTGTAGCAGATGAAGGAAAGGTTCTTGGCACTTGGGTAGACCTTCGTGAAGGTGAGACCTTTGGGAACACCTACCAAACCGTGATCGATGCTTCAAAAGGCATCTTCGTCCCTCGTGGTGTAGCCAATGGGTTCCAAGTTTTGACAGACAAAGTTGCTTATACATACTTAGTCAATGATTACTGGGCACTGGAACTCAAACCAAAATATGCTTTTGTCAACTACGCAGACCCAAGCCTAGACATCCAGTGGGAAAACTTGGCAGAAGCCGAAGTCTCAGAAGCAGACAAGAACCATCCATTTCTTAAAGACGTCAAACCCCTAAAAGCAGAAGATTTGTAGAATATAAATCTTAAAACAATCAAGAACATCATTATATAGTTTTTAGCTTTGCTATAAACGAGCGAAGCGAGCTATGTACTTAGCTTTCCGCCGTGAGAAAAGCACCTGAACTACTTTTGTTTCAGGTGCTCGGAAGTTTTGAGATACTAGGCTCAAAACTTAGTCATGGAACTTCCTGGATTGCTGAAATCATCCACTGGATAATTTCACCTAACGTCCGTACTCACCTAAGGAAAGCTAAAAAAAGATTGATTTAAGGAACAATCAAAACTAAAAATTATTTGGAGAAAAAATGTCAGAATATAAACATATCATCGTAACCGGTGGAGCTGGTTTCATCGGTTCAAACTTCGTCCACTATGTATACAACAACCATCCAGACGTGCATGTGACTGTCCTTGATAAACTTACTTATGCTGGAAACCGTGCCAATATCGAAGAAATCCTTGGAGATCGTGTCGAGTTGGTTGTGGGGGACATCGCTGATGCTGAATTAGTTGACAAATTGGCTGCCAAGGCTGATGCTATTGTTCACTATGCGGCTGAAAGCCACAATGACAACTCCCTCAAAGACCCATCTCCGTTTATCTACACAAACTTTGTTGGAACTTACACACTCTTGGAAGCTGCTCGTAAATACGACATTCGTTTCCACCACGTGTCAACAGACGAAGTGTATGGAGACCTTCCATTGCGCGAAGATCTTCCTGGACATGGGGAAGGTCCTGGGGAAAAATTCACTGCTGAAACCAAATACAACCCATCATCACCTTATTCATCAACCAAGGCTGCTTCAGACTTGATCGTGAAGGCTTGGGTTCGTTCATTTGGTGTTAAAGCAACGATTTCTAACTGTTCAAACAACTACGGGCCATACCAACACATCGAAAAATTCATCCCACGTCAAATCACCAATATCTTGTCTGGCATCAAGCCAAAACTTTACGGTGAAGGGAAGAACGTTCGTGACTGGATCCATACCAACGACCACTCAACTGGTGTTTGGGCTATCCTCACTAAAGGCCGTATCGGTGAAACTTACCTGATCGGTGCCGATGGTGAAAAGAACAACAAAGAAGTGCTGGAATTGATCCTTGAAAAAATGGGTCAACCAAAAGATGCTTATGACCGTGTCACAGACCGTGCTGGTCACGATTTGCGCTATGCCATCGATTCAACAAAATTGCGTGAAGAATTGGGTTGGGAACCACAATTCACAAACTTCGAAGCAGGTTTGGAAGAAACCATCAAGTGGTACACAGACCACCAAGACTGGTGGAAAGCTGAAAAAGAAGCTGTCGAAGCCAACTACGCGAAGACACAAGAAGTTTTGAAATAAGGAAGAGAGTCCAAGTAGAAAATCGCTTGGACTTTTTCAGATATTTTTCTGAAAATGAGTGATTGCCTTTTCATGTATGGTATAATAGGATCAGTTTGAAAACAATCATCGATTAGGAGGAATAGATGAATCAAAAAGATTGGGTTGACTATTTTGAAGCACTCCATAACCGTAAGCCGAGTCTGCAAGAGTTTCAAAATGCACGAGCGAATGGTGAGTTTGTAGTGGAACGAAAAGAGACCGTTCCTGAAGCACCAGTTCCATCAGCGGTAGCCTCACGAGAGAAAAGTGAGCAGGTTCAAATGCCGTCACAAGTGGAGTCAGGGTATGAGACTCTAGCTATCAAACGCTTTAGTGTGAAATGGAATAAGCAGACCAAATGGGCTTTATCAGGTGTGGGAATACTAGCTGTTATTGTACTGGCTTATTTCTTTTTCTTCCAACCGACTCCAAGTTTGGAAGGAATTTGGGTTGGACCTGCTGATTCAACAGCAGTGGTTTATGAGTTAAATCAAGAAGATCCACGATCGTATGGTAAGTATAAGATTGAGAAAGTTTACAAAGGTAATGAAGCAAAACAAGAGTTTCAGAAAGCTTTAAACCAGTTAAACTACTCCAAGCTGAAAAACTTAGCAGATGTTGATAGAAAATTTGACCTCCACACGAGGGAAGTTATCATCATTAAAGACGAGCATGGGCTTGTTTATAATCTACTCCAAAGCAATGGGACCAATGTGATTTTAGCCAATGACTTGATGGATTTGGTTACCTATAGTGATCATTCAGAAAGCTTTAAGAAGAATGCTATTTTTCACAAGACAGAAATTCCTAAAGTTCTAGTTGGGAAATGGAAAATTGAGCGTTCTTATGATGATGAAACCAATTATCTTGAATTAAATGATCGTGGTATTCTTACTTATAGTGAATTTGATAGTAGCGAAGGTACGGCTTTTTATAGCCTAGAAGAGCTCCAAAAGATGCCTTCAACTAAGTTTGAACAAGAAAAGACAGCTGACAAAGTGAAAGAGGCCTATGAAGATCTTCAAGATGCGGTCGATTCTCAAGATTATCAGCTAAATAGTATGAAAGACGTGTACAAGCAACTAGGATCAGATTTTTATTATGTCCCTGTAAATGGAGGGAAGACAGTCCTAGTTTTCACAGAAGACTATCATTTAGTTGAAAAATTGGAAAAAGTGAAATAATCAAAGGGCCAAAAGGTCCTTTTTTCTTTTAATCATGAATTTCCTAAAAAAGCTCTGAACTCGCTGATTTGTGGTATAATATGATTAGTTTTTTTAATGAATCAATAAGGGGGATATGATGAATCAAAAAGATTGGGTTGAATACTTTGAAGCGGTCAATGGTCGCAAGCCAAGTATGCAAGAATTTCAAGAAGCGCGTGAAAAAGGGGAGTTTGTCGTAGAGCGAAAAGAAGCGCCAGCTCCAACAACTGAAGCGCAGGCTCCTTCTCAGGAAGCACCTGTTGCACCTAGCGCACCTCTTTCACAAGAGCCGACAGCTTTTGTACCACCACAACCATCTGCGAAAACCTTGCAACCTGTGCCAAGACCGAAAAAATTGACATTTTCTTTCAATAAACAAACCAAAATTGGTGTCGCAGTTGCGGGACTTGTCGCAGTAATTGCTCTTGCTTGGTTCTTTTTCTTTTCAGGTGGACCAAGTCTAGATGGTGTTTGGTTGAGAAATACGGATTCTAGTCCGATCACTTATGAACTAAGTGGAAAGAAACAAAAAGTCAATGGTAGCGAGACCATCAAAAAGGTTCTCAAGGGCAATGAAGCGAAAAAAGAATTTAATACCGCACTTTCTTTGTTAAATGCAACTGACTTGCATTCACTTGCGGATGTCGATAAGAAATTTAACCTGAAGACGACAGAAATTGTTGTTATTAAGTCTGGTGGGAACACACGCTATAACTTACTCCAAAAAGACGGAAGCAATATTATTTTAAGAAATGATTTATTCGACTTGAAAACTTATAAGTCATACAAAGGAAACTTTGAAGATAATTTGGTCTATCACAAGGTTGAAACACCAAAGGCCATGGTTGGAAAATGGAAGAATGTGACAGAAGGAGATAATACAACTGTTCAGATTTCAGATCACGGAATTATTAGTGATAAGTATTACGATAGCAAGGCTTACGCATTCTATTCTCTAGCTGATTCAGAAAAGTATGATGGAGACACGACTTCTAAAGAAGAGATTGAACACACATTTGAAGTAATTCAAGAAGCGGTGAAATCAGAAGGCTATCAAGTGAAGAGCGCTAAGGAAGTCTATATACAAGCTAATTCAAATTATTGTTTCGTACCTGTCAACGGTGGAAAAAATATACTCGTCTTACGTGGTGGTAATGAATTTGCCGCAAAATTAGAAAAAGTGAAATAATCGAAGGACCGCAAGGTCCTTTTAGATTGAAGACAAAGTCATCTTAGAAACTTTCCTTAGGTGAGGACGGACGTCAGCGAACTTCGAAGAAGTTCCATGACTTAGTTTTGAACCTAAGGTTTCAAAACTCCCGAGTGCTAGAAACATCATTGTTTCTAGCACTTTTCTCACGGCGGAAAGTTTCAGTATATTCTTGATTCATTTAAAAAAATAGAACGCATTTTTATTTCTTTGCAAGATCACTTGGCTTTTTTTCTAAAGAACTAGTTTATCTAAATAATCAAAGGACCGCAAGGTCCTTTTTGTTTTCAAACTTCTTAATGAAAAACTATTCATGTCTAGGCAAAAATATGGTAAAATGGATAAGATGTGTTTGAGATGTCTATTGTATCTCAGGCGACTACAGGTAATGGAGTAGAAAATGCAAAATAGACCTATTATTATTGGTGTTACTGGTGGTTCTGGTGGTGGAAAGACCAGTGTGTCTCGTGCCATTTTGGCCAATTTCCCGAATGAAAAGATTGCCATGATTGAGCATGATTCTTATTACAAGGACCAAAGTCATTTGACCTTTGAGGAGCGGATCAAGACTAACTATGACCATCCTTTTGCCTTTGATACGGACTTGATGATTGCGCAGATCAATGAACTCTTGGAGGGTCGTCCGGTAGATATTCCAACTTATGACTATGCAGAGCATACGCGCAGCAGCAAGACCTATCGTCAGGAACCTCAGGATGTCTTCATCGTGGAAGGAATCTTAGTTCTTGAAGACAAGCGTCTTCGGGACTTGATGGACATCAAGATTTTCGTTGATACGGATGATGATGTGCGGATCATTCGCCGGATCAAGCGCGATATGGAAGAGCGTGGCCGGAGTCTGGATAGTGTCATTGAGCAATACCTTGGTGTAGTAAAACCCATGTACCACCAGTTCATCGAGCCAACCAAGCGTTATGCGGACGTGATCATTCCTGAGGGCGTGACCAACACAGTTGCGATTGACTTGATCACAACCAAGATTGAAAAAATCCTCAACGAAGCGCGTGAAGGAAAATAAAGATAGGGAGAAAGAGGGCAATCGATCTCCAATCCAATAACAATAGTTGGAATTACGGAATGTCGCAGTAGTTGGTGAGACTCTTCATTCGCTAAAAGACTCGAAAGAGTTCTCAATCAACTTTGCGGGGGTGGTACGGGAAACGTTATGTAACGTTCTGTACCACTCCCTCTTTTTCCTAGGGAGAATGGAAATGAAAAGGGAGTTTCATTCGCGGACCAAGGCGTTCGCTTGTTTATTGACCATGTGTGCTGGTTTTTCAGATGCCTATACCTTCATCTGTCGGGGTGGGACCTTGGCGGCAGGCCAGACGGGGAATGTGGTCTTTCTATCGGTCGGCTTGATTGGTCATCAGATCTCAGATGTAGAAGTAAAGTTAGCGACCATGCTGGCCTTTATGCTGGGAATCTTTTTGATGACGGTCTTGCGTCGCTTGATTGACAACTCAGTTTGGCGCCTCAGTACCTTGGTGCCCTTTATCCTCACAACTTTGGTGACGGGATTTTTGCCAGCATCGGTAAAAAATGTCTTCATCGTGCCTTTTTTTGGACTGAGTTTGGGAATCGTAGCGACCTCTTTTGGAGAAGTGGATGGCTATGCCTATAATCATTCCTTTATGACGGGAAATCTCAAGAAAACCATGGTGGCTTATGGGAATTTTGTCAGAGAAAAGGAGAAGAAATTCCTTTGGGAAGCCATCTTTATGACCTGCTTGATCGGGAGTTTCGTCTTTGGTGCCATTTTTTCGACCTACTTGATTCAGTTTTATGGATTAGAGACCATTTGGCTGGTGTCCATCATCTTGACCATCTTTTTAATCTACCGGGCCATTCAATATTTTGAGGTCTTTCACTTCAATCGGCGACATGACTAGATAAAGGTATCATAAAAAACTTTCCTTAGGTGAGTGCGGACGTCAGCGAACTTCTTCGAAGAAGTTCCATGACTAATTATTGAGCCTAAGGTCTCAATAATTCCGTGTGCCTGAAGCAGTTAAGCTTCAGGCACTTTTCTCACATCGGAAAGTTTAGTAATTCTTGATCAATTTAAATTAATGAGATCTCGTTTTTATCTCTTTACAGAATCGCTTAAGTTATTTTACTAAAAATTAGTTTATCTATATTCCAGAGGCTGGGACAAAAGTCCTAGCCTCTCAATTGTTTTTGGATTGTCGAGCAAGA
>ERZ781275.510-NODE-510-length-43732-cov-26.720448_pt1 | contig 43732 bp, 47 predicted proteins | sample MGYA00375853_ERZ781275 | MGnify/ENA primary metagenome ERZ781275 (study PRJEB29790, sample SAMN03653691) | human gut metagenome | host: Homo sapiens | place: USA: Dallas, Texas | collected 2012-07-23 | study: EMG produced TPA metagenomics assembly of the Gut...
CCTTTGTGAAGAAAGACTACGATTCAACTAGAATATACAGAAACACACAAAAAAAAGGGTGCGTCACAGACTTATGACACACCCTCATAAGTTTTTTGGTGATTACAAATACTCCTTACATGATAAGGTTCTGGATGATTCAAGAGCCTTCATCATGTGAGGAGTTTCATTTTCTTAAAAATGTCTGATTTGAAGGCAAGCACATAGCCGTTGCTTCAAGTCTAGAGCTCCTGTGAATAGGATACCATGTATACCCACATGGTTGGCGCCATCAACATTCACTTGCCTGTCATCTATGAAGATGCTTTCCGATGCCTGGAGGCTATAGCGATTCAGAAGAAGCTGATAGATTTCTGGATTCGGTTTTATCAACTTCTCTTCCCCACTCACTACAATTCCTTCAAACATGCCAAAGAGACGGGCATGGACTTCCTTTACTATCGGGAATGTCTCATGAGACCAGTTGGTAAGACAGTATAGACGACATCCTCTTTGCTTCAGTTCACACATGATCTCATAGATGCCAGGGATTTCACCACCATCCATATCTTTGTAACAGTACCAGTAGGCAACAATATAAGGAGCATACTTGGGATAAGCCTGTTTTAAATCAAAGAGACATTCATCTATAGGCTTTCCCAAGTCTGTCTGATCATTCCATTCATTCGTCACCACATGATCGATTATCCACTTAGCCTTCTCCCTGTCGCCATGGAACAGAGTAGTATAAAGGTTCATGCGCATCCAGTTCACCAATACACTTCCTACATCGAAGACGATATTCTTGTATCTACTCATTGCTATCTGATTCTTTAAACATTCACATAGAAAAATTCAGGCTGCTTAGGTTCCGAATACGCTTTCTCGAATTTCCAGCTGACAGCCTTATACAGCAGGCCACCGAAAAGTCGGGCATGCTCAGGACAGACCACGACACAGCGTCCGCAAGAGATGCATTTCTTTTCGTTGGTCTTGTAGGGTTCCCCATAGTGATGGCTCCGACAGGGCACATTTTCACACAGGCATGGCAGGATGTGCATTTTCCCTTACTCCCTTCTGGATGCAGAGGAATAGGCTTGGTATCACGATAAGGGCGATTCCCCTTTACCATCAGTCGGCTAACTGCGAACATCTTTGGTATCTTGAGTAGAAGTTCCCTACTCTTTGAAGCAAAATCATGGAGTTTCTCCGTATCATCCGCATTAGGTCTTCCTTCTGCTATCTTGGGAAATATGGAATGCTGGGCTATGACGGCAGCCGCAGAAAGTAACTTGAAGCCATGGGATTCCACCAGGTCCTTCAGCTCTATGAGCGTATCATCGTAGGCTCTGTTACCATAGACTGATACGATGATGGCTGGGGTATTGTTTCCCAGAAAACGTCTCAATGGACGAACTGCCATTTCCGGGACTCTACCAGCATAGGAAGGTACGCCCACTATCAGCAGATCGCCATCACTTCCCAGCGAGACATCATCCTTCAGCACGTCTGAGGTAATGTCATACTCAATGACAGGCTTCTGAAACTGGGATGCTATCTCACGAACGATACGTTTGGTGGAGAAAGTGGCACTAAAATAGGCCAAATGGATATTCTTAATGTTTATAATGTCTTTGGTTTCTTTTTGTTCGATGCAAAGTTACTATTTTTAGGCGAAACCAGCGAGTGATTTCTAGAATTTTGTTATCTTTGCAGAAGATTTGCTGCACTCGGCAATTTGAAAACAAGTTTTCATTGCGCTCATTTGCATTATCTTTGCAGAAGATTTGCTGCACTCGGCATCATATTGACGAGATTTTTTGAAATAACAAAGGAACATACAATGATAGATACAAGACTGAAAGTTTTCAGAAGTGTGGCTACACTCCTGAGTTTCACTAAGGCTGCCAACGAACTGTTCATCAGTCAGCCTGCCATCAGCAAGCACATACAAGAGCTTGAAAAGGAATATGGGGTGCAACTGTTCGACAGAATCGGCAATCGCATCCAGCTCACCCTTGCCGGACAACTTATGCTTGACCATGCCTGCAAGATTATCGATGCCTATCAGAATCTCGATTTCGACATGAAGAAGCTCACAGAGAAATCTGGTGGCGAACTGCGCATCGGAGCCAGTACCACCATCTCACAATATGTTCTCCCCGAACTGATTGCTGAATTCAGGAAACTATATCCCGACATTCGTCTTACCCTGCTCAGCGGAAATTCTCATGAGATAGAGGATGCGCTTGCTGCAGGAAGGATAGATCTGGGTATGGTGGAAGGCATCAAGCGGCAGCTCACCTTTAAATACACTCCTTTCATGAAAGATGAGCTGGTGGCGTTCGTACATTGTTCCAATCCCCTAGCCCAGCAAGATGAGATTTCTCTGGACCTTCTCAGGCAGACACCGATTGTACTGCGTGAATTAGGTTCCGGAACTTTGGATGTCATCCAAAAAGCCTTGCAGGAAAACGGCATTGCTCTTTCTGATCTGAACATTGAGATGAATCTGGGAACCACAGAGGGCATCAAGCATTTCGTGGAACATTCCTTAAGCATGGGTATCATCAGCATAAGAGCCATCTACAGGAGTATCTATGAACAAGTATTCAAGATTCTGGAAATTGAGAATCTGAAGATGGAACGAGAATTTCTATTTGTTGAGAAGAGAGGCGAGACCGCTAAACTCCAGCAGACATTCAAGAGATTCATAACTAAATGTTATAACGTATAGTTATTATGTATATACAACATCTCATGATTTTTCGTACCTTTGCACCCGCTTTCCAAAAGCGAATAACCGACAAAAAAGAAAAATATGAGATTATCAGAACAAAGGAGCAGTATGCTGCATGGCGTATTGCTCATCGCACTCTTCGCATGCGCTGCTTTCTACATCGGTGGCATGGACTGGGTGAAAGCTCTTTCGTTTAGCCCCATGGTGGTGGGCATCATCATTGGTATGCTCTATGCCAATAGTTTACGTAACAACCTGCCCGACACCTGGGTACCGGGCATCAAGTTTTGCAGCAAGCGAATCCTCCGCACAGGCATCATCCTTTATGGTTTCAAGCTCACCTTCCAGGATGTGATGGCTGTGGGCTTCTCTGCCATCGTAATGGATGCCATCATCGTATGCGGCACCATCGGCTTGGGAATCCTGGTGGGAAGACTCCTGAAAATTGACCGCAGCATCGCACTGCTCACCGCTTGCGGAAGTGCCATCTGTGGAGCTGCAGCAGTATTGGGTGTGGATGGGGCCATTCGTCCGAAGCCTTACAAGACGGCAGTAGCCGTAGCCACCGTAGTCATCTTTGGAACATTATCCATGTTCCTCTACCCTATTCTCTACAGGGCTGGCATCTTTGACCTATCACCAGATATGATGGGACTCTTTACGGGTTCCACCGTTCATGAAGTAGCCCATGTGGTAGGTGCAGCCAATGCCATGGGAGCCGAGGTGAGCAACAATGCCATCATTGTGAAGATGATAAGGGTGATGATGCTGGTACCGGTATTACTGGTGATTGCATGGACCGTTGCAAGGGATGTTGCCAAAAGAGATAATCTGGAAAATACTGATACCAACAAGTCTAAAATCAGCATTCCATGGTTTGCCATTCTCTTCCTGGTAGTGATAGGATTCAATTCTCTTGGTTTGCTTCCGGAAAGCATAGTGGATTGGATTAACCAACTGGACACCTTCCTCCTGACCATGGCAATGGCAGCATTGGGAGCCGAAACAAGCTTTGACAAATTCAAGAAAGCCGGCATTAAACCTTTTCTCTTGGCTGCCATTCTTTATTGCTGGCTCATCGGAGGTGGATATTGTCTGGTGAAGTTTGCCATACCTTATTTATAAGAATATCTATATAGAAGGTATATTATAACGACAGAGGAAAACATCCATGTGAAAAGTAGAACGATTCACAAATGGGGAAAGAAAAGCCGGAGAGATATATACATGATAGTATTTACATCGTCATAAACGGTAAGAAAAGCATTATTGATAGACTACAAGTTCTCTTGGAAGATTGATTATCTTCAACCTCTCGAACCAGAGCTTCATGGAAGAGCCTTGGTGGCGCTTGACATGGCTATTGATGATATAATAGTCGGCCTGGTATTCGTCCATCAGGTCAGAGAAAGCTGCCTTGATGCGCGAACACTTCTCGTTGATGGCATTATCAAGAGGGTTCGTCAGGCGATTCACTGTTTCTGTGATTTTATCGGGATCGATTCTGTTGCCGATTTTTCGGTAGAGGGCAAACAGTTCCTCACGATGATCCACCAGGTTCTTGAACTCTATTCCTTCCGGGTGATTCAGAAAGAGCAGATAGAGGGCCTTGTGGATGGGACTGAGCTGCACTTCACTGTTTCCATAGTTTGGGAGTAAGAAACGGTAATCTTCCGTGATGACCAGAGGACTGAGGGTTGCCCTTGCTGCCTCGATACGGAGCTGTTCCAATACGGGCACACTGATGGCTTTTAACAAAAGATCGGTTCTACCTTCTGCTAAAAGCTGGGTGGAAAGCGTCTTTACCTGAGCGGCTTTCTCCTCTGGGGTCATATTTCTTATTTCTTCTTGCATACTGGTTGCAAAAGTACAAAAAGAATGGGAAAAATCGTTTCTCATCTAGAAAAAATCTTCTTTTGCAAGGCTTGCGTTTGATTTTTCATAGGGAATCTGATTCTTTGTATGTATCTTTGCATCCAAATTGAAATATAGAAATGATGAAAGAAGATTGGACTCCTATAGATTTCGGACAGACAGAAGACACTACCAAGAACATCATCAAGGTGATTGGTGTGGGTGGTGGCGGATGCAATGCCGTTAAGAATATGTATGCAGAGGGTATAGTAAACGTGAGTTTCGCCGTCTGCAATACGGATAGTCAATCACTATCCAAGTCGCCTGTGCCGGTAAAGATCATGCTCGGAAAGAGTGGTTTGGGTGCAGGGGCAAATCCCGAAGTGGGAAGAAGTGAGGCTCAGAATACCCAGGAAGACATCAAGAAACTGCTGGACGACGGAACCAAGATGGTTTTTGTTACTGCCGGAATGGGTGGTGGAACGGGTACTGGTGCCGCACCTGTTATTGCTGGTATTGCCAAAGGGATGGGCATCCTTACCGTTGGCATCATCACCATACCTTTCTACTTCGAGAAGCGAAAGAAAATTGTCAAGGCTCTGCAGGGTGTAGAAGAAATGCGCAAGAACGTGGATGCCTTGCTTATCGTCAACAACGAGCGTCTCTGCGATGTTTATGCCGACTCCGAGATTACCGTAAAGGATGCCTTCAAACTGGCAGATAAGGTACTGAGCGATGCCACCAAGAGTATCTCGGAACTCATCACCGTGGAGGGAACCATCAATCTTGACTTCCGTGACATCGAGACTACCATCAAGAGCGGTGGCGGTGCTATCATGGCCATGGGTAGAGCCAGTGGTGAGGGAAGGGTTCAAAGTGCCATCAAGAATGCGTTAGACTCTCCTCTGCTCTATGGCAGCGATATCAGTAATGCCCAGCGCATCCTTTTCAATATCTACACTTCCAGCAAGCACCCTATCTTTGTGAGGGAGATGAGAGAAATTGATGCCTTCTTTGATGAACTGAACCCTGACATCAAGGTGATTTGGGGTCTTTCTGATGATGACAGTTTGGATGAGGATGCCAAAGTCACTATTCTGGCAACTGGTCTGAACAATGAGTTGGCTGAAGATATTCCTGAAAGTTCTTCTGTATCGAAGGATGAGGAAGACTATCAGAGAATCATCGACAAGCTCTATCATCCTATCAGAGACAACTTCCAGACGCTAGCAAATAAAACTGGGCAAAAGCAAGAAGCAGAATCTATAGATAACATCAATCATGATGCTACCGAGAAGGAAGCTACTATTGCCCATCAAGAAGAAGAGTCAGGAAATGAGTCTGGAGAAGAGCCAGCTAAGGTTTGGGTGGAAGACAATCCTCCTACAGCAGAAAACTCAAGAGAAGTTCTTGCTGAACCGCCTGTCAATAAGCCGAAGTCATGGACACTGGGCGGCAGAATCAAAAATGGGCTGAAGAAAATAGCAGAAGATCTGGACATCATCATTAACGATGATGAAAACTATAAGTAGTTGATGATGATTAATACTAGGAAAGCGATTTTGGTTGGAAATAGAGGGTGAGTCATAAGACCATGACGCCCCCTCTTTTTCATTGCAATATTATATAAACCATTAGTTTAGAATACAATTTGGAGCGCATTATCCGTCTTTTACCTGTGAAAGATGTGGTGTGAAGGTAATGAATCCATTTGAAAGTGAGTTCATGCAAACTCATCATAAGAATGGAGACAAAACAGACAACCGGGATAGTTACTTGGAGTGCCTATGTATAAAATGTCACTCAGAAGTTGACGATACACATAGACGAAATTTCAACACCCTTGCCTATCAAGGGTTAATAAAGGAATTTCTTTATCAATATGGTACAGAGCGTTTTAAGGGAAAGAGTGGAGAACTTTTTTAGTTCCCCACTCTTTTGTAACTTAGCCATATTATAGCAGTGGGCAAAACTTGAAGACTAAGAGGTCGTAAGTCTTGCTCGCAAGCTTTCCATGACGAAGTGGGATACTACAAGTTTTTAGCTTATGAGTAGTTCAAATCAACCAATCTTCTCACAATCGAAATATTGACGATAGCATGGTACCGATTACACCGCTACGCATGGTACCGATACAGCGCTATCGTCAACATATAGGTCTTTAGACTGGTGTTGAATATCTAAATCATCATGAGTCCAACATTTTTTTGTCTAACTCATAGGTTATATATGAGAACTTTTCCTTTGCTTGTTTAGGAGAAGCTATTATTGGCAATGACCATACCCCTTCAACATTATCAAACCCCAAATCTTTCAGAGCACTCGGTCTTACAGATGGCTTATTAGGAGCCCTATCCAACCATGCTATTATTCTATATCCATCATTTTCGATATTCATATCTAGTGTTATATTGTACATTGAACTTATGGCATAAAATACAGAAATATTACCGTCTGACCAGATGCGAAATCCACCCCAAGAGTCCATTTTTACTAGAGTCTTTTCAAACACTTCACCATTATGGAATAACTTATAGTTTCCATTAGCCCTTGTCTTTTCCATAACTTCTATCACATTTTGAGCATAGACTCTAATCTTATGGTCCTGGGCAAAATCCAGATAGTCGATATTCTGGATTAAAGGATTATACAGAGAATTCCTATCAATATTATTCTTAATGATTGAATCCAAACTTCGCTCTTCAATGAAAGTCTGTATAAAAGATAGTATACTCTCTCCATTTTGTTCGAAAAGTGTACGCCATTCTGTCTTTGAGCACAAAGTAAGGTTTGCTGTACCTGTATCCATAGGATATCCATCTATACCATATGCAAGCAAAGCTTGTCTGAGTTTGTTTCTACTGGCTCCTATTATCCACAACTCCTTTATAGCATTGAAGAGTTCTGATAAACGGTTATAGCAACCATTACTCCATGTTACAAGAGTCTGTATTTGACCATCATATATACTGAAGTCTTCTGCTTCAGCAAATAATACTTCTATCAGTCTTCTTTGCTCTTCATCTACAGCAGTAGTTTTGATAAAAGTTAGTTTGGATATTTCTTCTTCTACATCGAATTTGGGGAGTTCTAATAATCCAAGAATATCTTCACCAGGAAGTGATTTAATAAGTTCACACATTCTATAGCCTGGAACATTTATTGCCTCATTTTTTGGTGATCTATACACACTCCTATATCTTGCCATATTACAGAGAATATGATATACTCTTTGAATATTATTTACAGATGCCTCTGGGTATTTTGCACAATATACCATTGTTGGAAGAATTGAATATAATTCTTTTTGGGTATAATGTGACTGAGTCTCTGGATAGTTTACTTTAGGAGTAAACAAACGGACATAATCAGTTTCATACATACGTTTGTATGCACAGAACCACTTCCAAATAGTATCCATTGATATAGACAATGGAAACTTATCATTTGATATCTCGTAATTTTTATACCATGAAGATTCATCCCCACTTTCAAGAATACGAACACAGTGAAGAAATGCAAGCATTCCTTCTGTAGATGTGTCATATTCATTTTTCTTCCGATGTTTCCAAAACCAGGTTTCCATAATTTCCCAGTCTTGTGCTGCATTAAAAACGCCATTTTGGCTGTCGTTAGTACACCTAGAATAAGATGGATTTGCCATCATTATCTGTGGCTTTAAATTTTGGTTGGCAGTCAATGGTTCTCCTGTTGTATTGATGACTACAAAAGTTTCCTCTCCATTCTGTCTATTATCCATATCATAAAAAAGGAACTTGAGCTTAAGTATAAGAAAATCGCCAAGTAATTCTAAATTCTTACAGTCTTTGAGCTTACATTCTATAGTCGTCAAGGCTCGTATGATGCTAGCTATAGTCGGATCATGATGATAAGAATTGAGGAACCATGACTGATCTCCCAATTCGTTAACAGACAAACTATCTTTAAGAAAATAGTGCAATGTAAGATCACTTAAGAAATACAAGGAACTTTCTCTAATTCCATAGAGAAGATGCGGTTCATTGTCATCCTCTAGTAATTCAAAATTGGAAATGAGCAAATCTCTGTATTTATTTCCAGGCAACATTCTATTGATTACTCCGATAATCAAGAACAATGTCGTGAGACGCTGTTGCCCATCACAGAGTTGTAAGTGATATGGAGTCAACACCTTATCATAATATCCATAAATCAACCCCATAGTAATCTCCTGCGACTTTTCAAGCCTTAGGATACTATCAATAAAGGAACTTGCAAGTGAATCCTCAGCATTATCTGAAATAGGATTCCCCCAGCAATAGTCACGCTGCAAATCTGGAATGATTACTTTATCATTCTCACCACAAAATATTTCACTAAGTGAATATGCCTTACCACTTATTAACTGTGCCATAAATTAATTCGTTTTATTATAAATTTCAGGATATTCGTTCTCAAATTCCTTGATTTCTGCATATTTACGCATTGGAACTTGCTCTTTGTTCCATGGTTTATCTGAGATTTTATCTTCCCAATTTACATCAGAAAAGACCATCGTTGTATGGATCAGATGCCGACTTTTGAATGATTCATCATCTTGATCTGTGAAAAAATAATGATTCTTCTTGCGAAAATCCGCATCGTTGAACTTTGAATTATCACGCTTATAAAGAAGTACCAGATTTCCAATACAGTGTTCAGAACCATTGTATATATGGTGATCCTCTTTACACGTCCATTCCATTTCTTCACGCCAGAGGGCAATAGAGCATTCATCCTTAATAGGTTCGTCATTCCAGCCCAAAGCAATATTCTGATCATTTTTATGACCTATTTTTGATTTAGGATATACATGCTCCAAGGAACGATTGTATTCGATATTAAAATCGAACTTTCTATCGCTATAAAGATTATCCTGCTTAATGTTTTGACGTAATAGCCACCGATAGGCTGTTTCATAATGATACCTAAACAACATATTGCTTTCTAACTCACGTTGAAATCTATTACGAGCATCGGAATATCTTTCAACATTTACTGCGACTATATCCTCATGATTGACACCAATAATTGCCCAATCATAATAGCGTTTTAACTCAGCTATAGACTTAGAATGGGAACCATCCTGATTGATACCAAAATACCATCTGAGAAAGGCAAATCGTTGTTCTGCATTATTGCGAATATAAAGGATTACTCCTAAATAATTGTACGAAATTGAATGATTATAAGCATCTTCTATCGACTTTTGAAGAAGTCTCATTTTCTTGAACACACTCTTAGACTGCTTCATCGTCTGCGACTTAAGAAGTTTGTCCTTAAAACCATTAAAATTTACTTTACTACTCTCGCTGACTAGTGGGAGCAACCAACCCAATTGTTTGCCTCCTGTCCTAAAAAACGATTCAACATTTTTGTCACTCCACCAATAGAGCCATGAATCCCATTCTCGTGCCAATCGTCCCCGAAGAGCGATATGTTCTGCTTCGCTAAACAAGTTATGTTCAAGGGATGCGCATCGCAACAATTCTGCTTTAATTAGCTCCTCATCCGTCATTTTGGCTTTATTGCCATTCATCATAGTGAAAACTATCTTAGCCTGTTCTTCAGGAATGATAACGAATAAAAACTTTACATGTTCCAAAATATATTTTCTAAAATCTTCTTTATCAATATCCTTTAACTCCCTTGCGAATATACGCAGTGTTCTTTTAAAGAAAAAAATATCTTGGTATTCTTCTGTATCATTGCGGGAACAATCCTCCTTGTCTAGATTATTTAGGAAGTCGTTGGATTCCTTACGAATATCATATTTGATACTTATATAATCTTTGTAGCCCGTATATTTCAGTAGAAGATAGAAGAAAGTTGTCCTTTGTTGACCATCTACGAGAACAATATCAAAGGATTCTTTCTTTTCATGCACAGTTATCCCTTGAAGGAATATATCACTTTTATGTTTGTATGATTCCTTAAGTGAATTGATTAAGAAAGAGACAGAATCAGATTGCGAATTTTTCTTTCTCTGTCCCCAAACATAACCACGCTGATAGTCAGGAATGACGAAGCTTCCAGATCCTTTCAGCAGTTGAATATAATTTGATAGGGTAATGGTTGTCTTGTAACCTATGTCCTTTAACCTATCCTTTAAATTGTTTATTGAGCTCATATTTTATAGTATTTGTAATGCGATGGCAGCGCAGGCTTCTGCGTCGGCCAAGGCATGATGATGGTTTGACAAATCATAACCGCAGCGGGCTGCAATTACATCAAGAGTATGACTACCTTGTGGCCAGACTCGGCGTGAAGCCACACAGGTACAGTAGAACGGATAACCGGGATAGTCCATCTGATAGATACGGAAGACCGCTTTCAGACAGCTCTCGTCGAACGCCTTGTTGTGGGCTACGAGAGGGAGACCAGCTATCTTTGGCTCTATCTGTTTCCACACTTCAGGGAAGATGGGCGCATCTTCTGTATCGGCAGTGCACAAGCCATGCACCTGGCTACACCAATAGTTGTAATACTCCGGTTCGGGCTTGATGAGTGAGTAGAATTTGTCCACTATCTCGCCGTCACGAACTATGACGATGCCCACGGAGCAGACTGATGAACGCTCATTATTAGCTGTTTCAAAGTCTATTGCTGCAAAATCTTTCATAACGTGTACTTATCGATTAGCTTTATTGAATAAGGAGCTGTCTTTTCGCATTCTATCGACAAGCCAAAGGTGTCGAAGATATTCCACTTCCACTGTGGAAGGTACGCTTCAACATCTCCTCGCCTCCGCTCAAATCCACATTGTCCATCCAGCGGCGGTTCAGTTCCTCGAAGGAAATCTTATGTGCCCGATAGATGGTCTCCACAATCCACACGAGCTTGTTGGTTTGATTCAATGCCATATTTGTATATTACATTTAATGTTTTGATAACGTTTCGCCTGCAAAGATATTGCTTTGGTGTGTATTTTTTGTTCACATCTGCATCTTTTTTCCAGAACTAGAGATTTCTGACAGAATCCAACAGAAAATGGAATTTGTTTTCATGATCATCCCTGTGAAAGCCATTGATACAACTTCCGGAGTCACAGCAATGGGGGGCCTTCACAGTAACTTGTTTATAGGTATCGCGAATATAGACTCCTTACCTACTGCAACGATGATTCTTTCCATCTCCTTATCGCTCCCATGTCCAATATCAAGGAGCCAGGTTTTTACTTTGCAAAATTACGATAAACGTAAACCTGCAAGTACCACCTGAAGGTTATTTCTGTATTTTTTGTCTAAGCAGCCGATGGCTACCGAAAAAAAATACAGAAATTCCTTGCATCATGTTTACTCGTATTTATCGTATTTGCTTGCACGTAAAAAGCCTATCACCTTTTAATCTTCGGGATTTGGGGAAAGGGAATAATATTTTTAAATTACTAATTGCAGCAGGTCTGTCGTGGGTTCACACGGAAAACGAGTATTCATATGATGTTACTTTTTGTTCTTGGCGTCTCAGTTCTTACAGTTATTACAGCTTACTCTCCTGAAAAATGGAAAGACATAATAGATAAAGTTAATGAATGATTTTTTCACAGTTCATAACAGGCTGCATGAAGAAATCGTTCCACAAAATACAGAGAACTAGATTTTTGCCTTACAATTTCTAGCCTAGAATCGGAAACGTAGAAGAGTCCTCTGTTGCTGGAAGGTCAAGAGAAAGAAGAGAAGTGCTACACCATAATATTTTGGGTAATACTTCTCTTTTTCCATCTATCACATAATAGCAAAGACAACTTCTCCCCTCTCTTCATTTTCACACTACTAAAAAGGAAAAAGGGCATTTTTCTGCGATTTAAGACGTTGTTGCAATTTTACCGAGGAAAGTTTCATTGCAAATCATCCAAGAGCCTGGTCTCCCATACAAATCAAGAAAAAGAAGGCTTTCTCTTGATTTGAAGCCCCCTATACCTATCTCTTCTCATATCACCAAACTTGTCTTAGGATTCTACAAGGCCATGAAGGCATTTATTCCTTATAATTTTGTCGCAGCAAACTCAAGAATGCCTATATGGAGTACAGAGGAAAAGGTCCAGAACCAATACTACAGGAGAAGGAGAGATAAAAAATCTGTTAATTGCTGCAAATCCCATATCTTTATAATTTTGTCGCAACAAAGCAACTAAGATTTATAATTATGTCGCAGATGGGTTTATATTTTTGTCGCATCATCTTATAATTATGTCGCAGGTAGCTAAAGGGAGATATTATAAATCAGCTAGTTACAGATACTGAAAAGAATAAGCCAAAAATAGAGATTTAAAAAAGAGCAGACTGGCAAGAAGACTTATAGTGGTGTTTCTTCCTCCGTTATGATGCAGAAAAAGTAAACTCCCAACTTCATGGAGGGAAAGTTTTTGAAAGCCAAGCCGTATAAAGAAAGAACAGACTTTTTTGCGCGTTAATAAATATATCTTTATGTTAGATAGTGTTATATTAAGGTCTTCTTATTCTTTCTAATATAAGTCATAATCCTCACGCATAACATGCAAATTCAAGAGTTAACTGCTATTCCGGTCTAATTCAACCAATAATTTTGTTGCGATAACATTTCTATAAATACTTATACCATATTGAAGCAAAGGACTTTATAGTAACCTTCTATATATTTTGTTTGCTCTGAACATACATCATACGACAGAATAATAAACCAATTGAACCTATTTGCGACAAAAATACAACGAAGTCGTAAAACGTTCTACTTTTATCTGATTTCCTTTATTTTTTTGTCGCAGGTTTATTACATAGTAATCCCCTGCCCTATTTGGCATTTCTATTTTTGTCGCAAGTTACTTTATTAAAATCATTCAATTCACTGATAAACAAACAAATACAATCATGTTGCGACAAAATTATAATTATCTTATACTTCGATTTTTAGTGTACATTACGACACAATTATAACGTTAACTTCTATCATGGAATACTTCACCTATAGAATTAGATTTGGCTTATAATTTTGTCGCAGTAACATGGAATATTCCTTAAAGCCTTTTTTCATCCAGCTCCCTAAAATCACGCTATACATTAATAAAGTATTCTTTTTACAACCTTTATTTATTAAGAATACTCCATAATATGCCACATCACATGCGACACAATTATAGTTATTATGATTTTATTTGCGACATACTTATTAAATAGTCGTTTTTTAAATCATATTTTTTGTTTTTTTATAATTTTGTCGCAGCAAAGTGCCAGTTAAAAAATTGATAATCATTCCTTTCTATATATTATAATTTTGTCGTAGCAATGTTTTAACTATCAGAGATTCAAAAGTTTATATATTATATCCCAATCCCTAAAACTCAAGCCCGGACAAAATTATAAACTTAGAGTGATTTTGCCTTTAAACTCTGGCTTTTCTTACTATAAAAACAATTATCATTTATAATATTGTCGTAATAAGATAGGTAACCTATATTAAAGTATTACTTTAACGAAAACCAATAAATTAATTAAATCCAATACACAGCAATATAATTATAAGTGATAATAATAAAAGATTACTCAAAAGAAGAGTTGTGAAATAACTTTGTTTACGACAATCTATATTATATATATGTCGCAATCTAATTCAAAATTTTATTTTTACTTATAATTTTGTCGCACCTATTTTCTAATCTGATACCATGTTTTTTACGGTCAGAATTCAAATTGCCCTATTGATTTTCAATTAGTTATAGAATGACTTCCTGCTTTTTGAACTCATTGTTTCTAGATTTTATAATTTTGTCTTGTCTTTTAGAGGTTAAAAAAATGTAATTTACGACTCTTTTAAGAGGATTGTCGCAGAAATTATGTATTTTTGTGCCCAAAATTAAAATCATACAGCTATGGCTAAAGCGAAGAAAAAGGAAGAAATTGAGGAGGTCGTTGCAGAGGTAATACCTTCTGGCGATGAAGGAGGCAAGATTGCTAAGAAGAAATCTGGGCGTCCTAAGAAAGTTGATGGATTGATTCTGGCAGAAAATCCACACTATTTTATTTCTCAGCCAAACGATGTTACTCAGGCAATCAGCAATCTTTCTGCAGTTGAGAGAAATTGTTGGTTGCAGATTCTTCGTGGTATACAGAAGAACAAGGATCTTCCAGATAGACATCCAGAGAAGTATCAGCTTACCCTGACTCGTAGCCAGCTGCTTGAATGTGTGTCCGGGCATAGCTCAAACTTGGATTATGCCTTCAATGCATTAAAGAACATCACTGATTCAAAGAAGGTCTTTCATTCCAAAGACGGTCACCGCATTTATGCTGGTTTATTGTCGTATGTGGATGAGCATCCTAATCAAGAGACCTACACTGTGGGTATTACTCCAGTACTCCTCCCCTACTTCACCAACCTCTCATCTGAATTTACTGTCTTTGACATGTATATCGAGATGAGCTTCAAGAGTGTGTACTCACAACGCTTCTATGAATTCTGCTGTCAGTATCGCAACAAGGAAGACAAGATCTTCTTCATGACCGTTCATGATATCAAGAAGATGTTCAACCTTCTAGAAATTAAGGATGAAAAGGGCAACATTATCCAGAAAGAACAGTATAAAAACGGTTCTGATTTCAAGAAGCGAGTGCTTGACAAGGCTAAGAACGACATCAGGAAACTCTACGAAAAGGGACTTTGTGACGTTTGTTTTGATTATAAGGTTAAGAGCAAGAACTCCAGAGGTGCTGTTACTGCCTACTATTTTATCATAGAAACAAATGGTAATACTGCAAGACTTGGTGCAAAGAAGCCGGTTACACCAACACAGATTAAGATTCTGTCAGAAGGTTATGGTGCAAAACTGACCAAGATCATCACCCAGATCAACACCTTCCTTCGTGCGCATTTCAGAGTTGAGCAGTCCAGCTATTATATCACTGCCATCAGCAAATCTGTTTCTACAGTTGACTCGCAGTCAGAAAGAATTGAAATTCTAGAGAAAATTGCCAAGCAGCTGAAGAAAATAGCCTTGAGATATAGTAAAGATGATTTTGATACTAACGAGAGAAAAATCTGTGGTTCAATATGCAAGATGCTCTATGAAGATTATGGAGTTCCGTATATGAATGGAAAACCAGGTAAGGGAGTACAAGGTAGATTGTTTGACGATTAATACATAAGATTATGGTGAAAATAATATCTAGTTTCAATTCATCAATTCCTTCTGTGCGCAAAGTGAAGAATTGGTTGCAAACTGACCCACATCACATTTGGCATGGTAGAGATAGGTTGGTTGTATTCTTCATCCTGGCTGGCGATGAAGCTGCCACTGCATTCATTCCACTAGAAGAAGTTGACTTCTCGGAACAGGATGAAGGCCTGAGAATGATTTTAGAATCTACTCATCATGAGGAAATGGAGAAAAGGAATTATTATCAGCAAGTGTATTTCAAGCTCAATGCTCATCTCGACGCTCTGGATGACCTGAACATTCAGCTTACCTCTACTTCTAAAGATGAGGATTTAGACTATTATAATCAAATTGTTGATAGCATCTATGAGCAGCATGAGAAGTTGATGAATTTTATCAATGATGTTTTTGTATGGAGAGACAGGAAGGATATGGGGGCCTATCTTGGTGAGATCCCATCTGTTGAAATCTCTGAGGAAGAATAGTATATACGGGGCATGTCTTCAGCAAGGCATGCCCTTTCTCGTTGTATTTTGTCCTCTCCCCTTCCCTATTCTGTAACATATTTCCGGCATTTTCCTTTGCCTCTTACTTGCTAATACCTGGATATTTTCACATCTATATCATTCTTGATTGAACGCTATCATTAAAAGTTTGTATGTTTGAAAGTTTGTAAGCACATTTACATGTAGGTTACCTTACTTGATTGTAGTATAATGTAAATTGCTGATCTATAGAATTATATCTTATTTGCAGGTTTCCAAACATGTTTGAAAATAAATAAAAATGTTCGCCATACTTTATTATTTATTGTAATTTAGAATCCATTTTGTTCAGAGCATGGGAATTAGTTTCTCCCCTACCCTACATGCTTATAGTATTAGCAACGTGGCGATAGGTTACCATGAGACATAGATGATTTGTGACTGCCGTAACACGAATTTGTATCAGATGCTGTTATTAATTATAGTTGGATAGACTTAACTGTCATAGTTGTATAAGATACCTGCTACCCCACCCCATCAATAATCTATCTTACATACTTTTGTTATTCTTTACTATCTTATTTTGTATTGAGCTTTCCAAATCTTTTCACCTGATGATGTGTTCTCTTTTACTTTTAAAGTATGTTCGAAAGTTTGAAAACCTACAAACTAGTATGTTAGTATTTTTGTATTGTGTTTTTTAATACATTAATATATAGATATATAGCTATAGTATATGTTTACAGGTATGTTTGAAAATAAAATAAACTGAAAAACGGAAAACCCTTACGCAAACGTATTGCATTTGTCACTCTTCCATTTTTTTTGAATCTCTATTCATTATAGTGCTCTCTTCTTCTTTCTTTTTCAAGATATATTGTTTGCTCGTTTAATTGCTAGTTTGTCTGGTTGATTCTTGTTCTTTTGATCTCTAACATTCTTGTTTCTTTGTATCTTGGTAAACATGATATTTTGTTTTAGTATGTTTTATTGTCCGTATTGCTGCCTGATTTTCATTATTGTTGACTTTGTGTAAAATTTCTTGAATGTTTAAAACATGTATTTTGTGAAGCTGTTAACTTCTAAACATGAAAAACCGAAAACATGTTAACTTGCAAGATACAGTCAGATTACGGGTTATCATATTATTATCTCTTTTATTCAATATTTTATGTGTACATGTATGTTTGTATACTAAAAAACATGAATGTTTGTAATTGAGTCGTTTTATCCTGGTTCAGTATGTTAACTGTTACATGAGTTTAATTGGGTATTTACTTTGTTTGTTTGAAAACATGTTTCTTTGAATCCTTGTTTAAATTCATGATACACTATGACTTTTATTTATTCCTGTTTACTTTCTCTCATATTTACTAATATGTTCCTACTTTACAGAATTCTTTGTATGTTTGAAAACAAATATGTTTGAAAGACTAAAACCTTGAAAGTTTGAATATGTTATTCTGGTGTTTCTTTGAGCCGTTAACTTACTGATATGTAGGTTATTAATATATTTGTAATATTGCTTACATGAAAACATGTATGTTTGTATACGTGTATTTACTATTATATGTTATAGGGTTTTAGGTTGTTTTATTTTACTATTTGTAATGTACTTTATCACTTGAGATTCTTTGTTTCTTTCTAGTTTTGATCTTACTTATTTGTTTGTATGTTTGAACGTTTGATTGTTTGTGTATTTGAATGTTTGAAACTTGCAGGCGTGTCAAATGTCCTTATTTCTTTTTAATGTGTTTGTAAGCATGCATGTTTGGTTACATGTTCCTTTGTTTTTCTATAACTTTTTTACATTCCTGTTTTATCTGTTAGCTTGCATACATGAATACATGTAACTTTGTATGTTTGATTGTTTGGTTCTTTGCAAACCGATAATTACGTATATATTATTATCTGTATGTTTGATTTCAATTAAACAAAGTTTTATTACACTGGTTCCTTTGAAAGCTTGCTTACATTTTCTTTGGTTGTTTGATTGTTTGATAGTCGGCAAACTATGTATAATGTAAACGTGTATGATTGAAAGCAAACATGTTTGCATTTAGCATTTCGGTTCATTACCTTTGTGATGCATTTCATATTTACTTTCTTTTTGTAAGACCGCAACCATGTATGTTAGAATTTGGTCGAGAATTCTTTCGGTGGTTGGACAGAGAAAGTGTCTGAGGGTGACGAACAATGCCATCCAACGTGCACTCGGTTGGTCTTTCTCTCAGACGCTTTGCAAAGATTATCATTTTTGGGGGGAATTTACATTTTTCATTCAATTACTTGTTTTAAAAACTTTTTGATGACAGGAACAAGAATCCATGTTTTTTCGTAAGTTGGTATTCCTGAATGTTTCCTAATAGTTTTATCCTGGTGTTGCTTGATTTTGTTTGGTATTGCTATCATCAATTATCTTCAATCTCCTTTTCTTTTCTGATCTTTGTATGTTACTTTTGGGTAGTGTGTTTCTTGTTGATGTTAATAGAGTGGAGTAGGGAGATAGGTGTTTCCGTCTGGAACTACTATCAGCTCTACTTTTCTTTATAGTGTTGCTTAACTGTCCCTTTTCCTTTTTTATACTCAGTTCGTTTATGTTTGAAAGTTAGTATGTTTGGCTGTTTGTAAAGCCGAAAGCCGAAAAATATTAAAACATGTATGTTTGAAAACCTTTTTAATTGTTTTTTATAAACGTCTGATTAATAGTATAATATAAGTTGTTTGATGTTTGCAAACATATATGTACACAAACATGTTTGCAAAATATTATGTTTGAAAACAAACTTTTTTGCGATTTCTCTTGTTTATTTTAATTATTTAATGTATCTTTGCACCATAAATTAATAATTAAAAGTCAAAGATATGGAAAATAGACTGAAAATGATCTTGGCTATCGTCAATAATAAGGGTGGCGTTGGCAAAACGACTACAGTGCAAAATCTTGCAGCTGGTATGCTCCGAAAGGATAAGAATCTAAGAATCCTTGAGATAGACTTGGATCCTCAGTGTAACTTAACCCTTTTGAACCATGCTCCAGAAGGTTGTGCTACTGTTTTTGATTCTATGATTGCTTGTAAGGGTCTTCCTATATACAAGTCTAAGATAGGTGCGTATTATGTTCCAGGTTCTGCAAAAATGCAGGATGTGGATCCTTTCCTTCAGAATACCGGATCTCCTCGTCAAGTGTTAGGAGCTTGCATCAGCAGTCCTTGCATAGATTTTACCGGTGAAGGTATCACTGATCCTATAGATTTCTTTGACTATATCTTCATTGATTGCCCTCCAGCATTGTCTCAGTCAACTTACAATGCTATGGTTGTTGCCAGTCATTTGCTTATACCAGTTCAGATGGAAGGACTTTCTGTGAATGGTTTGGCTGCCATTCTTGGAGCATTGAATGAGGTAAAGAATGGCAGATTTGCCTTGAATAAAGATCTTGAATTATTAGGTCTGTTGCCTGTAATGCTGGATGAGAGACCTCGTATTGTCCGTCAGGCGCTGGGTTTTCTTAAAGATATGTATGGTGATAAGGTCTTGTCGCATGGTATTCGACGTTGCATCAAGGTAAATGAAGCGCAGACAGAGCTGACTGACCTGTTCTCATATTCACCTTATTGTACAGCAGCAAATGACTACTCTTTAGTAATTAAAGAATTGTTTAATCTATAAATATTTAGAATTATGGCAGGAAAGGATTTTCGCGCAGCGTTTAGTAATATGAATCAGGCAGTACGTCCTGGTAATGAACAGCCTGTTGTTAAGAAACAGAAGATGTCTCTTGCAGAGAAAAGAGCCACTATGCATGGTGTTCAGACTTATTTGTCTGACGAAGATTATGAGCAGCTTATGCTCACTAAGATTAAGACAAAAAAGAGTTGTGAAGAGATATTACGTGATGCTTTAAAGCAGTATATTCAGGCATTTAAGTAAAATGTCTGCTAAGAGGTAGGGTTGGCCATTGACTGAGATTGTTGGATCTTAGGCAATGGCTTTTTTTTGTCTTAAGCTGTACTGATGTTTCCTTGTTTTTTCTAATGTAAACAGATTTAACTTTTTATATTATTGCGTTGTTTGTCTATGTATTATATCTATAGATAATTTTGCTATCGATAAAAACATCGTGCTTTTTCTGTCTGACTTACCTGTCATCACTTGCTTTTTGACGTGCAAAGGTATGGCAGACTTGTCAGATACCAAACACCACATTTCTGCTATCTGCAGAGAATCTTTTCAAGCAGCCTTCCACAATCAGAGATTGGGTATTCCAGAAAAGATTCTCTACAGATTGTTGGGTGTTCTGACTTCTTGAGCCTTCCATCTTTTAAGCACGTAAAAAGGCAAAGTGATGACGGATATGCCGTTACAGACACATTCCATCGTGCGTTCAATGAATGGAAAGACAATTGTGTTTACATTACTGAACTTGTTATGGTGTTGAATCATAAGATTGCCCAGTGGTATGAAAAAACATGGAGCTAGCCAAACTTTACGATAAGTATTATCATGCAGCAGCTTGTTACGCAGAGGATAATCTCAAAGGGGCTAAGCTACAGTATTATTATAGGGTGACAGATTAAAGAAGGAAACGGCAAGGCTAATCACCTTGCCACAACTTTTTCAACATGGCTGACATTTTGGATGATGAAATTTTGGAGTTGGAAGGTCTTTTTGCATCAGACAACTCAAGTATGAGAAATCGGCATATAGAGTTTGCCAGACGTGATTATGTAAAGCTCAAGCAGTTGGGGTATGTCCGTGATCCTTCTGAACTTAAACTCAATGAGTATCTTTGGGTTGACGTACTTTCCTACTTGCAACCACGCACTCAAGTAGAGAAGATTGAGGAAAACCTGGAAATTAGAATATTGCAGCATCCCAATGGATTGTGGACATATGGGGTTTTTGTAAGCTATGGAACCAGGGGATGGTCTTTCTTGCCAGGTCTTTTTACCGGTCTTTTTCGTTCCGAGAATGAGGCGCATGATACGGCTATCAATAGCCTGGTCAGATTTCTACAGGAAGACAAGAAAGCAGCTAAACTTGTGAAGAAGTTAAAGGGTCGGCTTTCTGGTACCCTGCAGTTGGACTTGTTTGCTGGTTTTGTCTTTTAGCAGGGAGTGGGGGAGAGGCTCTATCTAGGGCTTCTTCTCCTCGGTTCGGCTGCTTTCTTAGGGCGCAGCCGTCCGGCATAACAGAAAGGTTATGCCGGATAAATAGGTATCGCAGATGCTTGCCTGATGGCTGATTCTTTATATCTATATTTTTTTGAGAAGTTTGGAGAGTTGCAATGGGGGTAGGCTACTTTCTAACAGATAGGTATGAGGTCATGCAGGCGATATGAAAGAATCTGCTTCCTCTTCCTTTTGCTTCACTTTTTTGAAGATGGTGGCTTGTTTTTGGAAGGTAGTAGTTCTTTGCCGTCCTTGTGAAAGGTCTCTTTTGTTAGGATGTCACCTCCTTTCGCTTGCCTTCCTTGATAGAGGAGTGGCTGGTCATCGTAGGGTGGGGACTCGAAGGCCTGGTTGAAAGAGGTTTAGATTGTCTCTATTTTCTCAGTGATGTTGATGGATACGCCGGGATTTGGCAGGGCTGCTGTTCTCTAAGTTTGGTTGTTGGAATGCGTCCTTTTTGATTCCTACTACTTTTCTTGTTTCCTGGAGTAGCGTCCATTCATTTATCTTCATCTTATCATATCTATTTGTGAGGGGGGATTTGGAATGTGAATCTGTTCATTCCTTTAATGGGTCGGCTTTAGGGCTTGTTTTGTATGCTTTTTGGATTTTTGACTTACAGAAAGGTTAAAAAGTATGCAAAAAACAGAAAATCTTCATGATAGTTGAAATTATCTGAAAATAAATGTGTATTTTTGTACCTATAAATATAAGTATAATACAATATAAAGCTGAATAAAGCGTATAACTTATATTATAGTATAATTTAAAAAGAGAAATTATGGTTGATTATTACGAGTATTCTATACCAGAATTGGTAAAGCTTCTTGGTGCAAGATTCAAGGATTACCGTCTGCGTAGCCACATGACGCAGAAAGAGGTATCTGAACAATCGGGTATTACAATCTCAACCATTCATAAGTTTGAGAATGGTACATCTGGCAATGTCTCGCTCGGCACATTTCTTTTGCTGCTGAAGGCGATAGGGCAGATTGATGCCCTTGATGAACTGATGCCGGATTTACCGCCATCTGCGTACCTAATGAAAGAAGAAAAGAAAGTTCAGCGTATAAGACATAAGAAGTCATGATAGCTAGTTCATTAAAAATAATGCTTTGGGACAAGGAAATCGGTCGCTTGTCCTGGGATGCAAGGAGAGGGGTTTCGTTTTTTGAGTACAATCCTGCTTTTCTTGGTGGGAGGCTTGATCCGTTCCCTCTGGTGGCTTCTGTCAAGTCACCTGCCAGCCGTCGTCCCATCATGGGTGACAGGGAAACGAAGCTTTACCGCAAACTGCCTCCTTTTCTTGCTGATTCTTTACCTGATGCTTGGGGTAATCAGGTGTTTGAGTGTTGGCGCATACAGAATGGCATTCGCAATCAGGAAATAACTCCGCTTGAAATTTTGTCCTTCATTGGTAAGCGTGGTATGGGAGCATTGGAGTTTATTCCTGAATTATCCGGCATTAGAAAGTCGGAAAAGCTGAATATGAAGTTGTTGACGGATTTGGCTCAGAGAATATTCTTGGAGCGTGAGAATGTGAAGCTGTTGCCAAATGAATCGCTGACCATGCAGTCGTTGATAGCTGTAGGTACTTCGGCAGGCGGTCGCCAACCGAAGGCTATCATCGCGATCAATCCGGAAACCGGAGAAATCAGAAGCGGTCAGATTGCCGGTCACAAGGGCTTTGATTATTGCATCCTGAAGTTTGGTGATGCAGAGCGTTCTTCTGCAGAACTGGAAATGGCCTATTACAAGATGGCTAGGGCTGCAGGCATAAGCATGATGCCTTGCAGGATTATTGAGATCGAAGGTCAGAAGCATTTCATTACCCATCGTTTTGATCGTGATGAAGAACGTAAATTACACATGCAGACGTTGGCGGCTCTATATCCTGATGCTGACAGCTATGAAAAACTGCTGATGGTTTGTCGAAAGATGCGTCTGCCTGAAAGTACCCAGGAGGAAGTGTTCCGCAGGATGGTATTCAATATTCTTGCCAACAACACTGATGATCACAACAAGAACTTCTCTTTTCTGATGGATGAAAGTGGAAAATGGCAACTTTCTCCTGCATACGATATGACCTATATCTTCAATACAGGTGGCTTTCTTCCTGAGAAGATGCATTGTATGATGATGCAGGGTAAGCTTCAAGGTCAGACTCTTGAAGATGCTTTGGCTCTCGGCAAGGAAAATGGTATCAGGAAGGCTGAAAGTATTATTGGTGAGGTTGCCTCTGCTATCCGCCAATTCAGACACTTTGCAGAGGAGTGCGAAGTTAGCCAGCGTTGGATAGGTGCTGTAGAAACCACCCTTAACCAGCATCTGGCAGAGTGGGGATTACTCGAACGAAGAAAGAATGTTGCATTCAGAATAGGCGAAACCCTTTTTGAAAAGGTACGTGTAGAAAAGACATACAAAGGTAATTATCATCTTTTGTGTGAAGTGGACGGGAAAGAGCGCAAGTTCGTGATTACCGGAAAGAAAGAAGAATATGCGTTGATTGATAGAGTTGGTACTGATAATCTAACTGATGAACAATTGTATTCGTTGGTTGAAACCTTCTTTGTAGGATAAAAGACATTATTATATTTATTAAGGAGAGCGGCCTTTGGGTCCTCTTTTTTTGTCATCTATTCAAGACTACCTATCAGAAGGATGGCAAGGACCATCATGTAATCAAGCTTATTGCCACCAGTCTCTCAGAGGTGGAGAAGCAAAAGAAGGAGGAGGCAGCTTAGCCTCCTTTCCTATATCTGCCATGTTTATCTTTCCAAGGCTATCTTTTAGGTAGTCTTGGATTGATGGTACTTGGGGGATTGTATTATATCTACTTTTCGATGGAATCGCATATTTTCAAGGGTTTTCTTTGTCTATCTGTTTTGTTGATATCTATGGTTTAGTTTTACTGTGTCGTGGTTTAGGTAGATATCCATTGGAAGATGATACTTATATCTATTGTTTTCTACTGTAGTTTTGTGAATAGAACCTCGTTTTTATATTTTTGTCGCATCATAATCCCACCAGGCTTTTTATCGTGCAAAGGTATGGCTGTCTTGGCAGATACCAAACACCACGTTGTTATCGGCGAAGAATCTTTTCCGGCAGCCTTCCGAAATCATTGATTGCGGTTTTCCGGAAAAGATTCTCTACCGATTGTTTGGCTTTCTGCCATTTTTGACTGCCATCTTTTTAGGCACGAAAAAAGGCTTGGTGTGAAGGTTATGCCGGAATGCTAAAAAAAACTCGGATTTATCCTCAAAACTCCAGTGATTTGAAAAAGGCTGGTTGTTTCAGGAAATCCAGAATATTTTAAGTTTAATTTTAAGCGATTTGAGATATGAGACAGAATTTTTCGGGGTTTTGCATGGAGGAATTTCCTCAGTATAAGGCTTATAACAATGGGCTTGGAAACTTGACCATAGTGGAGCTGATTTCTTTGGTTATCGGTACAGGTACACAGAAGAATGTGGAACAGGTACGTCAGATATTTAATGTGATGGAGGAGAGCTTGCGAAATATTGCCAAGGCTAGGGTAGAGGACTTGCAGGTGGTTCAAGGTATCGGGGATTCCAAGGCGATAGCTCTTCAGGCAGCCATAGAGCTTGGTAAGCGTTACAGCTTGGAGAATATGGCAGAGCGTCCCGATTTGGACAGTAGCTTGGCTATCTATAATTTCCTTTATCCGCATGTGAAGGATTTGGAGGTGGAGGAATGCCATCTGCTTTTGATGAACCAGAACTTTAGGCTTATCAAGCATGTGCCTATGAGCCATGGGGGTATCACGGAGACGGCGGTAGATGTGCGCAGAATCATGAGGGAGGCAGTTTTGAACAATGCCACTATCTTGGCAATTGCTCACAATCACCCATCCAATAGCCCTCATCCCAGCAAGGCTGATGATATGCTTACCAAGAGCGTCAAGGAAGCTTGCAGCATCATGCGCATCTTTTTCATGGACCATGTGATAATTGCTGATGGGTGTTATTTCTCTTACCATGATAAGGGTAGATTGGATTTATAAAGGTAACGGAGAGGCTCACCACCTCTCCATAAAAAAATATTTGTATGAAAGTACGTTTATATCATGATGAAAGGGTAAGCGCCAAGGATGCACCGGATGCATGGTCTATCTATTGTCCTTACCCTAAGAGGTATCAGAGGGTTACGGGTATCAAGGGTGTTTATCTAGGTTGCAAGCCTACAGATGAAGGCATGATACGTTGTTGTTTGGAATCCATGGAAGTGGGGCAGAAAGTCAGTTTAGGAAAGCGTATGGCTTTATCCAGTACGCCAAAGGATTTTCAAGTTGCTTTTCGCAAAATAGAGCGTGTTTATCAGCATGCTTGCAAGGTTGATACCTTGGAGGCATGGGGAAAGTTTCAAAGAGTTTAAAAATAAGGATTATGAATCAGAAAGAAGTTTTGGAGTTTGATGGTTTTCGTGTGGAATGAGAGTCTTTTCTTGGAGGGGATTGTTATGGTGTAGTCACCTCTTGCAAGAAAGATGAGAAGGGCGTTTCTTATCATTTGGAGGTGGAGTTTGATATATCTACAGCCAAGTTTCATTTTTCCAAGTGTTATGCTCATGAGGTGGTTCCTTGCCAGGAACTTTCTGCCGGCGGTAAGCTCAAGGTCATGGCTTATCTAATAGTGAAGGTGGCTAGTGCGTATGTGACGGAGAAAGCGGCTGCTCAAAAGATATCTTTGGAAAAATTGAAGGTGTTGTATCGAGAGGATGATGTGGTGATGGGAGAGGTTCTTGCCTCGGAGAAAGCCGATGGTTTGACCATAGAGGAGTCGTTCTTTCTGTATATCCTTGCTCAGAATTGGGCGAATGGTGATGAGTTTTCATGGGCTTGTGGAGGAGTAGAGGAAGAATGTGTGTCTCTTGTGGAAGAGGCAAGGAAGATGAAGATTTGATGTTTAAGAGTATATTTAGAAAAGAAATCCTATGTTTTGGTAGGGTTTCTTTTCGCCTTTGATGTTGTCTTGTCTTTGTGGGGATTTGACCCTTTGGTCAAGTTTTCTGTTTCCTTTGCAATGTATATCATTGTAGATTCATATATGTTTAGGGCAGGTGAGGTAGTTTGTATCTATGTCAGCAAATATCTGGTTGTTGAAATGGAGTGTATTGCCTTTTAAAGTATCTCTTGCTGATGTCATGCACAAGAAGAGGTCTTTTCGAGTCTGGTCAAGGGTGACTTACCCGCGAAGGTGGACTGTTTCCCATCTTCACTGGGTAGTTCACGCATGACCATTTTCTTCAAGACTCACGCCCAGGCGTTCTCTTCATGTACATGACAGTCTTAATCCCCAAGGTAGTATGGGCCTGCCATGCTACCTTGCCACCTGACCATATTGTCAGAAGGCTAAAGGGAGAGAGGTTTGAAACAGGCGATTAACCGAAAGATTAATCGTGATTTGGAGAGCGGAAATCTGAGACGTCACTTCGGAACCGGCTCTAGAGTGAATGTAAACGTGTATTGTAAGGAGCTTGGATTTACAGAAAAGCCACTTGCAACTACCCATGTGAATGTATATTGATTTAATGAAAGGATTTAGATATGAGCAAATTCATTGAAGTGACAAGCAGGAACGAAGATGTTGATTAATACTGAGAAAATAGCTTGCGTAGAGCCATCCAAAGATTATCTGGACGGCAAGGAGGTTTGTGTGATTACCCTCATACACACAACAAAGCACAGCGTTGAGGGGCGCAAATTCATAACGAAAGAAAGTTATGAGGAGATCAAACAAATGATTATTGGGACTAAGTAGTATTGTGTTTAATGTTCTTATCCGGTAGTTGTATGGCTGCCGGATAAGATTAACAAAGGAGAAAATATGAAAAAGTATCAAGTTGAAATCATTGAAAAAATAGTTTTTCAAGTAAGCGTTGAAGCCGCAAACGAGACAGAGGCTGAGAATATGGCAAGAGACCAATACGACAAAGGTATCTTAGAAGGTAATGGTGAAAAGGTAAGCGTAACATTTGATATTAATTAATACGTCTATGAAAAAGTTAACAAAAAATCATCCATCTGCAAGGTGGATGATTTTTTTCGGGCTGCTCCCTCCTACGGCACAGGTGCAGTGTGGAAAGAACGGAGGGTTTGATGTCTTTTCTGTTTGGTTATATCTATTTATTATATATATATTGTTATTGCGTTATATTGTTATATACTTAGAACTCTAAGTCGCTGACTTCGTAAAATGAATGAAGAACTTTTAGAAACCAAGGCTTATGGTGTATGAATAAATAAGGTAGAGGGTAGGTCAATGGCTTACCCTTTACTTTAATAGTTGGAAATCTTTGATTGGCATATTGGAATACCGCAAAAAGATAGAATAATCATTGATTAGTCGTTTACTAGTTGCTAACTTGTATTAAACACGTTTAAGACTAGTTTAAAGTGCAAATTGCTATATAGATTTTGCAAAAAACAGCCTTTTACGCTATTTTTACGTAGGTTTTTACCTTTTAACAGGCTAAAAATTTGCGTATTTGATAAATTCTCATTATCTTTGCATTCGATAAGAATTAAGGTATCGTATGAAACAGAAAGCAAACAAATCTCTAGAAGCTGCCCAAAACCTCATAAATACTCGTGAGACATTTGGGTACAATTCATCTATACATTGTTCTTACTATGCTACGTTGCAATATATGAAATATGTATTGGCAAATACAGATAAAAGAGCCATTCCATACTCTAGTCAAGACGTTCGTGGTCAAGATTCACATAATCATATCCTAACAGAGATAGTAAACAGAATCGACGATTACAGAAACGGTCGTTTATTTAGAGAAGATGTAAGATGGTTAAAAAGTGAACGTAAAGAAGCTGATTATACACAAAGAGATTTTAATCAAAAAGAAAGTCTAGAGTGTATAGACAAAGCTAAGGGAATAATTTGTAAATTAAATCAATATTTCGGGTTATGAACAAGAAAGAAGAAATTAAGAAGCAGCTGACAGAGTGGTTTAACATCATGTTGGCTAAATATACTTGGCTTAAAATTAAGTACGAGTATAATGAGGCTAAAGAATGCTATCTTGTATCTTTTTACTCTAGTTCTGACATAGAAGATTCAGACTTTGATAAGGATGTACTAGAGTTTGAGGAGATTATGGATAATAAATATGAAGATTACTCACCTCTATTTTGTGACAATGAGAGATTATTTAAATTATCTCCAAAAGCAGAAGAATTAATGAGTTGGACACCAAATATCTTTGCAAACGAAGCTCCCGTAGAAGTAGCCAAGTTTGATTTAGACGAGAGTTTTGTTAGCCATAATAATTGCATTGAGGCTAGTCAAGATGAATTTGATTATTTAATGATGGCAGCATGAACACAATAAATTATAGAATAAAATCTATGCAAGTAACAAGTTCTTGCATAGATCCTAAAAAATATACTAAAGAAGGAGAAATGCAAATTCACAATTCTCTTTCTTTTACTATGGCTGTAAAAGAATGTATGCTTTTATGCAAACATGGCTTGGTGTTAAAGAAAAAAGAAAATGTATTTGCTGAAATTATTCTTGAAACAATATTTTTAATAGCACCAGATTCTGTAGAAGGAATGAAATCAGATAACAAACTAGTAATACCTAGAGGTTTTTTGGTTCAATGTGGTTCTATTAGTTATGGTACATTGAGAGGCGTTGTACTAAAGAGTGCAAGTGAAGAAGGCTTGGATAACATCATAATCCCTCCAGTGTTCATAAATACCATTATCAAAGATTCAATGGCTATAGATTTGAAGGATAATAAATAAAACCCTTGTCTGATAGATAGCGTACTTAGGTACAAGGACAAGGCAGATTTACAAATCAATAGTTAAGGAGCGGTGCTTAGCATTGCTCCTATTTTATAAAAGGGAGTGTTGTTTAGCACTCCCTTTTCTATTTTCTTCAAACCTCAACACACAACCTTCCTTGATCTCAATAGTCTCCCTATTAGGCAATAAAACTAATGAAATGTGGACTCCAACCACAAGAAAAATTGGAGAAGATGTTGATAGTACTTATTGGTGGATTCCTGATTTACATATTAAAGCATGAGTGCCACATGGATAATGGAACAGCGTGATGACTTATATGTAAATGCTATCTTCTGTTTCTGCCAAGGCATGTTGTCTTATGCATACAGTTGCTGCTAATTGCTCTTTGTCAAGTACTGATGTAGATGGTGCAAATGCCAAAAATCCGGCTTTCCTATAAATTTTAAAGTGGATGGAATATAGAGCTTTAGAAATGAACCATTATGAACCGTTTTTCTGAATCTCGATGTAAGTGATGCAGGAAAAATGTAACTGTCTGATAATCGGAATAGTAGAGAAATGCACTTCATACGCCTCTCAACTTAAAAGCAGAATATCTTAGTGAAAATCTATATTTTAACATTTGTAATTTGTGTGTTTACAATTTTTTTAGTATTTTTGCAACGTATTTCTGTGTTTCTCATAGAGAGATGCAGGTGAGTTAAAATTTATAATATGGCTTTCGCCGTAAGCAGAATGTTTATGAAGTACAATTTGCTAAACACTAGCCTGTTCGCATCATGTATGTGTAAGGTTGAAAGACATAAAAGTATTGAAGATTAGTGGAAGTTAGTCTATTGGTTTTTCAATGCTGTGATACATTTCACAACCCCTATAACTCGGGAAGAGGCATCTTTTCAGGGGAAGCCGAAATATGTCTTGCGACCAAATCTGGTTGGATGTTTGGTTACACTTTTTAACTCTTTCCTTGTGTTTACAATTCAATTCCAAAATCCTGTATGTGGTTTATAGTCAAGACTGATGTTTTTTCAGAGCAGCAATCCATAGATTTTCTGCGTGAAAAATACAATCACATCATCACCGACTTCTATTTTCCTTTAGGAAGAAAAACCTACAAGAACGAAAATGGAGAAGTGAAGGTACGCTTTGTGCCGGTCTTGCAGGGAATGTTCTTCATCAGAGTGCAGAATGAAAGGCGTTTGAAGAAGGTTCTCTCCCCATATGGCTACTTTATGTACAAGGGTTTTGAAATGGAACCGCATACTTCCGAACTGGTAGAACGCACCTTCTTTACCAAGGCGCATATTCTAACTGCTGACAGCAAGCAGATATCATTGGATAAAATAGTAAGACAGTCAAAAATCCTTGATGAGGATATGGAGACTTTTGTCTATTTCAATGACAGAATAGGCGATGATATCAATGGATTGAGTATCGTCGAAAAGCGTTACAGCGACTTGGTCAAGGAGAATGACACCATCCGCATCCTCTCCGGGCCTCTGGCTGGTCGGGTTGGCGTTATCAAGCAAATCAAGCATAAGGGTAAGAAAGATCGTCATCTTTTGGTGCGCTTTGGAAACAACTACTGTCTCAGTATCTCCAATATCCGCCAGTATGCCTTGCAGATAGAGCATGAGGCTCCTTCTGAATCCGTGGGTGCATGGCGGGCTATTGACCAGATGATCGGTTATCTGCAGATGAAGGAACCTTCGAAAAATGCGGGGGATCTATTACGCAAGCTCTTCATGAATTATCAGAAGAAATTGACCATATATCACAACCGTCAAACTTCTGATATCGCCTACAGTAAGATGATGGCAAACAGGAAGGATGTCCAGCAACAGGAGGTGCTTGAAAATTTAGATGAATCGATGTGGAAGAACTTCCGCATCCTGGCCAACTACCTCCCTTGTGATAATGCAACCCTCGAACAGGGATTGAAGGAACTGATTCCAGATGTCGTTCTCCGTCCGTTTCTCACGCCTGCTTCAGGCATTGCTATTCCTGAGGGACAAGGTTACCATGTATTACAGCATAATGGAATTACGGAATTCATCTTTCCATGCAACCTTCGGGAATTCTTCAGGGGCAAGGAATATGAGGCAGACAAATATGCACCGGTCTTTGATGAGGACTATGAGTATGATGCTCATTTTGCACTCTTGAAGACTGTAGAAGGCAAGGTAAAGGCTATCTGTTCATGGGGGGGCTTCTATGACAATTATGCTTCTCAAAGTAAAGATGAAAGGGCTCTGTTCCTTTCAGACCTGGAAGCAAAGAAATATCCCCGTTTGCTCTACCTGCTTACACAAAGCGACTATCGGTTTGAAAAGATCGATGGAATCGGGGGCTTTTCGCTAGAGACAGGTATTGAATACCCTGATGATATGGAGGAGTTGGGGAGAAGAGCTCATGAGTTCTTCACTCTTCATTCATCTCTCTTCACTTCCCTCACCGCAGCAGCCGTAGAAGTATGGCAGGGAGCGCGTCTTCTGATTTGGCGTAAGTATCTCCAGCGCTACGTCTTGCTTCATAAGGTGCCTGTCATCGACCAGCCTTCTGTCATCACTGTTGATTCCAAGCAGGAAGATGCATTTGCAAAGACTGACGGCAAATCGGATATGACAAAGATAGCCGCAGTTTTGAATGATGCGAAGGAAATCATAGAGAACCATCTGGCAAAGGAAGAAATTGCGTATGCTATATTACGGTTCCTTTCCACCTCATTGGTATTCTCTTCCCATTTTGCAGAAGACGAACTATATAATTATATCACAGACTCATTCCATCCGGACAACACGCTTTCTGAGTTGTTCCATAAAATTGTAGGGAAAATCACTCAGATGGATCGCTGCTGTTCAATAGTCAGCCATCTACACAAAGGAATGGTAGAGTTGCAGGAACAAGATTCGTGGATATACTTCAAGTTTCCATCCTATCTCAAGCAGATTCAGGCGATAGATAAGATGGTAAAAAAATAAAGTAGGAATTAAAAATTAATATTATGCAGAAACTGAAACTGGTAATTCTTAGAAAAATTGAATCCAAATTCAAAGATTCTAAGTATGTGGCAGATATTGTGAAAATCAATGATGAGACAGGTTGTGGCGGTCTTCATGGCTATACAGATATCAACGACCCCGCTCTTGATGAATATCGGGATTGGATCAATTTCCATATTCGGATGATGGAGAGCATGAACGCCAGTAAGATGACCCTGACTGTTGGTGAGAATGTTGAACTCTGAAATCAAATTACATATGTAAGCAACCCCTATTTTGGCGGTTTGAGACAGAGGCACTTTTAGTTAAACCTGTTTAAAAATCGAAAAAGTTCAAATTCTTAAAATACTCTGTATCCCCAGTAAACACTGGGGGTAGAGTTGTATTGCCATAGGGGTTGGATGCTTACGTTAATCAAGGCGGTGTCGAGCAGCCCAGCTTCCAGCATTCAGACACGGACACTCCTTTGGAGTAGTCCCAGGCAAGTCCCGATGGCCCACAATCTTCGCTTTCGGAAAGAGAATCTTCAGATTCCTGAAAAGATCAATGAGTCTCGTTTCCTGCTCAGTGGTCATGGTGTTGCAAGGCTTGCCTTGCTCATCGAGCCCTCCCTCATAGCAGATGCCGATAGAGCATCTATTATAAGGTCGGGCATGAGCCCCCACCTCCAGCAGCTTACGGTGCTGCGTCATCGTACCATCCTTTCGGATGTAGAAGTGGTAGCCGATGTCATAAAACCCACGAGCCTTATGGTCACGGCGCAGCTGTTCCACACTATAGTCCTGATTGCATCGGCTAGCCGAGCAATGCAGTACCAGAAATCTCACAGAGTCGGCAGACATCATGTTCTTGCCGTTCTCCACTTTGGCGAGGAGCATGCGCTCAGAGTGTACCTTCCCCCCGCCAATGTTCATTGGAAATGTATCTTTCGTCATAGGAATAATTCAACACTCAACATTCAAAATTCAACATTGCTATAAGGCACTCGCGCACGAGCTTACTCCTAGTGCCGTGAGAGCAGCAATCAGCGCCTGTACGATGGCATTCACGATTTGAGTCCAGGAAATCTTGTTTGGATTTGATTCAGAGTTAGAACGAAACATTTTCATAATCAGTAAAATTTAAATGAAACAATAAGTTATCAGAGTTTAGCAGTGCCCCCTTTCAGAGAGGTAAGGCACTGCCAGAGTTGGAGACTATTCCAATCCGCCACCATTGTCGGAACCAGTTCCGCCAGCCTCGGTGCCGGAACCGCCGCCAGTGGTTTCACCACCAGTAGTCTCACCGCCGGTAGTCTTATCCTTCTTCTCTTCACCATACTTGACGAGTTCGATGGAATCAGGAATCAGGTTGTAGAGACGAGTACCATTCTGCAACTTGGTGAAAGAAGGACGGAAGGCAGGAACGAGACTCTTGACGAGTTTAGCGTTCGCCTTACTCTCATCTTCTACGGCTTTGCCGGTAATGAAGCGGATGAAGAGCTTGCCGAATCCAAGCAACTCGATGTCGTAACCCTTCTTCAGGTTCTCCTTCACGTAGTAAGCATAGCGGTCGAGTACCGCCTTTACGTCTGCAGGAGTAGCTGTAGACTCCACTGCGATTTGGTTAGCAACCTCCTCGGTGGTCAAGGTTCCGTAACTGTAAGGTCTAACAGAAAAGAGTGTCTGACCCTTCTTCTCACCCATGTTAATGGTCTTCTTTGCAACTTTGTAGCTTTTACTCATAATTAAAACATTTAAAAGATTAATACTAAAGTTTTGTCATTGTCAGTTCAAAAGAGATGAACCATCCCGTTTGTTCTGATTGAACGCAGTGCAAAGATACAACATTGGCGAGGCGAAAACAAATGCCTTCACTGACGTTCACCATCTGTTTACCACTCATTCACGATACGTTCACTTTTAATAAAAATCATAGCAATGGAAGATAATAATAAGGCAAATATCGTCTTTAATATCTCTGGCGGTAACAACCAGATTCTGCCCAATGCTATCAAGGCTGAGCAAAACTTTTATGGCGACAAGTACATAGAGGAGATGATGAAGGCGAAGACCACAAGTCAAGAGCCTGTTCTCTCACCCGAAACAACCCGTCTCTCCTTATATATTAATAATGTGGAAGCATTAGCAGAATATGTAGCCAAGCTCTCAGCATGCACCAATGCCAAGGAATTGGCTCAGGTGGTGATGGATATGGTGAATGATACAGACGTAAAGGTTGACCAAGATATTATGGTGAAGCAGGAGTTCATCGAAGTCTTACAGCCCTTGGCACCACAGGTTACTACAGGCATCAGTAATATCCGCAAGTATATCAATGAAGCTTGGTATAAGTGGAAATAATCACCAATGAAGTAGCGTGAAAAAAAATACTGACAAAAGGCACTTTTACGCACTCCATAATTTCAGAATTTTCAATGAATCCAAATTCGTTTTGTAGAATTGAAAATATGTTGAGGCTTGTTAAGTGGCTGATAATCAGTAGTGTATAAAAATTGAAAAATATACTTGGTCTCTTGAAAATCTATAGTTGTACGACTATGACCCCTATAGTTGTACGACTATAACTCCAGAGTTGTACAACTATAGCATGTATAGTCGTACAACTGTAGCTTTACAGTCGTACAACTATAGGATTTTCAACTCGCAAAACTTGCGGATTATGGTCAATTGCTGCTGAAAATTGGCTTTTATTGATTCTAGATGGTTAATTTAGTATGGAGGATAAATATTTATACATGATACGAAAGGCACAAGAGTTCATGAATGAGAATCACTTTGCCGACGTCTCCCGTGTGCAATGTCTGCTGCGCAAGATGATGTCCGAGGAGTATCATGGCCTCATCGATCAAATCAAGGAGTGTCAGGATCCCCATGCTATCTTCAATATTCATGGCGGAAACAATCTCATTGCGCCCACTGCCAGCCAGGCAGAGCAGAAAGTGGAGGAGAAACCTGCTGACGAGATAAAAAAAAGATAAGGAATAATCAAGAAAGAAGACCGAGATGCTGAACGATTTCGATTCACCATTCGATATCACCGTAGATCTTTATAAGTAATTGGGCGGAGTTGAAAAAACACCCCAAAAATTTGGTAGTTTCACGGAAAACCCTTATTTTTGCACCTAAAAAAGGAGATACAATTATGAATACAGCTACATATACATTAGATGTCCCTGCAACCGATATTTCTCTTTTCAAATCATTGATTAAGAAATTCGGGTGGGTTGCCAAAAAGCAAAAAGCCCCTAAGGCTTGTAGATTAGACAAGGCATTAGAAGCAGCAAAGAATGAAAAACTCTTTGCTACTAATGATTTGGATGAATTAATGAAGAGTCTTGCTGAATGATGAAATATACAGTTAAGTATTCAACTTTGTTTAAAAAGTCATTTAAAAAATGTATGAAACGAGGTTGCTCTGAGGGTAAATTTCGTAAAGTCATTTCTATTTTGGCAGAAACTGGAACTTTACCACCAGAATATAAACCACATCCTTTAAAGTCAAACTATAAAGGGTGTATGGAATGTCATATTACTTCCGATTGGCTTTTAGTTTGGAAACAAAATGATAAAGAATTGATTCTGATTTTAACCGATACAGGTACACATAGTGACATTTTTGGCTGGTAGCCCACTAATATGAGTTATCTGAGTAAAATGTTATAGAAAGTTATAGCAAAGCGGTCCCATCCCGCACAACATGGCGAAGACCGCTTTGGTCCGCCAACCTTAGAGCGAAGCGGTTCTGAGCACCGGAGGGCGGTTACATCCCTAATCCCTATGGTAGGGATTTAGGGCTTGGGTATAGGGTAAGAACCCCCTCTTCGCAAGAGGGGGACAGGGGAGTCGAAAAAATACAATAATTAATAAGGAGATTACATTATGAACATAGAAGAAAAAAAGCAGATTTTATACGTCGCTTCAAGGCTTCTAGGGAGCGAAAGGCAGAATACATAGCACAAATGGAAAAGCGAATGCGTGATGACTATCGCTGCAGAACCGGTAAGGAAGCAGAATCATTCTGTGTGTTGTAATGTTTAGCCATAAGCCAAGCATAGGTTAATAAATACATTTTTCCTCTTAAATCCTTGGTGATTACGAAATAAAATCGTACTTTTGTCGCTATATTAGCAATAAAAATGTATGATTATGGCAAACGACAATAACAAAATACAGGCAACTACTGATGAATCTCAGATAGTACTCTATCAACCAGACGAAAGCATTAGGTTGGAGGTGAAACTGGATCATGATACGGTTTGGCTCAATCGTCAACAAATGGCGCAGTTATTTGGTCGTGATATCAAGACTATAGGTAAGCATATCAACAATGCTCTTCATGAAGAGCTAGCTTCTGACCCAACAGGCGCAAATTTTGCGACAATTGAAAATAGTAAAAATTCAACTGTCGCAAAATTTGCGATAGTTCAAAAAGAAGGTGGACGTTTGGTTACTAGACAAGTTGAGTTTTATAGCCTTGACGTTGTTCTATCTGTTGGTTATCGTGTCAAGTCTAATAGAGGCATTCAATTCCGACGTTGGGCGAATGTTATTTTACGTGACTATCTTCTTCAAGGTTATTCCGTGAATCGTCACTTGATAGCCCTACAGGAGAATATGGACAAGCGTATGACCCATATTGAGGATGTCCAGGCTAAGCAGCAACAGCAGCTCGATTTCTTTATTCGGACTTCGACCCCTCCTGCTGAGATGGTCTTCTTCGAAGGTGATTTCTATACAGCAAGAGTTGCTTTGGAGAACTTGATTCGTACAGCCAATCATCGGGTAATCATCATAGATGGCTATGTTTCATCGCTAACCCTAAGTGTATTAGATGTTCGTAAACCAAAAGTTTCAGCAACGGTTTATACTGCTGGTGTAGGTCAAGGCATGCAACGTCTCATGGATGAGCATGACCGCCTATTCCCCGATAATCATATAGACATCAGAAAATGGCGCAAGGAATCTCATGACCGCTGGCTTATCATAGATGACAGCCTCTATCATTGTGGTCATTCATTAAATGCCAATGGCGGTCATAAGATTTCCGCCATAACTCTGATGGGTACCTCCCCAGAGGTAATCCTGTCAAAAGTAGAATAAAAATAATATTCCTCATTCGAGTGGCGACAAGCGCAGAGCGATACTGCAATGAGGAACTGTTCTGGTGGTCTTAATCTGCAGACAGCCCCCCATGCGGTCCCATCCCGCAAAACATGGCGAGGGCTTTGATGCCCCGCCAACCTTATAGCGAAGCGGTTCTGAGCACCGGAGGGCGGTTACATCCCTAATCCCTATGGTAGGGATTGTAAGCAGTCACTTAGAGCCATCTTGCGTACGTTAATAAAAATATATATCTTTGCCCCGAATTTTAAATTTGGGACAAAATGAATATAAACGAAGAAGGCAAGTACTATGCCTCAATGGTTCGTAAGTTTCGAACCGAGTACAAGAGCAAGTGTAAATCACCGTTAGCCCGTATGGCGGTACCTATATAATATATTACCTTTGTATCCGTAATCAAAACAGTTTGATAATGGAAACAAGGGAATATTTCGAAAAAGTGATGCAGGATTACAACCAAAATCGTAAAGGTCGTAGCTTGCGCAAGTATTGTAAGGATGAGGCAGTGGATTATGACTGGCTCATTGAGTTTAAGAAATCATATCGTTCAAATAAGCTTCAACCAGATGAAAACAAGAAGCTAGGCGAAGGTGAGTTTATCGCTTTGACAGTTGAGGAGAATTTTGTTTCCGAGCAACAAACTCCTGCAGGTTGGCAAGTTGAGAGACTGATATTGAAGTCTCCGACTGGTGATGAGATGGAGATCAAGTGTACTAACCTGTTTGCAGTTGCAGAACTGCTGCGTAAAATGTCATAGCTATGCTGAACTTCACTTCTCGAACAACTTATTATTTGAGTTCCACGCCAACTGATATGCGCAATGGTCGTGAGGGCTTGGCAGGAATCATCCGTGAAAAAATGCAGCATGATCCTTATAGTTATGATGAAGCCTTCATCTTCTATTCCAAGGATTACCGCAAGGTTAAAATATTACATTATGATATCAATGGTTTTGTCTTATACCAGAAGTGGTTTGATGACGGTAAGTTTCTCAAGCCTCGCTTCTTGGAGGCAGCTCGCTGTCATAAGATAAGCCGTGAGACATTGATACTGTTGCTATCAACATCTGTACAAACGGAAATCATGACCGAAGACGAGCAGGAATTCCCTGTACCTCCCGGCATGAACTTCCATGACATAAAAGAATCCATCGTAAGGCTGATGGAAAAGAGGAAGTAATATTTGCGTTAAAATCATCAAAATCTTTGGCGATATCATAGAAAAACCGTATTTTTGTACCGTTTTATAACATAAAAACGAGACAACGATGAAGACAATAGATCAGATATTAAAGATAGAGGCTGTAGTGCTTTATGTATTGCAGACTTTCAAAGAAGGGGTTGATTATATCAAGCTCTATAAAATCTTGTATTTCGCCCAGAGGGAATATCTAGGCAATTATGGCTTATGTCTTTTGCCTGATAGCTTTAGAGCAAGAGACTATGGTCCTGTGCCGTCCTTAATTAATAAGGTGGTGAAGATAGCTGAAAATCAGTGCTCTGATGAAACTGCTATCGGATTGTCTGATTTCGTGGATGCAATCAACGTAAGAGGACAAAGAGTCTTTGCGAAGAAATCTCCCGATATGGATATGCTAGCCGATATGGAAGTGAGCACACTCGATGAATGTATTGAGAAATATAAGGATATGGATTCAATGGATTTGTCTGAGATGTCTCATGATAGTGCCTGGAGTCATGCCAACAATAGCCGCAAGGATGATCCCGACAAGGATTATCTGACGGTGATAGACATAGCCAGAGCAGGCAATGCCCCTAAGGAACTGGTGGATTATATTCGTGAAAAGCAACTTCTTAAAAAGGCATTGGCATGATCATAGACGATTCAAGAAATGTGTTGGCACATTTAAAAGCTGAACTGCATGAGGAAAGTGCAGTGAAGGCTTCTGCTGGCATGAATATAGGTGACATCGTCTATTTGGAAATGGATGAGAATGATGGCTTGACATTGCGTAATGGGTATGCTACTCGAAGAAAGTATGTAGTAATAATAGGTAAGAACGAAAAAGGCAATCTTGTAGGTTCATTGATTGTGAATTCAAAGATTACTCCCTTTAAGCGTACAGCTGTTATGCAGCAATACCAATATCTGTTGCGCCAAAGTGATTATCCTCAGATTCTAAATTATGACAGTTGGTTGGATTGTACAGAACTATTCGAGCTGGATGCTAATAAAATAGTATCTGTTGAAGGTGAGTTGAAAGGAAAGCTGACTGAAACCGATTTAGCTAATGCCATGAATTTGGTAAAGCGTTGTGGTTTCATCAATCGACAAGCCAAAGAGAAATTTGGACTATTGTAGGTATGTTGTCATATGGACACAAAAGAAACAGAAGATTTTCCTGAAGCATTAGATGAAGACTTGATGAAGCGAACTTTCGAGGCGGCTCATCAAGATGATTTAGCTAGTCGTTGCAAGACATATGAACAAGTTTTGTCTCAGATGAGAGTAAAGTATGTCTGAATTCTGTTTCTCCGAATGTCAGTAAAACTCATGATTTTATGCCAATCTATGAATTGTTAAGTCATTATGAAAGAACAATTCCTACCCATTTGTTGAGGCTATATAAAAAGAATTTTTATAACATAGTGCGTTCGGAAAGACCAGAAAGGAAAATTTATGCTTTGTCTGATGCTGAATTGGATAAATGTGACGATATTCAATTTGTTTGTGGTTTTGGGGCAATAGAAAAATATAAAGCAGTAGGATATAAAAGTATAGATCGCTCTTTATTGTTTAAAGATATTGTTGAAGAGAATGATTTTAATTCTGATTTAATTTTGAAACAAACAATTCCTTCTTTGTTTAACGGAAAAAATAATTATCTTCCTTGCTTTAAGTATCTAAATAATATGGGTATATCAAGTAAGGAGGAATGTGCCGAATCATATCCTCAAATATTACATGAGTTAAAAGATGGAAACTCATTGCAAGCATATCCACATTTTGCAGATTGCGATATAGAGCTATCATTGGAAGGTGTTTTGGAAAAATATGAAAATGTATGTTTGTGGAAAGTTTTTGCCTTAATCCCGTATATAACAATTACAGACTGTGAGGTTGGAAAAATAGAAGATCTTATAAAAAAATATATAGAACAATCGTTGCAATTTGGAAATAATACACTTACTTATTTTCGAAAGTTAGTATGTTATTACGATTGGCGTAAATATGGTAAATGGTTTCATAAATAAAGTAGTAATGATGCGCCAGCCGACAAACAATCGCAATTCTCGTGCAAACGAACGCAAAGAAAGTTTACTTTCAATTTGTTGAGTGCAGCCGAGATTCATAGGATAATTCTATTGCGTCAACACTCAACACCAGCCCCTTGTGGGTAAAGACTCCGCTGGTGTTACCAAAACTCTGGCAGAGCTATAGCGTCGCCAGCTACATCCCCGCTTCCTGAGGAAGAGGGGCTTAGGGAGAAAGTGGAGCCCTCTTTGGAAAGAGGGACGGGGTGATTCGAAAAATCTTATTATAAGAACAAAAGTTAAAACGATGAATATAGTAAAAAAAGAAATAGAAGGCGTACTCATTATAGAGCCACGCCTCTTCCGCGATGCTCGTGGCTACTTCTTTGAGAGTTTCAGCGAGCGAGAGTTTGAAGAAAAGGTTGCCCCAATCCTGGGACACAGTGTTCACTTCTGCCAAGACAACGAGTCTATGAGCAGCTATGGCGTAATGCGAGGTTTGCATTTCCAGCGTCCACCTTACACACAAAGCAAGCTGGTACGCTGCGTAAAAGGTAGAGTGCTTGATGTAGCTGTAGATATCCGCAAAGGATCACCAACCTATGGCAAGCATGTGGCTGTAGAACTGACAGAAGACAATCATCGTCAGTTCTTCATCCCTAAGGGTTTTGCTCATGGTTTCGCCGTCCTCTCAGAAACAGCAGTCTTTCAATACAAGTGTGATAACTTCTATCATCCAGAGGCAGACGGAGGTATCTCTATCCTTGATGATAGCCTTGGTATTGATTGGAAAATCCCAACAGAACATGCCAATCTCTCAGAGAAAGATACGAAGCATGCGATGCTGAAAGACTTTGATAGTCCATTCGACATCAATGTAGATTTATACAAGTAAACAACAAATACTAATCATTTAACATTAAGGCGATGAAAGGAATAGTATTAGCAGGTGGTAGCGGAACACGCTTGTACCCCATCACCAAAGGTATCAGCAAGCAGCTGATTCCTATCTTTGATAAACCGATGATATATTATCCTATTTCGGTTTTGATGTTGGCAGGTATCCGTGAGATACTCATAATCTCAACCCCATTCGACTTGCCAGGTTTCAAACGCCTTTTAGGCGATGGAAGCCAGTTTGGAGTCAAGTTCGAGTATGCCGAGCAGCCATCACCAGATGGCTTAGCCCAGGCCTTCATAATCGGTGAGAAGTTCATCGGTAATGATTCTGCTTGTCTTGTTTTGGGAGATAACATCTTCTATGGTGCTGGTTTGAACCAGATGTTGCATCAGGCTGTAGTAGATGCAGAGCAGAATAACAAAGCTACTGTATTTGGTTATCGAGTAAGCGATCCTGAGCGATATGGTGTCGCAGAGTTTGATGAGCAAGGCAATTGCTTAAGTATCGAAGAGAAGCCTGAGCATCCAAAGAGCAATTATGCTGTAGTGGGCTTATACTTCTATCCTAATAAGGTGGTGGAAGTAGCTAAGCATATCAAACCATCTGCTCGTGGTGAGTTGGAAATCACAACAGTAAACCAGGAGTTCCTGAAGGATAAGCAGCTGAAGGTACAGACCATGGCTAGAGGATTTGCCTGGCTCGATACCGGAACTCATGATTCCCTTTCAGAGGCATCTACCTTTATTGAAGTCTTGGAGAAGCGACAGGGCTTGAAGGTGGCTTGTCTGGAAGGAATTGCATACCGCCAAGGTTGGATTACTGCAGAACAGTTGAAAGAGAATGCACAACCCATGTTGAAGAACGACTATGGTAGGTATCTGCTTTCAATCCTTGATGAAGCAGATGGAACATTAAAGAAGAATTTAGAATATTAAAATATAAGATAGGTGAGGGAGGGAATAAGAGCATTTTTTAAGCTACTTTTCGCTCTGTTCTCAAACTCATCTATCTCTCTTTAAGTAAAATATGAACATACTAGTAACAGGTGCTAACGGTCAACTTGGTAATGAGATGCGTATCGTTAGCCAAAATACAACAGATCATTATATCTTTACCGATGTCAATCAGGTAGAAGGTTTGGAAACAACTTTCCTTGATATTACCGATATGGATGCCATCCGTAAGATGGTGAAGGAGAATGATGTGAAAGCCATCGTGAACTGTGCGGCATGGACCAATGTGGATGCTTGCGAAACTGATGAGAAACTGGCTGCATTGGCGGAAAAGCTCAATGCTGAGGCTCCTGAGAATCTGGCTAAGGCGATGAAGGAGGTTGATGGCCTGCTCATTCAAATCTCTACTGATTATGTCTTTGGCAAAGAGCCTTATAATGTGCCATGTAATCCTGACCAGAAGGGTACTCCTACTGGTGTATATGGAACTACGAAGCTTCATGGTGAGCAGAAGATTATGGCTATTGGCTGTGATTATGTGATTATCCGTACGGCTTGGTTGTATTCAGAGTTTGGCAAGAATTTCTGTAAGACAATGCTTAACTTGACGGCTACCAAGCCACAGTTGAAGGTTGTCTTCGACCAATGTGGTACACCTACCTACGCACTCGATCTAGCTAATGCCATCATCACCATATGGGATAAGGTAAAGGCTGCCCAGAGCAAGAATGAATATGTTGGAGTGTATCATTTCTCAAACGAGGGTGTCTGCTCCTGGTATGATTTTACTCAGATGATTGCAAGAATAGCCGGTCATACGGATTGTGATATCCAACCTTGTTATAGCTCGGAGTATCCTTCTCCTGTAACTCGTCCGGCTTATTCTGTTTTGGATAAGCGAACTATTAAGGAAACCTTTGGTGTTAAGATTCCTTATTGGGTGGATTCTCTGGAGAAGTGTATTGCTAATCTTAAGCAGGATTGTTAGAAGTCTGCTCAAAAAATACTAATCATAAAGTTTAAAGTTCAATTTTCAAAGTTCAAAGTAAATGAAAAATATCATTATCACGGGCGGTGCTGGTTTCATCGGCTCACACGTAGTAAGACTTTTCGTGAACAAATATCCTGAGTATCACATCATCAACCTCGACAAGTTGACATACGCAGGCAACCTGGCTAACCTCAAGGACATCGAGGACAAGCCTAACTATACTTTTGTTAAGGGTGATATCTGTGATTTCGACCTGATGTTGAAACTGATGCAGGACTACAAGGTGGATGGCATCATCCATCTCGCTGCCGAGAGCCACGTAGATAGAAGTATCAAGGATCCATTCACTTTCGCTCAGACCAACGTGATGGGTA
>ERZ781275.513-NODE-513-length-43553-cov-4.106396_pt1 | contig 43553 bp, 52 predicted proteins | sample MGYA00375853_ERZ781275 | MGnify/ENA primary metagenome ERZ781275 (study PRJEB29790, sample SAMN03653691) | human gut metagenome | host: Homo sapiens | place: USA: Dallas, Texas | collected 2012-07-23 | study: EMG produced TPA metagenomics assembly of the Gut...
CCGCCATATCACGTTCTGAATCAATTGGTGAATTGGCAGCCTTATCTTCAATTTCCTGCATAATTAGGTCTTTGATTTTTCGATAGATAGGAGTTGCCATAGTTTCACCTCGTTTCTGATTCTAGCGCATAAAGCCGAAGGATTTCCATGGTTTGATGTAGTCCAGCAGCATTCTCTCATCCTCTGGTATATGACCGATGACATTTTTCCTTCCATCATTCGGCATATCCTTCAATACAATATGCAATTCTCCTTTATAACGGGAGTATTCATCATTTACAATGACAACATCTCCACGTTTTAAATCCCTTGTATTCTTTGGCGGAACACTTTCCTTTGCGTAGGTAACACGCGGCATGGTGCTTCTCGCCATATACTCGCTCATATCTCCACGAACAAAATGCGGATGCTCGTAAAGAATTTTTTCTTCTGTCGGGTGAAGATCCGCTTCAAAATCAATCTTGAAGGTCAGTTTACCCGGATCAATTTTTGAAAGCGTAGAGAGCTCTTCCTCACTCGCATAAGCATTTGCGATAATCACATCGTCCACCAGTCTGGTGGCAAACAAATGTCTTGCCTGCACGTCAATCGGCAGATCACGGTGTATTTCCAAAGTACACAGACCTTCATTTACCGGCCAAGGGCCATAGGTTCCCTCTTCCTGAGAGGATACGAAGGCAGCGACTTTAATATTCAAATCCTTAATGTCCTGACTGCATTTTTCAAAATGCTCATAGCTGATTCCGCTGTAGCGCTGCGGATAAAAGTTATGACAGGTAATAATATTATCCAGCTTTGGATAATGGCTCATAATGTTGTCCAGATATTTCGTACCCAGACTTGCGTTGATTTCGATTTTCAAATTTTGCGGGTTATAGGTCATTAAAGCTTCCTTTAATGAATCAAATCCTTCATCCAGACGAATACCGTCGGCATGCATCTCTGCGAAAAATGACAGATCATCATAAGAAACATGCAGCTTCTCAAATACAAACGGCGCAACGTCCAGTATGACTTCCATTCCATAGGAATGTGCGTGGTCAATCAATTCTCTGAATTCCGCAAGGATTTCCTCACGTTCCTTTTCTACACTCAGCAGGCAGGTAAAGATTCGTTTGAATCCGTATTTTGCGGCAAGTGTCACATATGCTTTATCTTTCTCCAGAGTAGAATGCTCCGGATAAAGAGAAATTCCTAATCTAGCCATGATTAGCTCCTCCTTTGACAAGCAGCCAATACTATTACGATTCGGTTGCTTCTGACTTCTCTTTCACTTCGTTCTGAATGTAGCTTTCCATGTTACGCAGCAGCTTAACTGCCTTCTTTTTCGCCCCGCGGTTATAGAAGAAGGACATGATTTTAAAGTTCACGCTCTTCGCTCCGCTGGCTCCGGAAAAATCTTCCATATACGTCACACCGATGTGATCTTCATCCAGCTGTTCAATTTCATAGGAAATTGTGTTGATACCCTGACTGCTTTCAAATTTCGCCTTGTAAATCCTTGGAGCCTCAAAATCTGTAATCGTGACTTTGACCCTTCCCGCACGCTTCATTTTATTTTTCATATCCTTCGTGTAGGAAAACCCTTTGTGAATCTGCTTCGGTCGAACATTCTTGCCCGTGGATGCTGTGATATCATATGCGATTGACTCTGCGATTTTATCGAAAAAGACATCCGCATTCACATATAATTTTTCTTCTACTTTGATCATGTGCTTCTCCTTTTATTTCTTTTTTACGTTCTTTTTATCCTTGTAAACCATAAAGGCTCCAAGACATAAAACAGTAACACCACAAATACAATACAATATTTTTTGTGAAAAGTCATTATAAGTTTGAGAATACATCATGATGATGCAGCCGATTGTTACAGCAAATAAGCCCCAGCGTGTCATAAATATCACCTTTTTCCTATGTTGTTCGCTTTTTTTATTTTGTAGTTACCTGGAAGTACATAACGCTACCGATTGGTGTAGCCTTGATGGTTTTCTTGGCGATTGCACATGCCTTGTCAAGATCCTCTGTGTTTACGTGAAATGCAAGCTTGATTCCCGTTTTTCCCTCATATTTGAAGCTGACGCCTTCCTCCGTCGTCTTCTCCAGCAGATCGATAATAAATTCCTGATTTAATCCGCAACTGATGTATATCATTCTGTTCACCTCTGGTTTCCCTTATTTTTTTACTTTTTGATTTCCTTATATAAATCCATAAATTCCTGAGACAGGATTTTAAATGCTTCCGCACTCATCAGCTGATCTTCAGCATGTGTCAGCAGCAGTGTCATCTGTGTAGCTTCCCCGCCTGCTTCCTGCTGAATCAGCTTTGCATGAGAATGATGTCCCTCAGTAAAGGATTCATCCCCCTGTTTGATAAGCTCCTGTGCCTGCTCGAAATTTCCGGCTTTCGCTTCCTGAATAGCTTCGATGTAAAGTGAACGTGCCATTCCCACGCTTGAGATAATTTCAAAACAGATCAGTTCTAAACCTTCCATATTGTCCTCCTTATAGTAAGTAAGGGAAGAGTAAATATCCTCTTCCCTTTCTATTTACTTTTGTTGCTATAGTTTTTATTCTTCTACGTTGTTCATTCTGTTTGCAACGATAACAAACGGAATCCAGCAGAGCACTGCTACAACCAGGTTGATTGCGGCGATAACTCCGGCCATCAGACTACCACCTGTTGCCAGGATAGCGTAGATTACTGGTGGAACTACCCAAGGTACTGTGATGAATACCGGTGGGATCATTCCGGAAGCAGTTGCAAGATAAGCGATTGTTGCCAGAATAACTGGTGTAATCAGCCAAGGAATAAAGTAGATTGGGTTTAATACGATTGGCAAACCGAAGATAACCGGTTCGTTGATGTTGAAGCAGCCCATAGGCAGACTCAGCTTAGCAACAGCTCTTGCATCATCTCTCTTAGAGAAAATCATGATTGCAATCAGCAGTGCAATGGTACATCCGGAGCCGCCCATCCATACGAAGGCATCGAAGGAACCACGTGTCCATACGAACATTTGATCCACAACGTCATTCAGTGATTTTCCTGCAGCCATAGCTGTATTGTAAATGTTTGTATTGTCATTCAGCAATGGAATATATCCACCATCCAGGATTGGAGCCAGTACGTTTGGTCCGTGCAGACCGAAGAACCAGAATACCTGTACAGCAAATACAAGAATGATGATAGCACCAAGACCCTGAGACAGGTTCTGGAATGGAATCTGAAGATACTGGTTGATCAGCTCTGGCAGACCATTTCCTAAGAACTGTGTGCATAGGAACTGGATGATACCTGCAACATAAATAGCGATCGTACCTGGAATAATAGCAGCAAATGCTTTGGATACTGCTGGCGGTACCTGCTCTGGCAGCTTGATTGTAACCTTTTTAATCATCAGTTTAGCATAAATGATAACAGAAATCAGACCGATAATCAATGCAGAGAACAGACCACCGGAATTTGTCCATGCATAAGGCAGGAAGCCCCAGCCGGAAGCATTGTTCAACAGGATTGCATCCTTGGTATCATTCAACGCAACATCAAGTCCTGCACTCTTTAATGTATTCAGTGCATCAACTGCAACATCAGGAAGCTGATAGTTGAAGGTAGCGCTCTGAGCTAAGATCGTAACGAAGGAAGCCAGTGCAACAAGACCTCCAGCAAGCGGGTTCACATCATAGGCTTTTGCCAGATGGTAACCGAAGGAAAATGCAAATGCAATGGCCAGCATTGCCAGTGTTCCCCACCATACATTTCCGTTTATGGTGATCAGCCACTGAAATGTTTCAGCAATATGCCAGTCCGGCAGATAGTTGTTTGGCAGATCACGGAAGAATACGTTTAATAATGTAGCGACAGCACCTGCCATGGTAATTGGCATAATACCGATGAATCCATCACGAATCGCTACCAGATGTTTCTGAGAACCGATTTTCGCCGCAATTGGCACAAAATGTTTCTCCATCCACGCTGTGAATTTTTCCATTTTTTCTTTCTCCTCCTAAAAAATGAATTATTTTACACTGTCCGGCAAAGGAGCCACCTTTTACCGATAGTGACAATGCCACTGTGAGGGATTTTACATCCCAAGAAGCTTTAACGCCTGTTCCAGAACCTTTGCTCCGTTCATGGTTCCATATGCCTGCATATCGATGACAGCCACTGGTTTACCACCCGCAATCCCTTTCATTTTGGATTCCAGGAAACGAACCTGAGGTCCAAGAAGCATAACGTCCATTTTTTCTACATTGTTGACAGCATCCGCATCACCGACAGCCCAGATTTCCGCTTCGATTCCTTTTGCAGCTGCTGCTTCCTGCATTTTTTTAACCATCATGCTGGTAGACATTCCTGCAGAGCAGACAAGTAAGATATTTGTCATGAGTTTTACCCCTTTCTAGTGGTCTATACCACTTGGTACACCCATATGATACAACACACCTTTAAATAATGCAAGCGTTTTCTTTCTAAATTTCTATTTTTTTCTATATCCGTTTCCTCACAGATTCATGCAATATGTAAATAACCCTTTATTTATCGTATTATTTTAACATTTCATTGGTTTTTGATTTTTATCGTTCCTGTTGCATCTCTGTGATATTTTTTTATGAAAACGCTTTTTCAAATGGTTTATACCATGGCTGAAGTGGTCTAAACCATCTGCATTTTAAGGTATACCTCATAGCACAAGCTGGATATTTACACATAGATGGTGCAAGGGATTTATACTATGACAGTTTTCATACAGCCAACCGCTGAAAAAAGAAAAAAAGCAGCGATTTGAACCTTTCATGGTCCCTGCTGCTATTCCTCATACATTCATTCGCCACTCTATATGCTGTCATCAAGCACATACCGTTTTTTCGATCGTAAGAAGCAGATTTCCATATTCCGCACAGCTTCAAACAAGCCTCATCGACTGGCATCATTTTCCCATAGGTCATACAGAACAGCTTCGTATGCTTTTACAAAATAGCGAATATTTGTTCTTCCCTTTGTAATGATCGTATGTCCTTCCGCTTCCAGCTTTTCCTTCTGCGCCTCTATACCGCCAGGGTATTTCGCATTCAGCTCCCCATTTGCTTTCAGGGTTCTCCAGTACGGCGTTTTATCCGCGAAACGCTGTTCACTCGCCCAGGCTGCAATGGATACAAAGATGCCAGCTGTGATCGGTTCTGTAAAATCCGCGTGGTTTATCCTTGCAAAATACGCGCGAATTTCCCCAACTGTAATCACCTTACCATACGGTATCCTTCGTATTACCTCATCATAATCAATTGGCGGTGCAAAATACATATTACAGCCTCCATACTTTGCAATGCTTTTGGCATCTGTAATACGCTGAACCTTTGGCATATCCTTACTGTCGTGCAGCATGGCATTGAAATCCTTTTTATCTTCATTTGCCATATCATCCACCTCCTACTGTAAGCATAGTATGTTTTCTTCCTTCATGCAATGAGGCTGTTTGTGAAATTTTGAATTCATTCCTTACGGTTTCCTGCCCCTCTTTCTGATTGCCCGATTGTTTAGTTGCTTCTGACAGACCATGTAGAGCCAGATGCACGCATGGATGTTTACGAATGTGTCCAAACAGATACCGGAAAATCCCAGCAGCGCTCGGCAGTTGCTTTATGTTCGCATAGTACGTTTTTGTTAATGAACGTCGCCAATCGCTGTGCTATCTCAGCTTGCCACTCCTGCAATCGGAAAAGGATAAGGCAAAACCCATAGCTTCTTATACCGGTTTCCATGGGATAGGTGATACAAACTGTGCTGGTAGTGAAGCATTGCCCTGATTTCTATCACATCTTGCATTTCTTTCGCAGAAGCATATGAGCTGATAAGCTACAAAGCTTACACGCCGACGCTTTGCCTGTCCCCTTAGCATCCATCCCGTATACCTTGCTTTAAGGCTTCCGTTTTTATAATTGTTGTCACCGCCTGCTTTCACTTTCCGTCGGAAAGCTTTACCACAAGCTTCAACCTGAATTCTTTCACAGCCTGCTTCCTTCAAGGAACAGATCGAATTTCCTCACAAGACACGCTGTGCTTCTATTTGAAATGCATCCTTTGATTGAAAAAAAAAGAAAAGGTCGACGGAAGTCTATGGATGTACACACGATTCTCGTCTGCTTAGCTTCCTAGAAGCGACAGTATAGCTTTTAAAAGATATGCACATTGTAAACCTGACGCACATCTCAGCATATACAGACTTTCATATTGGCGTTCCATCGGTATCAGGTTCTGTTGTCCATTCTTGTTGAAAATCAGAGCCGCTTACAATTCTTCTCTGACCATTTGATTTTAGAAGATACATATCCTCATCAGGATAATAGCAGGTATCCTCCTGTTCCACCGTACCGATATCAAGTACGATAAGATCAGTATCACCGGAATTGTATAGGGAATGCGCAATATTCTGCTTGGCAGGCTTTGCGAAATAATCTCCCTTTGTGAGTGCATAGGTTTTCTCATTCAACCGCACAGTCCCATTTCCGGATAGAATAAGGAAGAATTCCTCCTGCTGGGAGTGGCTGTGATATTTGGTGCTGTGGCAGCCAGGTGGGATGCGATCAATATTCACATACAGTTTTTCACTGCCTGCGGCCGTCCCAAGTGCTTCGGTAATGCATGCGTACGTCTTTTTCGATAAAAACTCCTCAGAAATATGATTTATATGCTGTTTTGTCATGTTTCCCTCTCCTTTTCCTTACGGTTTCGGCTTGTGCAGCGTGCTGTATCCTTAGATCTCTGTATCCTATGGCATGCTGTTTCCCTTTCCTTTATACACACCGGTTTGTAATCGCTTGCGATACTTGTTAATTTGCAGCGGCTTTTGGATACAGGATTATGGCATCCCTTAAATCCGCATGCTCAACAGCTACAGTATACCATGCCTTCCTTTCCATACCTAGCTTTCTTATGCATTCTTTAAGGCTATTGAGCATTTGTTGAAGAAAGAAAAGATACAGTACTCACATGGTGTGATTTCTGTATCTTTATCTGTTATTCCTTTACAATAGCTTTGCACATCTGCTCTGCCATCGTCGTTAAAATGATACAGCAGCTTGTCGCTCCCGCATCCAGATAGCCACGGCTTCGCTCTCCCAGTCTTGCCGCTCTTCCGATCTTTGCCACAAGCTCCTTCGTGTGCTCCTTGCCTGCCTCGGCTCCCTTTTGCAACGCACACAGACACGCCGCATAGCTGCTGCCTTCCTTCAGCGCCTGCTCATATGCCCTTGTCGCCGGTGCAAGGGTATCGATCAGCGTTTTATCGCCTTCCTTTGCCCCTGCCAGCTCCTGCAAGCCCTGTAAGGCATCCTGCAGCGCGTTTAAGAATATCTCTCTTGTGAGCTTCTCTTCCTGTTTGCTCGCCTTCGCAATTCTTGAAAACATCGTCCCGTAGATCGGCCCCATGCTCCCTCCGATATCCATCACCAGCGTCCGTGAGATCGTCTTCATACTCTCACTAAAGCTCATATCCTCACGCAGCCGCTGTTTTGCCATCAGAAAGCCCTTGTTCATATTGACCCCGTGATCGCCGTCTCCGATCGCTCCATCGATCTCACTCAGATATGCCGCGTTCTCATGAATCGCATCGCATACCGCTTCCGCTATCTTCACATTATGCTCATTTCGGATATATTCCATCACGGTCTCCTCACCTGCGTCAGTCCCACACATGTACAATCCATATCCAGACATTCCTTCAGCTCCTCGTCCAGCTTCATCATCGTCAGCGTCACACCGTTCATCTCCAGTGATGTGAAATAATTTCCCACATACGAACGATATACACGGATGCCTGTCGCTCGTAACAGCTCCTCCACCTCATCAAAGAAGATATACTGTTCCATGAGTGGCGTTGCCCCCAGCCCGCTCACCAGTACCGCTACCTCATCCCCGCTTTCAAACGGTACATCACGGATGACCATGTCCACCATCTCCTGTGCCATCTGCTTGGCCGTTCCCAGATTTTCTATACGCACACCGGGCTCTCCATGATGGCCGATGCCAAACTCCATCGTTCCCGGTTCGATTTGGAAATTCGGCTTTCTGTTTGCAGGGATCGTACACGGCCCCAGTCCGACGCCCACGCTCCTTGTATTGTCGATTGCCTTTTGTGCCGCAAGGATGACCGCATCCAGATCCGCTCCCTGTGCCGCCTTTGCACCGCCGATTTTCCATAGGAAGATCTCTCCGGCAACACCTCTTCGCTTGGCGATGTCTTCCTTTGGCGCACTTGCCACATCGTCATTCGCTACGACGGTCCTTACCTCGATGTCATCCTCCTCTGCAAGCTCCATCGCCATCTTCACATTCATATTATCTCCGGCATAATTGCCATACAGCACTGCCACTCCCATGCCCTGATCCACAGCACGGATAGCGTCATAGAAGCTTCTGGCTGTCGGTGAGGAAAAGATTTCCCCCACGGCGACTGCATCCGCCATGTGCTCTCCGCAGTAACCGATGAAGGCTGGCTTGTGTCCGCTCCCTCCTCCGGTCACGATTCCCACCTTTTTCTGCTGATCGAAGGAATTGCTGATGATGACTCTTGGATTCTCTTCATCCACATGGATGATATCCCGATGACATTTCGCAAAGCCTTTGAGCATATCCTCTACGACCATGTTGGGATCATTGATGATTCTCTGCATTCTTCTGCACCTCCTTATCTTCTGTATTCCTGTTCGATCTCCATGATGCGCGCCACCTTTTCTCCACTGGCACCACCGGCAAATGTACATTCCAGCCAGCGCTCCACCAGAAGCCTTGCATATTGAGGCGCAATGACTCTGGCTCCCATACACAGCACCTGACAGTTATTGGATTTGATACTGCGCTCCACAGAGAACAGATCATGTCCGACTGCAGCACGGATACCGGGAATCTTATTGGCAGTGATCGCCATACCGATACCGGTTCCGCATAACAGGATACCGCGTTCACAGCTTCCATCCGTTATACATGCACACAGCTTTTGTGCAGTATCCGGATACAGGGACGGCTCTTCATGATAGACCCCGATATCCTTCACCTCATGTCCCAGCTGTCTGATATATTCCTTCATTTCTTCCTTCAGGCGATATGCCGCCTCATCACATCCGATTACCAGCTTCATAAATACTCCTTTCCAATTCCTGCTCATCGATACAGGGCTGTTGAATCCATCCGCTTACCGGCTCATCCTCTTTACTGCCTGTAACCCTGCATTATCCTACACAGCCCTGATGTTATCCACCGATGATTTTTTTGTAAAGCAGGAAAACCGCAAGCAACGCGCTCACGGCTCTTTCTGCCAGCTACAGCTTCGTGATTGCGAAAACCGTTTTTACCGGATGATTTTCAAAGTTCACCAGCTGATACTTCACTCCCGCCGGGATAAAGAAGGTATCCTCCGGCTCCAGCACGAAGCTTTCCTCCAGATCGACCAGATTGACTGTTACCGGGCCCTCTACACAATACAGTGCTGCATCCCCTTCGTGCGTATCCGGATCAGAGCAGCGCGGTCCATAGCCGCCTGCCGGCAGTATGAACTCTCCAAAATGACCGTAATCATTGCTGGTGATGAAGCGCATCAGCATCGGATGCTTGGTTCCATGCACATTGTTCAGCTTTTCAAAATCTCTGACCGCATAGACCGCACCGGTTTCTCTTGCTTCCTTGGGATCGACCGGCCATGCACCGATATCATCCGTACAGCCCTGACGGGAGATATCCTGAATCCTTCCACGCATATCCGGAAGTGTATCGTTGTTAGGTCCCTTATAGAACTTCGTTTCCTCATCGCTTGGAATCACAGCAGGCGGTATAGCTTCACTCCATGCCTTTGGTGTGATGAAATACAGGATCCTAGCCTTTTGATCGGAGAAATTGTGACAGCAGTGCCATGCCCCCTCCGGCATGAACAGCCCTTCTCCAGTTTCCAGATAAGCGAACTGTCCGTTTCCGCTACGCTGTACGACCGGACCGTTCAGGATGTAATAGGATTCATCACCGGGATGGATATCGAGCGGTGCAAAGACGCCGCCGGGCCCCAGCTCATAGATACCGAGCATGAAGGTATCCGTAGTAACCATCGTAAAGGTGTTGTCAGAGGTAAATGCGTTGTTGGGTGGATACAGCGCTGTGGAATATTCGCTTTTGCGAATCAGCGTCGGTTTCTTATCCTCCACCTGAAAGGGGAAATTCCCCATGATATCAAATAGTTTTGCCATTGTCCTGTGTCCTTTCCTATTCTTCAGCTTCTACTGCCGGTTTACGCAGAAGTATCAGCAATGCAGCGCTCACAGCGCCGGCAATCAGCAATGCGACGATAAACAGAAGCGCGTTATTCAATGCGAAGAGCACGAACAATCCACCGTGCGGTGCACGCATCGTTAATCCGAATACATAGGATAATGCACAGCCTACTGCGGAGCCTGCCATCAGGGAAGGAATCACGGTCAGTGGATTTGCGGCTGCAAACGGAATGGCGAATTCGGTAATCATACCAAACGCTCCGGCAAACAGACCGGGAATTGCGGCACGCTCTTCTTTTGTAAATTTTTGTTTCGCGACTAACGCTGCAACAGCAATCGCCAGCGGCGGTGCCATACTTCCAATGAAATTCGCAGCCATCGGCATATAATTGCCGGCATCCATAGCAGCAAGTGCGAAGGCATAGGCAACCTTATTGCAGGGACCACCCATATCAAAGGCAAGCATACAGCCCTGAATGATGCCCAGTAATACAAGATTTCCCGTTCCCAGAGAATTCAGCATATCGGTTAATGCCGTTGTTAATGCGGAAAGCGGTGTACCGATGACATATACCATGATCAACCCGATGGCCCCCACCCCTATGATTGGGATAATCAGTGTTGGCAGCAAAGATTTCAGTGCCATTGGCAGATTGATCTTCTTTAACAGGTTGACAAGATAACCGGCAATGATACCGGCAATCAAAGCACCCAGAAAACCGGATCCCTGCATATCCGCAAGCGCACCACCGACCATACCGACCGCAATACCCGGCTTATCCGCAATGGAATAAGCGACATAGGCACCCAGCACCGGCACCATCAGCGCAAAGGCTTTCTTTCCCAACCAGAAGATCGTTGAAGCAAAATTTCCATATTCCTCTACGGAATTGGGAATGTCATAGCCGCCGATGGCAAAGCCCAGAGCAATCAGGATGCCTCCGGCGATAACGAATGGCAGCATATAGCTTACACCTGTTAACAGTGCCCCTTTTATTTCACTAAGTTTTTCTTTCATGACTTTTTTCGTCCTCCTAAATAACATACTGTATGAATTATTTCAGTGATTCAAAAATGATATCCGGCTTCTGTATCACCTGATGCGGCGTATGTCTGACAATCTTATCCTTATAAGCGTCAAAGCGTTCTGCCTTACTGATTCCCACGTCATTGGCAAAAACGATCAGGTCTGCCGTTTTGATATCCTTTTCCGAGAGCTTGTTTTCAATCCCTAAAGCTCCCTGCATTTCCACCTTGCACTCATACCCCTTCTTTTTGCATTCCTTTTTTATAGCCTCTGCCGCCATATACGTATGAGCGATTCCTGTAGCACAGGATGTGATCGCAACGATTTTCATAAAATTCACCTCTCTTTCATTTCCATTGTGTTCCTTACGCACAATTCGATTGCAGGGTATTGATAGCCTGAATGATTTCTTCATAGCTTTGTGCATGCTCCAGTACATCGATAAATTCTTCATGCGTCAACAGTCCGGCCAGTGTGGCAAGCACTCGCAGGTACTGATCCGAGCTTTGATCAGCAGCAATCGCAAGCATGAACACATAGCGTACATCGCCCTCCTCATCATGGGAGCGGTAGCGGAATGTCTGCTTGCAGCGGCAGAAGCCTATCCCCGGTTTAACCACGGCATCGCATTTGCCATGCGGCAATGCAATCATATTTCCCATATAGGTGGAACCCAGGGTTTCCCTTTCCTCCAGCGCCTTGATATATTGCTTTGCATCTGTCACGATACCGGCTGCCTCAAATTTTGCGGCCAATGTTTCAAACAGCGTTTCCTTATCCGAAAACGGCTCGGCATCCAGCATCACGGTATCCTTGATCAAAACCTCTGATAACTTTACTTCGTTCATAACGATTCCTCACCCCCGGTGCTACTTTCCGTTTTTAAATACCGTCAGTACACCCTTTGCATATTCCTTCATGAAGCGATAGCTTTCCTCTTCCACCTCATGCCAGAAGGCTTTTCCATCCCGTTCGTTCAGGTATTCCTGGATGTGCTTGCTTGCGGCTGTTGCCATATAGCTGTAATAGTTGACCTTGGAACAGCCTGCTGTGATCGCTGCACGTACCTGCGCATCGTCCACTCCGCTTCCTCCATGCATCACCACGCGCGATTCCTTCGGCATTGCTGCTCGGATTGCTTTCACTCGCTCAATATCCAGCTGCGGTGGCTCTGCATAGATGCCATGCGCCGTTCCAAAGCATACTGCCAGTGCATCCACACCCGTTTCCCGTGCAAATTCTGCGGCCTGCTGTGGGTCGGTGAAGGTCTTTTTGATGCTCTCATGTGTCCAGCCAACGCTTCCTCCATGGGAATCCTCCTCTGTGCTTGTCATGATGCCAAGCTCGGCTTCCACCGTGATATCCAGCTCGTGCGCCAGCTTGGTAAATTCCTTCAGCTTTGCCATGTTTTCTTCATACGGCAGTGCGCTCAGATCATACATGATGCTGGAAAAGCCGCAGCGGATCGCACGCATGACGAAGCTGTAATCACTGCCGTGATCCAGATGTACACATACCGGCACCTTCGCCTGCTTTGCATACTCCACCATCTTCGGACCGATGCTTTCAATCGGAATCAGCGGATCATGCACCTGTGCATGGTCGATGATGATCGGCACATTCAGCTCCTCAGCCGCATCCACAACCGCACGCAGCGTTTCCATATTCGGTGTGTTGATACATCCGATGGCATACCCCTTTTCCTCTGCTTCCTTCAAGATTTCCTTCATGTTCACTAACATTTTCTAACATTCCTCCTTAACATTTCTGCTGTTTATACGCCCAGCTCGGCGGCAATGCGTTTCAGATTGGCAAGTCCCTGGACAGCCAGCTCTTCTCCGGTATCCGCAAACCTGCGCCATATGGCACAATTCGCATTCAGCTCTTCAAAGCTCGGATCGAAGGATTCGATGACGCATGGTCCCTCATATCCGATTTCATGGAGCGCTGTGAAGAATTCCTTCCACGGTACCAGTCCCGTTCCCGGGATACCGCGGTTGTTTTCACATACATGCACATAGCCCAGATACGCTTTTCCACAGGCTTCGACCGCTTCCCTATAGCTGGTCTCTTCGCGAATCATGTGGAAGCAGTCCAGATGCACTGCCATGTTTCCGGTTCCAACCGCCTTGCAATAGCGTACGCCTTCCTCCGCAGTATTGATAAAATGGGTTTCAAAGCGATTCACCGGCTCCACGCAGATACGTAAGTCCGGATATGTCTTCTTCGCATAGTGCGCAGCCTCACGCATCGCTTCCACAGAATGACGCCATTCCTCATCCGTCTTCGGTTTCCCGCTCAGACAACCCCAGCCGGCATAATTCACACCGCCAAGGATGGTACTGCCTAATTCTTTGTTGATATCTACCAGCCGTTTGAGAGCCTCCACCCCGTTTTTACGGATTGCTTCATCCGGCGAAATCAGGTTCGTGTTTGCGTCAAGTGTCGTTGTCGTGACAACCTCCAGCTTCGTCTTTGCCAGTTCTGCCTTTACCAAAGCTGTGGGAAAGCTTTCCGGATGGGCTATGGCGATATCAATGGTAGAAAAGCCCAGCTCCTCCGCCTTGGGGATGACCCACAAATCCTTTTCACTGAATACTTCACTCCAGATAAAGGTATCTACTCCAAATCTCATCGTATTCCTCACTTTCTATGCGGTGATTCCACTCTGCTGCAGAATCTCCCAGATTTCCATTTCATCCCTTGCATTCTTCAAGGCCTTGATATTTGATCGATCATCAATGAATGCATAGAACTGCTGGAAAAAGTTATATACTTCAGATTGTGTATTGAAATCGATGGCCATTAAAAATACAATTTCAATACGATCCTCGTATGTCCAATTTATCGGGCGCTTTAAACGCATGACGACAACGCCGCTTTTCTTCACATAAGCCTTATAGCCGTGTGGCACAGCGATACTGTTTCCAATGGAGGTCGGTGTAGTCTTCTCCCGCTCCCATATCTTTTTCTCAAAGCCTTTTTTCACATATCCCTTTTCATATAACAGCTGACAGCCTCTGGATATGACATCCTCCTTGCGCTTGGCATTCACATCACATAAAATCAGCTTCGGATCAAACAGATGGAAGGCTTCATCCAAATCTGCCATTTCCACATTCTGCTTCTCGGTAATGGCGCGACTTATCTTTTCGATATCATCATCACTGATTTCACGACTGACAAGCAGGACGTTTTTTTTCAGCTCCAACGGTACCGTCGTAAGAATCAATTCAAACTTTGTGATAGAGCTTTCCTTTATATCCTCATAATGCAGGACCTTGCTGATGGTCAGATTTTCAACATTGCGCATGATTTTATTTGCCTGATACTTGGACGTATGAAAATCCGCCGCCGAGATAAACACGGTATTGATCGGATGATCCGATTCGTCGATTGCATTGTTGATCAGCATGACAATATAGGCAATGTCATCATCGGTGAAGCTGATTTTCAAACAGGACTCCACTTCCTCAATCGTTGTCAGCGTAATGCCATACAGGCTGGAAAGCGATGCTTGATATCCTGGCGGAAATCGTAGCGTTTGGATATGGCGAAGGTTTCCTGTGCCTTCTTTTTCTGGATAAAGAGACTCACATCATGAACAAGACCTTCGCTGATGACAAAGCGCTTATTAGCGATAATCGCCTTGAGATGCTCCAGAAATTCCCGTGTGATCGCATCAAAGTATTCCATATTGATTTCATCATCGAGTCCATGATTGCTGAAGACGATGAATTGTGCTGCCATACATCGTATTTCCAAGCCGAGATACGCCTGCAGACCATGGATCGCCGTATCAAAGAGATTCTTTGCGGCGGTGTATTGATCGTTGTTTACATTCAGCTTGTTCATGATATTCTTTTCTACAATGACATTTCCCTTGCGCACTCTGCGCAGTGTTACAGCCACGTATTCCATAAGCTGCCAGTAATCGGTATCAGAGAACGTTATTTCCAGCTCATCCTCCACATCCTTCAACAGCTCCTGCAGATACAGGATATCAAAGTCGTCATACATTTCCAGAAAGTAGTTATAAAACTTTTCCGAAATGCGGTAATCCATTCCCTCCGGCACCTGCTCACTGCCATAGATTTCATTCATGAACTCCTTATTATTCTCCAGAATCGCCTGCCGGATATTGAACTCTCCGCCTGCTACACCGATTCCCATATTGCGCTTCTTTACGATTTTCAAATCAAATTTCAGTAGCCACTGCTCCAATACCTCCAAATCCTTCGCAATAACATTGCGTGCCACGTTCAGCTCCTCGGCAAACAGCTGAATCGTATAGCTGGAATTATATTCAAATAATACATCCAATATATATTTCTTACGGTAATTATAAGAAGAGGAGTGATCGCTGTTCTCCTGCAGCAGCTGTAGCACCGCCTTGCGCTGATGCTCATCCGCAGATAGCCAGACCCCCTTGCCAGGGATGGAATTTAATAGGACACCTGCCTTTTGCAACGTCTTCTTTACATAATCCAGATTGTGCTTGATGCTGCTTCTCGAAACACCGATTTCATTCGCAATCACGGACGTGGTGATTGGTTCTTTTTGTTCCAGCAGCAGTCGTATGGTTTTCTCTGTCATCCGGTCAATCACGAATGATTCCTCCCTTCGTTGTATGCGGTTTCTTTTTGCACCTTTATCTTACCGTAAACAATTCAGAATTGCTATGGCTCATAACGTCGCTTTGTGCACCATCTTGGTGCAAATTGAAAGCGTTATCAGCATTTGCACCATTGCTGGTTCTTTTTGAAGGGTACGTATAAAACACCTGTTTCATCAGACTTTTTTCACTTTTTCAATCAAAAAAACAGCCTTGAATACGACTTGAATTCGACTGCACTTTAATTTTGTCCACAGGAAGGACACAGAAAAAACCGACAAGCTTGAAGCGGAAACCTATGTATAAAGCACGCGTTAAAGCCTTTTCCATGAAGGTTTTCGTATGTAGAGGGAATTGCAGGCATGATACCTTATACCTGTCAGCATACCTGCCATAATACGGATAGAAAAAAGCTTATCCTTTACAGGAGGTTCCTACTCGATTTTGGAAAAAAATAAGAGATATCAAAATCTATCGTGTTCTTTAATAGAAATGAAATCTATTTTAATACAATCACCTTAAAGTAAGAAAGAGCCTTACAGGACAATCGCTTCGATTTTCTTATAGGAACAGAGGAAATGTAATGCTGTATTGTCTCTTTATTTGGCTTTGTCGCCTCTGGCTTGCTTTGTAAGCACAACATAACTTGCTATCAAGAAGCGGTTTTATCAATCTATTTGCAGCTCATGATGGTGCAGCTGACCCATTATCGGATAAAATTGCTTTTCAGTCACACACTTCTATTTCTCATATCCATATACTTCCATGTCTTGATTTATCTTTGTTATTTAAAAAGTAGTTTTATAGAATCAAGCAGTCCAATGCCCCGATTCCCAAACATCATCACAGGTTATGGGAAGAACAAAAAGGACCAATATATCGCTATAAACGATATGGTTGATCCTTTTGCTGATGCCTATACATTGTCCATTCACAGGTAAAGCCGTCACGCTGTGTATGCGCCGCTTTCCTTCGCCTTATTTTGTAAGCTTTGCTGTGATATACTGCTGTGTTTCCTCATCTGCGAATTTTATTAGGTACTCATAATTATGCGCAGAAAGGTAATCAGTGACGCCGGCTGTATCCATTGTCTTTTTCAGAAGATGGGAATACAGTGTCTGATCATCGTGTAAAAGAGAACTGATTTCCATAAAATAATAATCCTTATATTCCAGCGAAACCATGTCAAATATCTCCTCTATCGAGCTGCACTCCTCCAGCTGCTGCTTCAAAGTCTCACTTCGATAATCCTCTGTCGTCTTTCCTTCCTCCATCACGATATCCTGAAAAGGAAATACCAGCTGCTGAAAATCTCCCTGCTTCTTTCTGACTTTTCCATATGTCAACAGATACTTCCACAAATATTCCTTATGTTTTTGTAAATCAAGCATGTTCTCACCTCGTTCTGTTATTATACAATATTTTATTGATAACAAGCAATGGAAATGGCGCTCATTTCACCTTGGAATTTCTTCTTATCCTGAAAAGAGATTATAGGATGGTACGCAAAGCTTTTTACGCTCACCCTTTGAAAATGCGTCAGTTGTGCATATACGGCATCTTCCTTTTTTTACTTCCCCATGATATAATCAGAAAAACAAGGAGGCACGTATTTATGGAGAAGAAGCAATATGTCTGCACGAAATGCGGCAATACGCAGTATGAAAGTGATCAGTTTCAGGCAACAGGTGGTAATTTTTCAAAAATCTTTGATGTACAGAACAAAAAATTTATCACGGTTTCCTGCACCCGCTGCGGCTATACGGAGCTGTATAAGCAGGAAACGGATGCCGGATGGAATATCCTTGATTTCTTTATCGGGAATTAGAAAAGCCGTAACGTATTACACGGGATGTAATTGCGTTACAGCTTTTTTTATGATGCGACTAATGCTTAACAAGCTCTTCCAGCTTTCTGCCGATTTTACGATACAAACGCAAATATAAAGCAAAAACAGCAAGGATCAAAAGCAGAATTACCCCGGAAACCTCTATTCCTATCGTCGTAATAGAGGATGCATTCACACCCAGCCATAAAAAGGCAAGAAGTCCTAGTATGAATACCGAACAGATGGCCAGCATGGTTAGCAAAGACCTCCAGCTTGTCAAAAGTCGCTTATATAAAGCGATTCTTGACATTCGATCGCTGAATATTTCCGGCCTTGTGCCATCTTCTATCTCCGTACGGAAGTAATTCCAGACACCATCAAATTCCCCCTTTTCATGATAGATGTTTTCCCATCCTGCCGCTTTGTAATTTTCCACATACTGATCCGGATCGCGAATATCTTTTTCATAATACCCAAGGTGATAATAATAATTCCTCGGTGCATCCTTTTTAAATATGTATTGGATACCGTTTTTACTAACAAAGTGCAGCCCCTTTTCCGACATGCTGTGCAGATATTCTGCTTCTTCATCCATATCGGATACGAAAAACAGCTTATACTTTTTTACATTCTCTACGGAAACTGTGCTCCCTGTCTTCTCTGCTTCCTGCAAATCTGACTGTGGCTTGCCATCTGCTTCCTCTTTCAATTCTTCCATCATTTTATCCAGACTGTCAGAAGCAATCAGCTCCTCCTTATCTTCGACTTCCGGCGTATTCTGATTGACCTCAGTTTCCGGAGTTGTATTTTTTCCTTTTATCTCTTCACTCATGGCGTGCCCTCCATTTCTACTCTCGATCGCTGTCGGTTTGTTATTGTTCTGTCAAAAACAGTTGTGCAAGCTCAGAAAACGTATCAACACTTGCCGCATAGTTATCTGCTTCCCCAAACCCATAGGAAGCATAGACGAAGGGTATCCCCGCCTTTTGACAGGATGTCTGATCTGTCCTTGTATCTCCGATGTAAACCGGTGCCTGTAGATGATTGCGCTCCACTATGGATTTCAAATTTTCCTGCTTCGGTTTGCCTGTTCTTCCGGAGCACTCGTAATCCTTGAAATATTTCTGAAGGTCATGTACGGCAAACATCGCCTCGATATAACCGTCCTGACAATTTGATACAATATACAACGGATATTTCGCTGACAGCTGCTTTAAAACATCCACAACATGAGGGAACAGCCTTCCGCCATGCTTTCGCAGATATTCACATTCAAATTCACAGCAGGCTTCAATAAGGCGCATCCGCCTTTCATAGGGTAATTCAGGAAACAGTCTTGCGGCGATATCCTCATTTAAAAGCCCCATCACAGATGCGAGCATATCTGCTGTAATAACCTTATTCGCGATCCTTTCCCGCTTCAATATAACCGTATATGCTTCGGCAATTCTTTGGGTTGCATCCCAAAGTGTACCGTCAACATCAAAAATAATTCCATCTGTTTTCATAATAACCTCTTCTATCAAACTGTAACCGTTAATTATCGTAGCATATTTTACAGAAAATGGCTACACTATTTCACGTATTCGCAGCAATCCGGATAAGAAAATTCGCATACCAGAAAAACTCATCATGTACAAGATCCATACGAATAATCGTATGCTCCTCCAGCGACAGCAGCTCCGTGGATAGCGGCTTCATAAGCAGTGTATCCTGTCTGTGTGGAAATCGTCTGCCATACAGCAGCGTTAGATGATTGCTTTTTATTTGAAACGAACGTGGTGCCCATGTACTCGATTTACCATAGGATGTCTTTTTATGCAGCTGCTGCCTGTTAAACATTTTCAAAGCAGTCTGATACAGCATCCAGCGACTGTGTACCTCAATCGCTTCGGAAAAATGTAAATCTGCGAATCGAATGCTGGATGGATGCTTGTGCAGCTGTTGTATCAGAGATTCTAAGTCAGTGTGATATACCTCCTCGTATGCAAGCAGATGCTCCTTCTGTGCTTTTGTTGCTTTAAGTCTTACTTTGATAGTTCGATACATATCCGATTACCTCCTTATACCCTTATATACGAAGAAAGGAGTAAGAATTCCTAAATTTTGATTATACTTTTTTCATTTTTTTATGAAATGATGCTTTTCTAGTATGTTATGCAATGTTTCTATTCCCACAAGTCGGCTGTATATATTGTAATGTAACGGATTTGCATTATAGAAAGCCCTAGGTGGATTGCAGGAAACAGGAGGCTTATGGTCTCTCTCACGGATTTTTATATCATTCGTACTTCCTTATGCCACTCCTGGAGAATACATAAATTTGAAAATAGGTATGGACTTTTAAAAACGATTATGATATACTTTTATGGCAGTGAAATAAAGTGGATTTATTCACTTACTGCTAATCAGAGCTGGAGTAGTACTCAAGAGGCTGAAGAGGTGCCCCTGCTAAGGGTATAGGTCGGGAAACTGGCGCGAGAGTTCAAATCTCTCCTACTCCGCCATTTAAAATTGAAACATCGCGATTGCGATGTTTTTTTCATTTACGAATCGTCGGAGAGAATATAATGGTAATCCTGTAATCAAGCGTTCTTCGCAGGGGTCCTACATATCCTCGATCTAACGAAAAGTAGGCCGCTTGCATGCACCAGAAACATAGCATCATCAGGAAATCGCTTTGATGAATGCATACATTGCAGCCTGCTATTATTACTTCGCATGCTAAAAAGGAAGCAGAATGGTTGATCATTTTAGCAACTGATCAATATCACAGCTTCCTTATTTATATATTTCCTAAAAATAGAGGATAGTATTCTATTTATCTCTGCTTCCTTAGTCTTCAAAAAGTGCGGTAGAAAGATAACGCTCTGCAGTATCAGGAAGTAAAACAACAATTCTTTTTCCCGCAAACACATCCCGTTGCGCAAGCTGCATCGCTGCATACATAGCTGCACCGCTGGATATGCCGACTGCGATTCCTTCCTTCTGTGCCAGTCCTTTGGCTGTGGAAACTGCCGCATCATCCTTTACCTGCAGAATTTCATCTACGAGCTCTCCATGATAATTTTTTGGTATAAAGCCTGCGCCGATTCCCTGAATTTTATGAGGACCTGCCGTTCCACCGGATAATACCGGCGAGTTTTCAGGCTCCACAGCTACGATATGAATATCCGCATTCTGTTTCTTTAGGAAAGCTGCAGCTCCACTAATCGTGCCACCAGTCCCAACACCTGCGACGAATACATCAAGTCTACCTCCTGTATCTCTCCAGATTTCCTCCCCGGTATGAAGGTAATGCGCTTTCGGGTTATTCTCATTTTCAAACTGTTGAAGGATGATGGAATTCGGTATCTGTTTGTGCAGCTCTTCAGCTTTGGCAATCGCCCCCTTCATTCCCTTGCTTCCCTCTGTTAGTACAAGCTCAGCACCATAGCCGCGAATTAGTTTTCTACGCTCGATGCTCATCGTTTCTGGAAGGACGATTATCAAACGTATGCCAAGCGCAGCCGCAGTCATCGCCAATCCGATTCCGGTATTCCCACTTGTCGGCTCAATCAACACAGTGCTTTCATTGAGCTTCCCTGTCCTTTTAGCCTCCTGAATCATTTGATATGCAATGCGATCCTTTACGCTGCCACCCGGATTGAAATATTCTGTTTTTACCAGAATTTCGGCTTTCCCCTCTTTGTTTAAACGATGAATCCTGATCAATGGCGTGTTGCCAATCAATTCGGTAATGCTGTTGTATATTTTCTCCATGTATTTATTCTCCTTTTATCTTAATGCGTATCCTTTACTGTTCTATAAATTAAGTTGAAAAAACAACATCGTGTCGTATGATGAAACTTATCTACTATATGAATTTTCGGTTTCACGCGCCCATCTCCTATCATTTTACTGGGATTATATGCCAATTTCTTCCGCTTGTCAATGCATGTGATTTGAATATTCCTATAATTTTTGTATGATATGCTTGTCTTTTTGATATATATCATCTAAAATATAAGATAAGAGTTGATAGGAGAGATTGATCATGAAAATTTCTACAAAAGGCATATATGCGTTGGAAGCCATGATTGAGCTGGCCTCCAGAAATGAAACCTGTGTCAGTATCCGTGATATAGCAGATGCTAGAAACTGCTCTGTGAAATATCTGGAGCAGATTTTCAAACAATTAAAAAAAGCACAACTTTTGACAAGTATTCGCGGGAAGGAAGGCGGCTATCAGATTGCAAAAAATCCTGATGAAATTACAGCAAAGGATATTATCCTAGCAGTTGAGGAAAAACTGGATCCCGTTGTATGCCTTTCCCATACCTGCACACGTTCCGGCATCTGTCGGACACAGCCGGTATGGATGGGAATGCAGGAACAAATCTATAAGGTTCTCGAGAATCGGACTTTGAAATATTTAACTGATATTTACAGAAATGAGGTGAATGCGTGAAGCTGTCAACGAAATCACGATATGCGGCAAGATGTCTGATTGATCTTGCGATATATGGTAAGGATCACCCCTTATCTATAGCAGAAATCGGTACACGGGAAGAGATTTCTGAGCGGTATCTGGAACTAATTTTCGCAACCTTGAAAAAAGCCGGATTCATCACTAGCGCACGCGGAAGTCAGGGGGGATATCAGCTGATCCGTCCGATTGAAAGTATCACGATTTATGATATCATCGAGTTGATGGAAAGCAATACAAGCATTGTCAACAGACAGGATGAACAAGATCCGATGAAGAGGATGCTGATGCGGGAGGTTTGGTCTTTAATCGATGACAATCTGAAGGCATATCTCTCTGAGCTGACGATTGCGGAATTATCATTATCTTAAGGAGAAGCATTTGGCTTCTCTTTTTAAAACCTCCATCCGTCATGAGGATGGAGGTTTCGTACTGTGTAAACAGCACATGAGATTCAAGTCCCTGGACGTTTCTTTATGAAGCTGCCATGCAGACTCAGGTGCGTCCTCACCAATCCCTGAACAGTACCAATGGTATTCAGGGCAGACTCTCAATCAGAGAATCTCAGGTGCATGAAGAATATTCATGGCACCGACAACATCGCGATGATGATGAAATCCACAGCGACAACTATAGGATCTTCCTTTCACGTTATTGATTTTTCCACAGGAGGGACATCGCTTGCTGGTTAGTCTTGGATTCACATAGCGAATATGTATCCCTGCAAGCTTCGCTTTATAAGCGATAAATTGCTGGAGACGTTGATAGGACCAGCAAACCTGTTCGTGATGTGAAAACTTTTTTTGCAAATGGTACAGCTTTTCCAGACATATTATCTGAATGTTCTGTTCAACAGCAAAATCTACAATCTCACGTGAAAGACGATGATCGATATAGCGCTTGTAGTCATTCAAACGATGGCGCAGCTGTTTTTTTGTACCCTGCGTTCTTTTTATAAATTCATCTGCTCTTTTTCTGATTCTTCTTGTGTGATAACGGATTTCTCTTCCGTTGCCGACAAATCGAATTACGCCATCACAGGTATAACAAACTGCAGGACATCGCATACCGATGTCAACTCCCATTTTCCTTTCCTCTTTTAAGCTTACAGAAATATGCGGTGTACGGACACTGATTAGAAGATAAACGAAAAAATCTTCATGTATTTCTTTGATATCCGCTTTCACAAGATCTCCGCTGTTTAAACGATTCCATTGCTGTTCATGTATCTTTGTTTGGATACGAAGCTTAGGTACAAGGAAGCTTTGTCCAAACATGAATACGAGGGAATATCTCTCAACTCGCATAGATTTCGCCATACAGGAAAAGCTGCTGGGATATATCGCCTTATGCTGCAGACTTCGCTCTTCGTATAAAGTCTTTGCGTAGTGAAGTACCTGTGTTTTTGAATCAAATGCAATAGCTGAGCTGACCCATTTATATGGTATAAAGATTACACTGCCCATGTTTTGATATCGTCTGATAATGCGCTCAATTTCATTCTGAAAGCACCTGCTGTATGCGCGAAGTATCTGCTTCTCTTCATGCGATGCGTGCAGAGGTAATTTGATTGTAAGATACATGCAGTTTTCCTCCTTTCACTATATACATACGATTAAAATTTCAGAAACTCCTAAATTATAATAAAAAAAACCTATATAAGGCTAAAAACAGTACGAATTAACCTTAAATAGTTTTCTTATAAAAAATTAAATAATTATCCGATATTCAATATAATTGCAAACCCTAAATCGCCGTACAGACTCCCCCATTTAAGCAATGATCCTCTTGATCGGTCCAGTCGCTTATTTGTGTGCCTCCCTTCCCTACCAATAGCGCGATTCAATCGTGGGTAGGGTCGCACGCTTGTGGATAACATGCCATACAGCATACCGATCGTGGTTCGGCGTTTATATACACAGCCGGTTATGCATGTAGCTGAAAGCCTGCCATGGCGCAATCGGGTTCCCTCATCTGCTCCTGAAATTTGTTGGTCAAGATGTTGGCCAACTTTCAGAAAGCGAAAAAAAAGCCGATGTTTCTCGGCTTTTAGCGTTCTATGGAGCAGATGAGGTGGGGGTTTTAGAAATCACAATAATTCATGTTAGCTAAAGCAAAGACCACAATCACCACAAAAACTCATGTTTCTTTCATGTCATCTATGCTGAAATCATGCTACAAGGGAGATTAATCTAGCAAGCGTTGGCTTACTTTCACTTAAACTAATGATTGCCTTTCTGCTCCATCTTCCTTTCATGATTTTTGGTGAAAAGCCTTTGTAACTTATTAATTCCTGTCTTGTAACATACGTTTTCCAAAGTTCATGAGATATATATGAAAAAGGGTGAAGATAGTAAATTATCTCCACTCCATTCTCACCTACGTTTATTTTTTCAATGAACAAGTTAATCACTGACCGTATTAATTCATCATTTTCTGACAGCATATATTCTTTGGCTTTCTCTATTAATTCAAGAACTTCATTCCTATCAATTTTTTTAAAAACTGGGACAGCCGAATTAATTTCATGCAATCGTTTTTTCAACATCGCTTTATCATCTTCTAATGCTCTTAGGCTCTCAACAAGTGATGGTAATGAAACACCACCTTCTGCAATAGCATTTGTCGTATTTTTAATTTTAACATCAACATTCATTAACTGTTGATTGACTTGTGAAATCTCACTATCGTGTGAATCAAATTCATGTTCTAAAACTTCATTCAGCATATCGGTGATTCTGTCTACTATAGTGTCTTGTTTCAAGTAAAACATTAGTTGAGATATTACATAGCGTTCTAGATGGGTCGCAGAAAGTTCTCTATTATCACACCGTTTAGCCATTTTTTCCTTCTTTGCACTACAACGGTAAGTAGAATAATATTCCTTATTTTTGCCTGACTTCCTAGTGTTTATATTCATGTGGGACCCGCATTTGCCGCAAATTACTTTGCCAACCAGCATATTCATTTTATTTGTGGTTCTAAAAGAAGAAGCATTTCTTTTTCGATATTTCAAAATTTCTTGTGCTCTGTTGAAAGTTTCTTCATCTATGATTGCTGGAATAGCATTTTCCACAACGATAATCTCATCTCTATTATAATTCCTTTTGCATGTACGTTTTCCTGTCAATGGATCTTTCTTGCTTTTCAAATAAGTAAGCCTGCCTACATATTTTTCATTATTAAGATAGTCGATGAGAGTACTTTTTGAATTGAATAGATTGCCACGAGTTGTGCGAAAACCTTTGGCATTTAATTCATCACAAATTAATTGATAACTCCAACCATCTTCAACGAATCTTTTGAATAACAATCTAATCGCATCTGCATTAGGTTCGTCAATCTCAAATTTTAGTGTATCTTTATTCACTTTCAATCCTAATGGTGGAGTAGAACCTGTAGTACGGCATGTATAAGCGTTTTCTTTTAAGCCCTTTATACATTCTCTGCCCAAATTCAAACTGTAGTACTCTGACATTCCATCCAAAACACTTTCAAGAATTACACTCTCTGGAGAATCATCCAGATGTTCTGTAGCTGAAACTATACTGATTCCAGCTTTAGCAAGGATATTCTTATAATAAGCCATATCATAACGATTTCTTGCAAAACGATCTCGTTTGCTTACTAAGAGAAATTTAACATCCGGGAGATTACCACTCTTTACATCATTAATCATTTGCTGAAAACTTTCTCTGTTATCTGTGGTAGCACTTTGTGCAGAATCTATATAAGTTTTGATAATATTATATTTTGATTTTGCGAACGTATTAATTATACGAATTTGAGAATCTATACTTTCTTCACGCTGATTAGTTGACGAATATCTACTATATATAATTGATTTAGGTAATTCATTACTCTTTTTCATAACTCTCACTCCTTAGTCGTATTAAAAAATGAACAAATTGTTTTAAACACTCATCTGTAACTGTCATCCCATCCAACATCCAATGGAACTTAGAAATCACTAAGGATTGTCCTTTTGTTTCTTTTAATCGTTTACGTGTAAACAGAGCCTGTCGGAATGAAACTTCACCTTTCAATGGTGGAAGTTTTTGTATTTCCGACAATACTGGTTCACTTGGTTCCATGAAAAGATACTCTACAATTTCCTTGGAATTTGTGGTACCGACATTTACCTCAGTTTTTAAGTGAGTCCAGTTCTTTAATTCAGTTAATTTCAACATGATTTTTTATTCCTTTCTTACTTCTACATATTTATATTAAATGCTTGAAGACTATGTTTAAAACGATAATGAGGAGCGGTGGTAATGTGTATTTTTTCAATCATCTTATCATCCTTACTGGATGATTGACGAACAATCACAGAGTCACTGCTCCCGTAAATCCCGCTAAAACGCTAGCTATTATTCTTCAAATAAATCTTCATTATCCACAAGTTCCACTTTATTCTTCTTTATGTCCTCACTTACCACAGTTTTCTCATCATCAAAGACTACATCCTTTTTGATTACGACAACTGGGATTTTATCTGATGTGCCTACAGTTCTTCTATTGTAGAAGTTGTTACGTTCACCATCATGTTCAACTATCAACGCACCTTTTTCCTTTAATTTCATTAACACCATCTTAGGATTCTTAAAGCCATTGCTAGTTAATAGACGGTCGAACTGCTTACGTGAGAATGTTATATCAACATCATTGTATTTTCCCCAGATCGTTGTAGAATAGTTCTTCTCGATTCTATTATTAGGACTGTAAGAAGAACCCTTATACGCATAGAAATGGGATATATTCTCTGATACAAAATCCATAATTAAATCGTAGGCATTCTCTGCTAATTTGATTTCGTTTTGCTTGTCCTTAGCACTCTCAATCAATAGGTTTACAATGTTTTCAGTATCCCATTCAACATCAAGAGTATTTTTCAAAATATCGAATGTTACAAGGAAAATTGCAAACTTAGATGCGATTCTATCTGAAAAATGCTTCACATATGGTTTGAGTTTAGGAATAAGTTCATCTGTATAATCATTCCAGTAGTCAATAATGTCATCTTCATCATATTGAATCAATTCCTCAATGAACAACTTACCAAACGTACCATAGTTCCGTGTTAAGAATTTTTTGATTCTGTTTGATTGTTCAGCTGAATCAGTCCATGGGAAATCATTAAACTCAGTTAAACGAATCACCGTACTTCCCACAGTCTTTTCTTTCATTTGATCTAATATCCGAATTTCTCCAGAGCTTAGTAAGACAGTACGAAATGTTTCATTCTTCTGTAACAGACTATCTCTATTTAATCTAGCCTTATCAACACCACTACAGAACTTATAAATCATAGTGTTCATGTTCTTAATGTTGTTCGTGCCTGCTTCATCAAATGCTATTGGAAATCCTTGTATCCCACTTGAAGAAATTGTTTTTAGTAAAGCATTTTCCGTAGAACTCCATGATTTTACAAGAGAACCATTTCCACTAGACACCGTACACTTACCCCAAGGGGACATGGCAAGCATTAAAGCACTTGATTTTCCAGTACTCGAATTACCACTTAGGTTGATGAACAGATTTTCAGCATCAATGCTTTCGGCTAAGATTCCAAGCACTGGAGCAGTAAGACCTAAAGTTAATGCTAACTGTAGGTAAGCATTACATTCTAATTCTTTTTTTATGAATGTAATGTAGTCACCAACATTTCCCTTAGATTTTAGATTATATTCTCCTATGTAAGTAGACTGTATATCTTTTCCAATTACTTCGTTGAGTAAATAGGTATTTGTACGCTCACCATCTTTGTAATACCAACCAAGGTGCTTATGAGCGTAATGAACTGGGATGGTATTATCAGTTTTTGCCCAAAGCAAGTATTCTAGGACTGACTTTGCATTAATCTCATTTATATCTAAACCAATATCCGCTAACAGCAATAATGATGATTTTGATAACTGTGACTCTGTTATCACTTTTTCTTTTAATGCGTTGACTGGATCTCTGAAACTTAGATTTAGGTTCCATGTATTATCTTCAATTACATTTAAACGATAGACAATGTTGATTTCTCTGCAAAGAATTACGTACTCATTTAATTCGTTTAGTATCCATACATATTTATTTTCTAACTTAAACGGTTCTTTTTCATCCATTTTTCATTACCTTCACTTTCAATTTGTGGGATTTGCGGGATCGTCCTAAGAGTTCATGACCTCAAAGGACAATCCCACATTTTCCACATGTATCAAACTATGAAGTAACCTTTTTCCGTTAAATCATAGTTAAATTCTTCCGCTGGGTCAGCGTACTGAACATCTTGTACGTTTTCAAAGCGGATGTAATCTGACTGCTCGTTGATTACAACACTTACCCAGACCTGACATCCGATGAACTCCTTAAGTTTGCGAGTTCTGCACGCTTGTGCCAGTCTGTTAATCATGTCCCAAGAATGCTTAGGAGTCAGATTTGTTTTAAGAGAGAGGGTGTATGTACTATCATCATCAAGTACAAGATCAAATGTTACTTTAATCTTATCAACATTGATGGGTTCTACATTTTTGATTGTAGCAAAGTAGACACCTGCTTCTAGAGTGTTGCCTGTGTAACTTGGAACTACTTGATCCAAAAAATTTACTTTGTTCATTTTTTCGTCCTTTCTTGTGGTGCATGTAGTACGTCTACCATAATTCCCACATTATGTAGTGTCAGTTGTGAAGTAAAGAATCCCCACATCTTCCACAAATTTCATACTGCTTTCTAGAAAACAATGTATGTAATCCCACCTTTACATACATTTAATGCTTTTGTAACCTCAGCAAGTATGTACTCACCTTAGCACGTCTATAGTTTAATCCGAATATTCGCTAAAGTAAACCTTTAGGAGTATTCCTTTATCTTTGCTCTGCATTTGAAAGAAAACACTTGAAAAAGCCTATTTTCATTGGTATTATGATTATATCCTATCAAACAAAATATTCACTTTTAAGGAATATTTTAGCAAAAAGAAAGAGGTGTTTTCTGTATGAGTGCGAAAAACAGGCTAGAAGCAGAAAGATTGAAAAGAATAATTTTTATGGTTAATGAAAGAAACACGAACCCTAAGAAAAAAGGATTCAAAACCGAAAATGAGATTGTCGAAGAATATAACAAAAAATATCCAAATGATTCATCTCTAACACAAGGAAAATTATCAAAAATAAAAAAAGGAACGATTGAAAAGCAAGATGGTTTTTATACTGTGCTTACTGATGAAGCACGATTTCGCATTGTAGAAAACGCTTTTAAAAAGGCAAAAGGAAGTGTATTAGAAGTGAGGGAATTTGCCATCCATTGCGACGGTAGTGTTATGGATCTTTTTAGGACTCTTGAAAGATATTTTTACAAAGATATTTTCGATGTTAGATTCGACAATCAAAAATTATTTTTCAAAGCATTTTACGACCCATCACATTTTATACAAGACAATGATGGAAATGAAACAGAAGTTGATTATAAAGATATTATAAATGTACTAATTCGTATTGATAACAAATTGAACAAAGAGCATGAGCAAAAAGATTAGCAAAAAAAATATGGTATCTGTGTGCTAACCACGAATACCACATTTTTTTACTATAGACTTTCTACAAAGTAAAGACACACTCCTGATTCATCTCCTGTAAGGTACAACACAAAAAGGGAGACTCTTTTATCATCTTCAATGATTACCTCCTCACATTCTGGGCATTCTTCCATTAGATTAAACGCTTGTTTGACTTCCACGCACTCTTTGACGGTTTTTATTAAAAAGAGTTTTACTCCATAATTTTTATCTGTTCCCCAATCGCTATTCTTAGGGTATTCAGTATCGTTGATTTTTAAATGTGTTTCAACATGTAATTTTAATTTGTCGTAACCTCTAGCGACAAGGCTAGTGACGACTTCCTGTCTGTTTTTATCTGTGATTTCCATAATCGTATCACTTCCTTTCATTTTTTGTTTACGGAACATAGGAACTTAGAAAACTATATCTATAAGCAACGTATTCGTGTTTAAAATCGCTAATCAATTATTCTATGACTAATTGGTCGTTTCCTAACAAAATTTTCTTACAATGCAAAAATAGAGCCAAAGCCTTTTTTCGGCTTTGACTCTATTAATTTTATTCTACAAACGATTACTTAACATGTTTTACTTTTTTACGAATCACAACTCCCATTACTAATAATGTACTTAATGATAATATTACAAATGGTAAAGTATTTGTTGAATCACCTGTTGCAACATCACTTGTATTCTTGATTGTTTCTTTTTTGTCAGTTGATGGTGTTTCTTTATTGCCATTAGTATTCGGTGTTGATGGTTTCTTATCGTCAGTATTTGGTGTAGTTGGTTTAGTTGGTTTCTTATCATCATCTGATGGTTTACTAGATTCCGTCTTTTCCATTACTACATACGTTGAGAAATGAGTTGTAGTAAATGAAATTGAATCGCCATTTACTACACTTTCAAGTTCTTCTAAATTTCCTTTATCATCCATATAGTAAACACCTAAATCTTTATTTAAAAGATTTTTAGGGATTGCGATCGTTAAATCTACACTACCTACAGGTTGGATATATTCGTCATTGCATAATAAATTCATATCATATGCGACATATTCCTTATCTAAGTTTAAATCGGTTCTTTGTGTTGACTCTAAGACTGCACTATCTGGAATTGTTCCAACTTTAGCATTAAGTTTGATTTCTGTATTTGTTGACTTATATTCTTTGATTTCTCTTTTGTCAAATGGGATTATCACTTTTCCCTGACGATCAACGATATTGTTATTATCATCAATGAAATAACCTTGAAGAATTGTGTTATAACCAAAAGGATCAGTAGCATCTTCGATGATGTATTTTAAATCATAGACACCTCCTTGCTCTCCATAAAATGTACCATCAGGTTTGTTAACAATTATCCCTTGATTAGCAAGAGCTTTTACTTTTTTCACTGTACCATCCATCATTTCAACCTGTAAGTTATATTGTACAGAATTATTAAATATCGAATCTAAAACATTATCATTATAATGAACAACAAGGTCTGCTATTGCATGTGCTTTACGATTAATTACTTTACCTTCAACTTTAACTACTTTTGATTTTACAGGTTTTTCTATTGTTACGCTTTCACCGTTTTTATTAGTTATAATTACATCTGCTAAAATTTCAAATTCTTGAGCAGTATTTATAAAGTTTTTTTCATTTGCAGGATTATTTTTTATCTTGTTCTCTATTTCATAATCTTCTGTGTTTACCCCATCAATTTTTAATGAAAAATCAAGGTAAGGCAATGTAGTAATTCCTGTGTATTGTTGATACAAGATACCATAATCTTTATAGTCATCATATGCTGAACTATAACTTTTACTCATTTCAATATATTCTGTATAATTATTTATAACTTCTATATTTTCAGCAGTTAAATTAGTTAGAACTTTATCTTCTATTGTTGAGTTTTCTACAGGTACATCATTTTTTTCATTTATGTTTTCTGAATTGTTTTCTACAGTAACTGTGTCTGTTGATTCCTCATTTCCTGTTGCATGAATCGCACTACCATTGCTTATAGTATATGTAATACCAAAGCATAATAATAAAGCTAATATTTTTTTCATCTTCTTCTCCTTTTTACATCATCAAATCATGTTGAAGATCGACAAGTATCTTACCTAAAGTGATTTTTAATGATTTTAATAAGTTTAGCCTATCTTCACTTGTTTCAGAGTTATTCTCTGCTTTTGCTAATTCTACTTCAATTTTCTTCAATCTATCTTCTGCCTCATCATACAAATCTTTTTTAATTTCTCTTAATTGCTTGCGTTTTATGTTTTTTGCTATTAATCCGCCCGTTAAAGCAACTCCAGCCACAGGCAACGCACCTAGAACTAACACACCAGCAGCCATTCCACCGCCAACGATTGAACCAGCAGTTGCTAGTGCTGTAGTAATACCAGCTGCTGACAATCCTGTTATACCTAAACCGTATAATGCGAGAAATGAAACTCCAGCTCCACTACCTGCACCCAAAGCGTTTGAAAGAACATCAATCAAAGGACTATCTTTAATCGTCCTTGTAGGGTCTCCAAGTGTTTTTGATGCTTCATTGATTACATCTACAACAGGTTGTAACGATTTAATGTCCTTGAATATCATATCCTCATTTTTCTTGCTTTTCTCCATTTTTCTCTCCTTTTCCATACCTTAATGTAGTTATATTTGCAGAATACTACACACAGTAGTTTATACAATTATATTACTACATCTAAGAGTTTATTTCAACATCGCACTACCATTTATTCTATAATTTAAAAACAAAGGGGGTGCAATCCTATGAGAAATATTGGAGAAATCATCCAAGATAATTTAGAGATGAAAAACATGACTCAATCTGAATTAGGTGAAAAACTAGGTCTTTCTCAAAAAGCCATATCAAAATATGTAACAGGGAAGTCCCTGCCATCTATTGAAACCTTGGAAAAAATATGTTCAATTCTTGATGTCAATATCACTTCTTGCTTTAACTTAAACTCAATCAATTCTTTATCACCTCAAAATAAGGATGAAATTGATGTATTAAAATACTATCGATTGCTGAACAGAAAAAATAAATCCCTTGTCAAAGACTTATTGAATGCTTTGCCAAAAGATTAGCGCATTTATCGTTCATTACCCAAATGGTGTACATCTGTTCAGAATCAGCCATTCCCACACTTACCGTATGAAATTCAAATGTATTCTCGTATTTAGGTTTCGTACTACTCTGTTCGATTCTAATGAATTTATTTGAACATGTTACCTTGAATTTCTGTAGGTAGTCTATGTTATTCTTCTTTCCTATCAGATTATCAATCATCTGCCAAATTATTACCTGAATGGAAAGGGGAACTACTGAATCAATTCCCCTAGTTATGTATCGTTTATTATCAAACATATAAAAAATATCCCTTAACCACTGATTTATTGGTTAAGGGATTTATTTTTGATTGACAATGTTTCGCAGATAGTTGACAAATTCATCACTGAATAATTTATCCTTGATTGCTTTATCAAATAACTGAATGAACTCCATTTCGGTAAGGTCACAAGGTCTTACAAGCATTCTGTTTTGAATCTTGCCACTACGATCCCGCATGTCCTTATACAGACAAATGCGTACTTCTTCACGCTCTAGTTCCTTGACGTAGATTTTTTCAAACGCATACGTATAGCCTAACCCGTCTTTATCTGTAATCTTAGTTGACTGTAACAAGGTGCAGTATTTTGTTTCTTTTGCCTGTGATACTTGTGGTACGATTGCCTTAGTCTTTTCCTTTATTGGAACAGTCTTAGTTGCTGTTACTGCTTTCTGTACTTCTTCTGCTTTCATTTTTTCCTTCTCCTTTAGTTTTACTAAAATCTTTTATCTCTGTTATTACGATTAATGTGATTCCTATCGCTAGCCCAAGTATCTGGAAGAAATCCTTCTTCATTTTGACTTTTTCCTACTGATTGACTTGATCTTGCTATATTGATAAAAAAAGTCAACCGCCAATTTCAGACCTTGATAAATTAGCTTGTAATTCTGCATCAACTCATCTCCTTTACTTTTGACTTTACTTTGCATTGGAATAGCAACATTAAATAGAATCCGTAGTATTCACTGATTTCCGACGCAATTTCATTTAATGCGCTGATTTTTATAGATTCCAAACCATACTCCTTGTATTTCTTCAATGTGTAAGTAAACGAATAGGGGAGTTTTACAAGGATTTTAGAAACATCATACTGATTTTTAAATCTGAGTTCAAAGTTAAGATTCAGCTTGAAGTACTTATCTGTTTTCTCTGTTGTATATGTTAATGAGAAAGCTCCTTCGAAATCATCATATTCATCCTTATTATCAAATACCTGTATATCTTGTTTGCCAACTTCAAGAACATCGCAACGTACGTATATTTTAGGCTCAAGCATTATTTTCACCTCCTTTCTTTTAATTGGTGCAACCTAACAAATGCCCAGCATCACCCCCTTTCTTTTTGTGGTGTCTGTGGTAACTGTAAATCATGTACTTTTTAAACACATGTGAAATTCACTTAGCATGAAATCTAAAAAACATGAATGCTAAAAATCCTCGTTGGTAGGACATGAAAAAAAGGCATTCAACGTAGTTTCCTCTTAGAATGCATACGTTAAATGCCTTTACATATAAAAAACTCACTTTTACATGAGTTTACGTGTTTTTTATTGGAGCAGATGAGGGGAAATGAAAAAAAGCGAATAACATTGTACCATTTTCATTTAAAAAGCCTTTAAACATCGCATATATTCGTATACTGCTGCACCATTGCTAAATACCTTTTTTTATAACTTTTTACAAAATTTTCGTCATATTTTCGCCATGAATCGCCATTATAAAAGCCGGTATACACCGGCCTAGCTCTCTATAGGAAGAATTTGGGAATTTCCGACAGGGGGAGAGAGCCAATGAAAGTATATTATAAATATATGCACATGTAAATATAAAATATTATTCATTCAATATCATCATTATAATATCTTGTAATATTCTACTTTAAGGGTTAATATAGAATCATAGTAGTGGAGGAAAGAAAGAATGAAAAAATTTAAAGTTTACAGGTCCTTTGGTGATTTAGATAAACAGATCCGAAAGCATGAACTGATTGCCGTTGAGTATGGAACATCTATTGAAGAAGCTGAAGAAGCAATCATAAAATGTATAAAGTCCGACCTTGATACAAATCCGGATGCACAGGCTTATAGAAATTTCACAACCCTTGTTTATGAACTCGAATTCAATGAAGACAATCATAAGAATAAAACATATAAATATTGTACAATCGGTATCATACAGCCTGACTATGCATCTGAGAACATCGTAATTGAGTATGGTATCAAAGAAGAAGAAAGTATATCAACACCATAGCTATTTAAGTATGGTGTTTTATTTAACGAGTAATACACGTATAAATATGTGTTATTTATATTGACATACGTATTTATACGTGTTATAATATAAATGTAAAAGGAAGGAGATATCAGGATATGCCAATGACAGCAAAGCAAATGATAAAGTGCCTCAAGAAAAATGGATTTCAAGAAGTACCAAGTGGTGGTGGTTCACATAGAAAGTTCTGGAATCCGGATACCAAGAAAACAACGGTCGTACCTTATCATTGCAAGGATTTAAAAAAAGGCATGGAGCAAGCGATATTGAAGCAGGCGGGGCTAAAAAAATAGCCCTTGCCTGCGCGGTTATCCTAATATCTTATATTAAAGGAGGTTTATGATATGTCAAAACTTTATTACCCTGCTATTTTTCATGAAGCTGAGCCAGATGAAAAAGGTTACTGGGTTGAATTCCCGGATCTACCTGGGTGTTTAACACAAGGCGAAACGCTGGAAGAAGCTGCGGAAATGGCAGAGGATGCACTTGGTACGTGGTTCGCGCCAAACCCGTTGGAACCAGATCAGGAATTTCCGAAACCGTCGAATCCAAGCGATATCAAATTGCAGGGCCGTGATTTTGTTTTAATGGTCAAATATGATGGTGTCGAATGGGCCAAACGGTATAACAACAAAGCTGTCAAGAAGACGCTTACTATTCCGGCATGGCTGAATGATCTCGCTGATAAAAACAACATCAATTATTCACAAACCCTGCAGGATGCGCTTATCAAAAAACTAGGCATCTAGCAATACATTTTTTCTCATAACAGCAAGAAAAACACCCTACTTAACGATAAGCGCGTAGGGCGTTTTTTTATTCACTTTGTTCCGAAAATAACGTCATATTATTACCCTACAGATTTCAGCTCATCGATCTGTTTTTGTAAGTCCACAACTGTTTCCTGCAACTGTTCGACTTGTTCGATCACTGTCACTGCATCAGCTCCATCGATTGATTTCCATATCACTATTTCCATCTGCTGTCCAGCATCCAAGGGCTTTGTTAAGGTGACATGCGTTGCATCATGTGTGTAGTCGATCGTTTCCGCAGTCCTAAGTCCATTGATATACACCTCTAGGATATCCAGAGTAGTGTTATATCCGGCTATACCAATATCGAATACCTTTTGGCCGGCTGTGCTGGTCGTCACATTCGTAAACTTCCGGATGAGAGTTGAGGTAGACATTTGTTCCTTTATCCCTGCAAACCATATGCTGAAAGCTGCATTGTTGGATGTCCTATCCTCATAGAATGCTGTCTGATACTGCGTGAATAGTGTTGTCGTATCTACCTGATCGACAAGCCCGGTAACTACACCGCACACACCTGCATCCAGTCGAGTGTCAGTTATGAGAGATTGTGTTATAGCAGTTGTCTGCTTCGGTACACTGACCAGCGCTAGTCCTATTTCAAACACCGCAGATGTTCTCTCTATCGCTGGCGCAACTGGATTTGTTGCACTTGCTCCTTTCTTAATCATAAAATCGATTGTACGTGCGGTAAAGTCTAGGCGGATCACCACACGATCTATACGGTTTAGTGATACATCAGATGCAGCAATAGATATTATTTCATCTGCATCTGATATGAACCATTTCCAATCCAGTCGTGCCTCTCCTTTTTTAATGACGATGTTCATTCCTGTGCCAGCGGTTACCTGTAAATTATCACTTGGGGTCGCAAAAACACCATTTGATATCAATTTCCTAAGTCCATAGTTAAAATCATTTGCATCATAGATTCTATCTTTATTCACACTATTGAAAAAACCATACTTTTTCGACATTCACTATCCCTCCTCATGCTCCAAATGTAGGTGTTACGATATAGCCATTCTCATCTTCTGATTCCATTACCTCGATGATACGTGAGTTTATAGATATCCCCCAACGGTCATTCTCGATCGTGACGATATCGCCCAGTAGATAATCTTGGCGGTACTGATAATTTACATTCATACTGACTTCACCATCAAATGCTTGTGTCATTGCTGTTTCTGATAATTTTTCGTACCCACGTTCCGTCAATGCTTTATCATACGCTACATCTGACACTTCACCTTCATTTGACGATATGTCTCTGGCATCTACGAATATTTCTCTGCGATCTATACCTTCTGATGTTCCAACCGGAAGTTTTCGGCGTTGTGCACCTTCTCCTTCACCTGCAACAAGAGCAAAATTTTTATGTTTGGAATTCACCTCAGTGTATGTACTTGATATTAGATTGTCGTTCTTATCTGAAAATACCACATGCGGGTTTTCATCCTGCGCATAAGAACGGTCAATCCCCTTATATAACTCAAATAAGAAACAGTTATCTCTCAGTGTCATACGGAATCCCATCCCATTTGCTTGACAAACAGCTGTGACAACGTCCCCGATTTCATCACCAGTATATTGTGCATTCAGTTTTTCACGATACCCTTTTATTGGCGCGATACCGATGATATCGATTTTACGTGCGTTTATTTTAGGATCTGTGATATTATCCTTTATCAGTGCAATAAGTCCATTTTCAACAGTTCCGCTGACCTGTGTTTGATTATATACGATTCTTCTTGTAAGGAGAGATTCCGCAAAGCGACCAATCACCTTTAGATATTCTGTTTCTCCATCATCTGTTATATTGATATCCTCAATAATTCCTACATATGGATCATCGTATCGTAAAACGTAATAATCTTTACGCAATAACTCATAACGCTCCTGATCCATGGCAACGTATATTTCAAAGTCACCAAGATCATAGTATCTGCTCATCCAGATAACAGATGCTGTTTCAATGATGCCAAGGCGTTGAAATTGACGATCACATATGATTAGCTGCATATTTATACCCCCTCATACTCATCAGTATGGATGATTGATAGTTCTATCATATCCTGTCCCTGTTCCGCTTCAAAAACAAATACGTTGTCACCGATATCCATCTGAAGCCAGGTGCTCTCCTTTGTGACAGCATTAAAGATATTGATTGTCTGTGCGTTGCGTAGCAGATGAGCAAATTTATTGCCAAAATGGGTTGATACTGTGACAACATCTCCTGCTTGAAAATCGTATCTCAAAGCTAAAAACTCACCAGTAGAACGATCGAATATCTTAGGATTCTTGACGATCCCATTCATACGGAAAATGAATCGCACTCCTGTTATGACTTCTCCACTGTTTAATGCAACGATTTCAGGTATCTCCAGAAATGTTCCAAACTCGAACATGCTACCGTCATCACATGAGAATTCAAATGTGAATGCTGGTAGTATCTGTGATCCACCATCTGTTATCGTATCGATATTCCTGAGGTATGGATATTGGCAATAGACCACGATCTCCATCATCGGTATCTGTGCAAAATGATCATATTGTATCCCTTTTACCGTTCCTTCCGCAATCACATCACGATGTGAATTTTGATATCTGACTTTCAAATACTGTTTGATACGTGCATATTGATATAGACGCAAGCGGGCAGCTTCCACATCTCCAGTCAATACCGTGTATATCGTTACAGTACGCGGTTCCACATAGACTGACTGGATGTCCTCTCCGTCATATCCGATGCGCTTTGTTGTACTGATCTGCGCATCAGGAGGATCCAGTCCATCTATTTGCACTACGATATAAGAAGGATCATTCGTCAATTCCAGTATTTCCTCTTTTTGATTTTCAATGGATAACGCGAAGCTCATCGCCTGCCACCTCCCATCAAATCTTTGAATCGTAACGCTCTATTCGTATTTCGATAAATTTCACGTTGTGACAACGCTTTCGGACTATAATTGTATTGATTTAATGTCCACTGCGTTCCAGTCGTCCCCTGTGGCTGTTGTGATGTCATGGAAGGCTGTGCCTTTACAACAGTGCTTTTCTGCATACCTGATATAGCCATGCTCATATTGTCATTAAGCTGTGGAGCAATAGCGCTCGTTCCGTCTACCATGACAGAAGTTATTTCACCTATTACTTTTTTAATGGACGGAATGCGATCGCGTAGTGCATTGACAAGTCCTAATCCAAAATAGTCCCCGCCTTTATATGCTTTTCTGGAAGGTGAATGGATGTCCAGTGCCTTGTACATAGCTGTAATCATTCCACCAGCCATTCCACTTACGGCCCCCCATACATCACCCTGTTTGTTTTGGATACCTGCTTTCGCACCCAACGCATATAACTCTCCGGCTTCTGTAAACTTCCATTGTTTCGCTTTATCATCAAAGGCGGCCAGCCCCTGTGCTGCTAGATATTTCCATGCCCCCGTCGTTTCCTTTGTATTTTTTGTAATTCCCAGTTTTGCCATCATAACCTGGTTCAGAGCAGCCACTTTGTAATTGTCAGAACCTTTTTCAAATCCACTGTTTCCTTGCTTGGTCATGTTCTCCCAAGCAGTCCGGAATCCTTCTGTTCCTTCTTCTACAGTAGATTTTTGGTTCTTCACATCATCCTTCAATTTTTTCAGCCGGTTCTCACTTGCTGTTATCTGATCCTGGTACATCTGGTCACCAGTATCCTTGTATCTCTGCTTTAAATATGAAAGCAATGTCTCTTCATTAGCTACCTGTTCCTGTGTCGATAATACGACTTTCTTTCCTTTATCATCATATGACCTGGATATATAGGCGTTGATCGCTGCGATGTCTTCAGCATTTCCCTGTGCATATAGCTTCTGCAGCATCTCTTGTTCTGCGATCGTTTCTGTATAGCCTTCTGCAAGCCGTTTCTTCTCTGCATATGTTTCTTCTGCAAGCACCAGATCTTCTCCTGCAGCTCCTGCTCTGACAGCGTACCATGCCTGTTCATTTGTCAGACCTTCTTCCATGAGCTTATTCACACTTTTCTGGAGCTTTGCTTTCTGATCCACTACTTCTTTTTCAGCTTCCTTCTGCTCTTGCAACGCTTTAGTCTGATTCTTGATTGCTGTTGAATAAGCCTCTGCTCCGGCATCGATGATCGTCTTTGCACGCTGCTTCGCCATTAGATCATCCAAAGCCTTCATTTGTTCCTTGTAGTTGTCAATAACATTACCAGTCATGGATATCTCAGTACCCATCGCCTCGTTCAGTTCTCCTACAATGAATTTCGCACGACCTTCATAACCTTTTTTTACATTACCGTTCACATCCACAAGAGATGATAATTCATCCTTCAAACGCATATAGTAATCGATTTCAGCTGCACCGTCTTGCATCGCCATTTGCTTGGCTTTGCTCATCTCGTCCCATGCTTCCCGGTTTTCTTTTGCTTCGTCTGCGTTCTCTCTTAGTTTTTTGGTTGCTTCATCTTCATGATTATTGAATGCCAATAAAGCTGCTACGACGCCGCCAATGGCAAGCGCCACCAATCCCCACGGGCTTGCTGAATGCAAAAGATTAAGCGCCTTAGTCTTAATGATCTGTATATCCATCGTTCCATTCAGTACTCCCATAACTGTGTTATATGCAAGTAAACCTGCTTTTGCTACAAGTTGGATAGCATTCAACTCACCTGTTGCCTTCGTAGCGATAGCAGTCTTTGTTTGATAAACGAGGAATGCACCTGCAAGTCCGGTAATGAGCGGAATCAGTTTGTCAGCATTTTTTGCCAAAAAAGCAAAGCCTTCAATCAATGGTGGAATGATCGATGTAACGACCTTCAAGCCTGCCTGCAGGAATGACGACAGTCCTTTAACTACACTTGCCAGCGCATTTTTGATATTAGGCTTGCTGAGTTCCTTGGCTAACTTACTAAATTCCTTCGTTACAGAATCAATACCTTTTTTTAGATCATCCTTGAAAACATCATACATTTGTATCCCTAAGCCTTCAAGCGTGGATTTCAGTATCGTTGCAGATCCTTTTACATTGTTCTGCATCGTGTCTGCCATTTCCTTGGATGCTCCATCTGCATTCTTGATTGCCGTCTTCAGTTTATTATAATCGCTCTCACTGGCATTGATCACAGACAACATACCTGCCATGCTTTCCTTACCGAACAGTGTTGCCGCTGCACTTGCCTGCTGATCCTTAGTCAATCCACCGAATGCCTTGCGCAGGTCTTCTACAACTGTAGCAAATGGTTTCATCGTTCCATCCGCATTTGATAATGATAAGTTATATTTATCCATGATCTCACGCATCGCATCCGTAGGCTTCGCCATATTTGCAATCGCATTCTTCAGCGTAGTCCCGGCTTTGGAACCTTTGATACCACTATTTGCCATAAGACCGATCGCTACCGACATATCATCAATACTATATTTCATCGTGCCTGACAAAGCAGCTGCTTCTTTGAATGATTCACCCATCATGGATACGTTCGTGTTAGCACTGGAAGATGCAGCGGCAAGAACATCTGCAAAATGTCCGGAATCCTTAGCACTCAATCCGAATGCTGTCAGCCCATCTGTGACGATATCGGATACGGTTGCCAAGTCTTCACCGGAAGCAGCGGCAAGTTGCATGATACCGTCGATGCCCGCCAGCATATCCTGCGTCTTCCATCCAGCCATAGCCATATACTTGAATGCCTCCGCCGCTTCCGATGCTGAGAATTTTGTTTTTGCTCCCATCTCTTTGGCTTTTGCACTCAGTAACTCCATATCTTCTGCGCTTGCTTTACTGATTCCCTGGACCTCACTCATTCCAGCTTCAAATTCCACGCCGACCTTCGTTGACGCAATGATCATCGCTCCCATAGCCGCAGTACCTGCTTTAAGCGCTGTTACCAAGCCTTTTCCGATGCGTGTTGTGAGTTCTCCCGATACTTCTTTCAATTCTGATAGCTTCTTAGTTGTATGTTCTGCTTTCTGTGCAGCCTTTAATGATTCCGCTGCTTCTTTTGATTGTGCAGAAGCCAGGCGATCAAACTCCTCAGCTGTGATCTTTCCACTGTTTTTTGCATCAATCAATTTTTTATTGAATTTTTCCATAGCTTGTTCACTAGCCATGACTGTTGATTTCTGCTTTTCGATTTTCACAGCGAGATCCTGTGCCATCTTGGAATTTTCTCCCTGATTCTCGCAGACGAGAGCATACTGTTTTTCGAGGTCAGTCAGTTTTTGCTTCTGTGCACTGATAACGCTTGTCAGTTGCTTCTGCTTTGCGCTCAAGCCATCTGCCGAAGATGACCAGTCTTTCATACCGGTCGTTCCAGCCTTGAACTGTGCATTCGCTAACTTGATTTCACGGTTCGCGGATTGTATACTTGATTTCAGCTCACTTATGTCCGCTTTATATTTCATCGTTGCTTCAGTATTTTTCGCCATATCTTCACTTCCCTCTAGTACCAGCTATCGTCTGTCGCTTTACGCCGTATGACACGATCGCTATTATTCTGAATTATTTCATCGTTTGTATCTATACTGTCCAGGATGCGCCTTACTAATTTGAACACTTCTCCGCTCCGCTCTTTCCGCAGCATGAGAGGATTCATTCCTGTATACCTGGTACATATCATATCCTGCATACGGAACATCACCTGATAAAGGGTGAGAGTGCTGCCACCCTCACCCTTTACGCGTTTTTTCCGTCATACTCCATCGATTCCTTACAATACATAACCAGTTCCACAAACAGCGGAACAAGCTCCTTCATCTTTATCTTCTTTAAATCGTCATCGTTCAATGATGGAAATATCTCTTTCAACAAGTGTTTCACTCTTGGCAGATTATTCCTGATCAGATTCAGAAGAAGACCGTTGAAGTCTCCTTCCTCATCCAGTTTTAAGACATCATCCAGCAATGCAAGGATATCGTCAACAGTTCCCAGCATGATGTCATATGCATCTGCTTTTACTGTTTTTTCAATCGTTTCCTGATTTTTCCAGACATTTAATATCATCTAATCACCTCATTATCCTTCCGGTGGCGTTTCCGGTGTTAACGGCTGTAAGGTATCACATGTCGTTACTTCATTAAAAAATGTGGTCAGATCCGCCAATCCGTCAGATTCATCCACGACAAGACCCTTTTGAGAAGCTCCCGGCTTTGTAAATTTATGAATCGTATTGATACCGGTAATCGTAATCTGCTGGTTTGTGGTCTCTGTTCCGGCGTTTGCTGACTTGCCACTTTCGTCTGGAATAGTTGCAGAACATTTATATCGCCATACGTACCTATCTGTTCCATCCGTCTTTTCAAGAATGTAGCCTAGTGCAAAATATACTGGTTTTGCCGGCCCATCCATCAGAGCTCCTGTTTTTTCATCGACTTGTTTCCCTGTAAGCATTGCCAGTGTTTTAAGCGGAATGACTGTGGTCGTCAATGTGACAGTGTCTGCACCTTCTGCGTTTACTGTGATCAATGGTGCGCCATCATAGTATTTTGATTCGCTGGCTGTCGCTGTTGTCTTAGATACCTCCCCTAATGGGGCCAGCGCCATGACCTGACCTGTTTCATATGCTTCGATCGTGTCGGTTTTCAGCAATGCAAAACATGCATTTCTGCAATTTCGAAA
>ERZ781275.521-NODE-521-length-43128-cov-4.512154_pt1 | contig 43128 bp, 41 predicted proteins | sample MGYA00375853_ERZ781275 | MGnify/ENA primary metagenome ERZ781275 (study PRJEB29790, sample SAMN03653691) | human gut metagenome | host: Homo sapiens | place: USA: Dallas, Texas | collected 2012-07-23 | study: EMG produced TPA metagenomics assembly of the Gut...
GTAAAATGGAACAGGATATGATAGGTGCTGAAAAGTGGATTGAGTTAATCAAGGAATATTCCGTACCAAAGGAACTGACAGCACCATTATTAAATGCCATGATAGAAAAAATCCTCATACATGAAGCAACAACGAATGAGGATAACGAAAGAATACAGGAAATTGAGATATATTACCGATTTATCGGAAAAGTTGAGTAATCAACAAGAGTAATATTTTTAACTAAGGGAAACCGGAGGCACCGTTCCACCAATAGCCATAACACCCATAAAAACAAGTTCAAGAGAAGCACCTACCTGCACTCCCGTCTTGACATCCCCCAAAGCGATACCCATTGCTGTTCCTACAATCAATGGTCTTGTTATCATCGGATTACATAGCCAGACATCCAAAAAATCAAGCATACAAACAGTAACTCCGACAAGCAGCTCCTGAATAATCATGTTCATTCCTCCTTTTCATTTAAATACTTATCAATACTAATTTTGTGTTCTGTAGGAACCATTCGTAATTCCAAATCGTTCACCAGTTTCCGTAATTCCTTCAGATTGTTAAGATCCTGAGCGTCCAAACATACAGCAGCTGCAATCATCTTTCCTCCTTCCTTATTCTTAACACCGCCAATGTTTACGCGATGGATACAATCTGTCGATTTTACCAGCTTCAAGGTATCCTGAATCGTTCTTGTTATTAAAAAGATTTTTATTTTCTTTGCATTCGGATTATTGAGAAGAGCGATTGCATCATCAACCGTTTTGATCGCCAGCTTTACACCAGCCGGCTTCGCCATTTTCAATGCCAGCTTGCTCATTTCGTTTGTTGCAGCTTCATCATTCGCAATCAGAATGGCTTCTGGCGCCACTGCTCCGACCCACGTCACTGCCACTTGTCCATGCAACAGGCGATCATCAATTCTACAAAGTTCTACCATAATTTATCATCCTCGATTCCTTTGTCAATTTCACTTTTTACACTTTGATAGTTAAATAACAGAATGTTTTCCCTGGCAGTATCTATTGTCTTCCTTAACAGCTCCTCAATATTTTCATGATCCTGTGTAAGCAACAGCTCTAATACAATAGACAATGTCATTCCGGTCATCAGATAGACCTTAGGATAGATGCATAAGTGCATGAGCTGATTGTGCACACTCCCGCCATTGATATCACAAAGCAGGATATATTCCTGTTCCTGATTCCGATCTATTTTATCTTTTAGTATCTGATAGATATCCTGCGGAGTCTTATAGGTATCCAACCCGTATGCGCTAATCCCCTGCGTACTTCCCATGATCATCTTTACAGCACTTAACATGCCCTCGGCCAATGAACCATGGGAAGCCAGTATGATGTTTCTCAAGCTCCTCCCCTCCTTTCCTGATATTTCACGCTTCACTAATCTATAAGCAAACTGCGTGCCAGTTTTCATCAATCCGGCACGCAGTTCTTGTTTATCCCTTTAAACAGGGACGAATTTGATTTTACAAAAGGCATCGTAGCTTCTATTCAAAAAGCTTCATTCAATCGTTTCCCATAATTCATTGACACTGTCATCCACCGCCTTGACACTGTCACGCTTAAAGATATAGTCGTAAATATAGCCAATTTCACTTACCGGAATTTCCACATTGTAATGCACCTCTACATCATGAAAAGCCCGTTTGACAATAGCGATAAAATCCCCATGCTTTTGTATGAAGGAATCCAGCTCATGAAACTTTGTCACATTCTTATTGATGATCAGCCGTTCGATCAGACAGCTGATATGAATGTATAGACCAAGCGTGATATTGCTGCTGAGAACCATCTGCAGCTCTCTTTGAATCGTCTTAATGATTTTTTCCACACTGTTGATAATCTTATCGCTGTCCAGAATAGTTAAATAATCCAGTAAATTATCCATAGAGAAATTTTTAATCATATTTTCATTAAAGGCTTCAATCTGATCCGGACGCATACGTTGGGCAAATGCTGCATTCGTTTTCTCCACACTCTTCTGTTCAATCATTTCCTCCAATGAAATAAAAGGGATCTCTGCTATCTTTGGATTCTTGGTTCCCACGATAAACAGAATATTATACTTTTCAAAGATTGAGGAGCTTCGTCCCGATTTGATCAGGGAATCGAAGTCATAAGGAATCACACTGATGGATACATGCTCCGGCAGGGACGCCTCCATCAGATTACTGATTTTCTCCGCCGTACCAATTCCTGTCTCACATACGGATAAGACAGCGTCCTGTTTTACACGGTTTTTGATAATTTTATAATGGTAAGGAAGATGACTACTTGCTTCCCTGAGAATATCCTGTATCGCCATTTTCTCTAAAATCATACTGCCAATATCCAGTGCCAGCTTGGTTGTGACATTATTGATGATACCGATATCCATAAGCTTAACACTTTCCAAGCGCTGATAGATATCCTCCAGAGATCCCATATCCACCAGAACGATAATCTCCTTACTGCTTTCTTTCCCCTTTAAGTACTCACTCAGCTTCTTCACAATGACATCGAAATCACTTTCAATCGGCATATCGATTGCATCAAACACCCGCTGCTTCAACAGTTGATTGGCAACCTCCGCAATTCCACTGGCTATCGCATAGCCATGAGCGATAATCACTGCCGGTATATCCGCAGCCTGCATTTCCCTGTCAAAATAGCGAATGAAAAGAAACAGATCCAGAAAACCAAACGGTCCCGGAACAAAGTTCAACGCATCACTGACCAGCTGCCAGATATCGCAGACAATTTCATATTCCAGTCCATATTCCCGATGCAAAAGATTTTGCAGTTGTTCCACATCCTTACGGTTACTGATTCTCAGCTGATTGATGGAAGCATAATTCTGCATGTAATCATTCATAAAATGAACAAGTATGGAAATCTCATTGTTTGAGAATTTCTCCAGATGATATTTATGAATCACGATATTCATGATATTTTTCACCAGATGATTCATCATATCAAGCTTCGGAGATTCATAGGTGTTTCCGGCAAACAGATAATCTACATATTGTTCCAGCTTTAAGCAGCAGCTTTCCACATAAACGGATAGCCTCGGCTCTGTTGGATTCATGGTACGGTATTTGTGAATCATATAGGAATTCAGCTTGTACAGGTGACCGTCCTTCTGCGTATTTACCAGCATTTCGCTGCTGCGTATCATCGTTTTATCGTCATAGCTGTAAAGTGTCAAATCCTTCCCGGAGCTTTCCAGCAAGTCGCTTGGCAGATCATACAGATGCAGCTCCACATGCTTCTGTTTATCCTGACTACGGAGAAACGCCTTGGCAACGCTGGCCCGGATACAGTTTTTCAATCCCCCGACATTACCAATGAAAACATGTCGCTCCAGCGTGCGATAGACCAGATCCGACAAACAGATTTCCCGCTGGATATGCTGTTCCTCCTCCTGTATCAGATATTGCAGAAGCCTTCGTTTCTCCTGCAGAGGACGCTCCGCAAGGGAGGGTACCTTGACAAGCAGAGGGATTCTTCTCAGCAGTGTTTTCAGCAGTACCTCGCTAGGCTGCATGGTTGTTGCGAAAATCAGTCTCGCCTTGGACTCATACCAGTTATCGTTATCCCCAACCATGTGGTAAATCCCCTTATCCATGAACAAAAATATCTTTTCCTGACATTCCGGTTTCAGTCCATGCACCTCATCCATAAACAGAATACCGCCATCTGCCAGTGCCAGCAATCCGAGGGTATCCTTTTCCGCACCGGTATAGGCACCCTTTTTATAGCCGAATAAATTGGTCATCAACATCTCCGGGTTATTTGCATATTCTGAGCAGTTCACGGTCACAAATCTGCTGTCGGAAGGTAAAATCCCGGTATCCAGTCCATATTGAAACATCAGCTGGGCAATCAGACTTTTTCCAGTGCCGGTAGGTCCCTGTAAAAGAATCGGGAGCCCATGATCAGGATAAGAAACAGCCGCCTTGCATTGCTCTACCACATAGCTCAGGCTGTCCTGGGCGCCGATCAGGTTCAGAAACGCATGCTTTTTATCCGCTGCCCTTACTTCATCGCGCATTTCATCCAGCGTTTCATAGATGTCGGCCTGCAGCTGTAGGAAAAACCGTTCCTCCAGTGTTTTTCGCAGAAAGAAATATACTGGACGTGTGTTGATTTTGATAATCTGTCCTCTCTGCTGCAGTTCACTCATATAATGAGAAATCAGATTTCGGCTGCATTGAAAATGATCACTCAGCCATGCTGCCGTCAATACCTCCAGCTCCTCAGATGACCAGCTTTTATCAAAATCCAGAATACTGCATTCTCTTTCCAGCAGTTCCAGAATGCCCTGCTTGATCGTATTATCGCTCATGCACTCTCTCCTTTTCTTTCATGAAATCTATGTATTTCAGAAGTGAACCACCCATACGTATTCTGTATAATTATTGTATATTATTTTCGATTATACAAAATGCTTCCTATTACTCTTTATTATACATGAAATTTGTGCTGTTTCACGAGAGAAAGAACGATATTTACATTCTTGCTGTAACAGCTATTCCCTGAAGAAAAAACAACAGGTAAATACTGTATACTTTTCAGCGTTTTGCCATTCAAAAAAACATCCCTGTATAAAAGCAGGGATGCTTATCTTATTTTATTTCCTTGATTGTCTTAATGCCCTCAGCATCAATATAGGATATGTTCAGCTTATCTCCGGCCTTCAGGAATACGAGCTGATTTTCATATTTCGTCGTAAAGCTGATCTTATAAACATCGCCCTTGTCCGACTGAATATAATAAATCGTATTTCCGTCCATGTTGATTTTTTCCACACCGGCAACTGTGATATCAGCTGTTTTTAAGGATTCCTTACTGATGGTATCCTCACTGCCGCTTCCCAAAAGATTCAGCGTCTTTTTAAACAGTGCATCCAGACCTTCATCCGTATATACGGTAGCCACCTTCTGATAATCCACAGCAGATACTGTCGCATACATCTTAATCAGTCCGTTATCCTTTAATGACATCAGATATACCGGATTTCCCTTGATATTGATCAAAAGAGGGAAGGTGGATTGATAGCCGTAATTTTTCACTTCCGACTGCGCACTCTTCATAGCGCTCTTTTCATTGGCGCCTGCCGTTGCGATTTTCATTGCTTCATGTGTACGCAGGTTCACCAGTACAAAGCCAAGATTAGATTCATCTGCGTTTGCAGAGGTCAGTCCGCTGTACAGCCAGATATCGCCGTTTTTCTCCAGATAATTATAGCCCTCGGAGGTGACAATGACGCCGGTCTGTCCAAACTGGGAGTTCCAGAATCCCTTCTTCAGACTGCCGTTGTCATCCAGCTCCTCCACAACCAGAGATTCCGGATAGATACGATCTGCCCAGGATGGAATATGCTTGGTATCATATTTCTCACTCTTTCCTGTAATCGGATCTAGGAACACAGCGCCGGTCACACGCTTTTTATTACCGACACCGGAATAGGTATAGGTTGTACAAATATACCACGGTCTTCCTTCCTCATCAATTTCAAAGGATGGCTCTCCGAATATTTCAGTCGGATACTGGAACCGCAGATGACGGCTCAGATTATCATTGAAATAAGCAGATGGAACATACTTCATACCATCCAGACCGAGATCCTTCAGCTTCACCAGCTGCGTTTTACCGCTGGTGCTGTCCACCGTGATATAGGCAGGTACACCACCACTCTTGTTTTTAAAGAATTTAATAAATCCATTATAGGTCAGCGGTGTCACACGATACACACTATCCTTATAGGAAATCTGTGTATACTCATTGCTGACATCAAACTGTGAAACCCATTCTGTCATATTACCCATAACCTTATCTCCCAGACGGATGGAGCTGTCACGGTCAATGATCGGTGTCTTTTTAAAATCCACCTGCGGCACCTCGCTGAATTCCACATCCTTTGGCTCGATTCTCTGTGAGAATGCCTTGGCATGGAAGATACGTGAAGTAACCAGAGTCGCGGCGGATGGGAAGACAATCACAAAAATCAGTGCCAGAATGGAAACCTTGCAGATGGTTCCCCAGCGTTTCTGTTCACTTGTCAGATTGACGACATTCTTGTTATGAAAGGTTGCACGCCAGTTCTGAAAGGAATCGATCTGCCGCTTGGTAAAGGAAAACACAATCAGCAGTACCAGAAGCGGTCCGGCACTGAATGCCAGAAACTTCCAAAAATCAGGAGCATGCCAGTTTAATGGTGGCAGCATCACATAAAACATTCCAAATATATACAGCGCATATACAGGAATCAGAAAATATATATATTTTTTCATTGCTTATCCCTCGCTTTTGAATTTGCTATAAATATAACATATTCCAGTCTGTTCGTACACTGTTTTCCTAATAAGTTTGTCTTTCAAACAGCTAGCGAGTATGCTTCATGCCATTAAGGAGCACCGGTTCTGCTTTTACCAGTCTATCCCCCGCAATAAGGTTCCGCTAGATAAAAGCCAGTGATCAGGATACGCGGCTTGTCATACCCTATGTGAAAAGCTTAAGCAATGAAACAGAGCCCTGCTTGTTCATTCCCTCCATTAGCAGCATATCCCTCTGTGCTTCATCCCGTTTTCAATCTTTAAATTCTACGATAGGAGCGGGAGCGATAGATGCGCAGGGCTGCATAGCCAAGCAGTATACCGCTGGGAATCCATACGAGAGGGAGCAGCTTCCACAGGAAAAAGGCGTGATCAAACAGATTACAGGTGAAGCCTCTTACTGCAACACTTGTCGTTTCCATAAATTTGATTGGAAATAGCTTCATCCAGGAAACATAGGAGGAAAGCTGTGCGCCTGCAAGCATCACCAGAAGACAGAGACCAAGCGATACATAGGAGGATTTCAGACAGGTGGAGACAAGTGTCCCCAGTACAGCACAGATAACAGCCCCCAGCGCAAGCGCCTCCATTGATATGAGGAATCCCTCCTGATAGGTGAATACAGAAATCAAATGCAGACCCTCGGTCATATTTACCGCCATATCACCGAGATTTCCAGACAGCCATGCATACAGCGTTACCGGCAGCAGTATCAACAGCAGGGCGAAGAGTGCACAGGTAATTGCAGCTGCCAGCTTGGATAAAAACAAAGAGCTGCCTCCCTTACTGCAGGAGCTGAGTACCTCCAGCATATTCTGTTTGCGTTCCTTGCTGATCATATTGCTGGAAGTCACAAGCACCCATACCATCAGCACGATACCCACGGCAGCATAGGTTTCCAGTAAGGAGAACCATTCCTTACTATCCCCGTAATGAAAGGAACCCTGTTCATTCATATAGGCCTTCAATAGCTGAAGCTCAGCCCTGCTCGCATCGAGGGAATATACGGGAGAAGCGACCTCTTCATTATTGAAGGAGCTGTACATCGTCCCAAAGGTACCATCCTCGCTATTCCATGGCTTATCCTGAAGCATTATTTTTCCATAATTCAGATACAGCATACTGACAACCTCGTCTGCAATATCCTCCTTATAATTGGGGAGAAATACCTCACGCATATGCAGAATCCGCTTTCCGCTCTTTGCTTCCTTTGTATCCTCCGCATAGGCATATGCCTTTTTATTGCTTTGATAATCCTCATACCAGTCCCTGCCATACAGGGCTTCCATTTTCTCCATATCGTAAATATGTGTATCTATGCGTTTCTCAGCAGCTTTATATGCGGTCTGTAAACGATCCCACCAGGCCGCATCCATCGTGCCTGTCCATGTTAATTTTACGCGGTGTTTTTCCTCCTGAATCTCTGCGGTGCTCATACGGCTTCCGTCCGCATGCAGATAAGGATTTGATCTGTTGTCGGTATCCGCAATCATGTTTTGAAAGATCACCATCGGCAAAATCATAAAAAGCAATAAAAGAATTAGGTGAAAGCGGGAGGTCATTATTTTTTTACATTCCAGTAGGTACAGTCTCATACCTCTTCCTCCTGAAAATGATACAGATACAAATCATTCAGGGTTGGCTCCACACTGCAGGCATCCCTTCCTGTATCATCCAGATAGCGGACGAGTGTTCCCTGTGCTGATGCCCGCTGATAGCAAATAATCGTATCTCTGCGCAGCTGCTCCAGCTCCTTTTGTGATACCAGACGTTCCTTCACCTTCCCATCCAGCACCGCAAGAAGCTTTTGCGGGGTATCATGGGCAATCAAACGGCCCTTTTTCATAATCATGATCTGGTCTGCGATTGCTTCCACATCACTGACGATATGGGTAGACAGCAATATGATTTTATCCTTTGAGAGCTCACTTAAGAGCTGTGAAAACTGATTGCGTTCCTTTGGATCCAGCCCTGCCGTCGGTTCATCGAGAATCAGTATAGCAGGATCATTCAGCAGTGCCTGTGCGATTCCGAGCCGCTGCCGCATACCGCCGGACAGTGTACGAATCTTCTTTTTCCGTTGAGCAGTTAGGTGAACTGCCGGAAGAAGCTCCTCCATACGCTGTGTCGTATAGGCCTTTGTCAGTCCCTTCACAGCCCCCATATATTGTAGAAATTCCTCAACGCGAAAGGTTGGATACATTCCCAGATGCTGCGGCATATAGCCGATATTAGCAAGATATTCCTCCCGCTTTTCCTGTATGTCGATATCCCCATATAGAATCTGTCCTTCATCTGGAGGCAGGACATTGACCATCATGCGCAGCAGTGTTGTTTTTCCGCTGCCATTCGCCCCCAGCAAACCAGTGATCCCCGGCGTTAATACTGCATTCATATGCTGAACTGCCGTTACGCTACCAAAGCGCTTGGACAGCTGTTCCAGTTTTACATTCATATAGTTCTCCATTCTCTCGCTAACCACAAGTATACGTATTCAAATTGTTCCTTCATTTGCATGGTTCTGTTCGCACTGTATTCCTCGTATTGTATTGCATCATCAAAATTGCTTTAAATGTTTAAAAACGTAATGTTAAATTTCATAATTGTATTCCACCAAAATGCGGAGAGAGCTTTGCTTCTGCATGTGTCCTGCAACGGATGTTCGATTTCTATCCATACGTTTTTCTTATCCTGTTCATAATGGACCATGACCTTATACTGCAATGCTTTGCAATACTGACAGGAATCAGTACAGCACACAGGAAAAACCAGAAGATACATATAAGAGGCAGTCGATGATATAGCGTTCCCAGCACAGCGAACCATGGCGTCATCATAAGCTGCCCGATTGCCTGAAAGGAAAGGAAATTGGATGGAAAGAAGGATGTCCATGAGGTCTGCAGTCCATTCATTGGCAGCAGCATGGGAAGCAGGAAAAAGAGCATTCCCGCTCCCAGAGAGACTGCCGGTTTTTTCACCATAACGGAGGTGAAGACAGCAAACAGGGTACACGCTGTTCCGCTGAGCAGCAGTAATCCCAGAGCCTGCAGATCAACCTGCGAAAATGTATAGATATGCAGGGTTCTCAGCATCATGAGCGTCGTATCTCCACCGGATAAGTCAAGCATGAGCGAGGTTGATAGGGACAAGATGATATACAGCACTGCCGCAAGCAAAAGTGCCATTGAAAAGGAAACGATGAGCTTGGCACAGGCCAGCTTTCTTCTGCCCTTACGGCAGCTTTTCAAAAGCTCCAGCATATCGCAGGAAGCCTCCTGATTAAACATGTTTCCAAACAGAAACAGACAGAAGATTGCATAGACCTTGGCAGTATCCTCAAATATCTTCATGCGACTGAGCCAGCCCTCGTATGGACCATAGCGCCATTGATGTGTTTGCAAATCCTGTCGTACAAGGGCAGGAGTCTGCGGATCCGATCGTACCACGTCCCGCATTTCCAGAGTACGGTAGCCGTCCCAGTACGCCTGATCCAGCGTTTGATAGCGGATATCCGCTTTGTCGATTCCCTGCTTTACAAGCTTCTCCAGTTCCTGCTTTCGTGCAGCAACCCAGCTCTTCTGCACTGTCCCGGACATGCTTCTGCGCAGATCATCTGCTGTCGCTTTTGCCTCTTTTTCATTTAACACGGTATCACCAAGCAGGGCATAGCGCTGTTGGGTCTGTGCATGCTGTGTGAAAGCAAGATGCAGAAGCGGAAACAGCAGCAGGACACACAGCATCGCACAATGCAATCGGGAGTGAAAAAATTTATGCAGCTCACTCTGACACAGTCTACGCATGAAAATTCCTCCTGCGGCGATCCCATAAAACATAGCCGCTGTACATCATAGCAGCAAGCAGCAGCTGTCCGCCATATTGTTCCAGCAGGCTGATCCAATACAGCGCTCCAAACATCTCCAGCAATACAAGACCGCCTGCCGCAAAGCCGTATACGTATAAGAACATCTGCAAAACCTGATCATGGGCATATAGATGCAGCGTAAAGGCATTCAGCAGCAAAAACGGTATACAGCCGCTATACAGCAAAGTAAGCAGATGGATATCCGTATGCATGGAGATGCTGAGCGCTATGATTAGAATTCCCACAAAGGAGATACCGCCCAGCAGCAGCATTTTCCACATAAGCATACGCTGTGGAGAATAGGGGGAAGCCATTTCCAGCTCCTTCATGCCATAGATATCACATCGGAAAACCTCCACTGTAATAGCGACAGACAGCAGAGAGCTTCCAAGAGATAGAAAGGCAACTGAATTCACCTGATATCCACTCGGCAGACACAGCCATACACCAAGTGCTACAAGCAGGATCAGCGCTGCCTGCACGGCAATACTTTTCCACCCATGTACATACAGCAGCTCCCGCAGAATTCTCAACAGACTATCCTCATGCTTTTTCACCGGCTGCTTGTGAAGCAGTAGCTTTACTTGTGTGATAACCTCCAGTATATCGTCCTCCGGGATTTCCGGAATATGCAGCGTTTCCAGTCGAACCTGTTCTTTTTTCACTACCATCCCTCCTTCTGGGCACGTTTTTTCAATATTTGAAGTGCCAGCCTGACCTGTGATTTCACAGTAGAAACATGAATACCTGTAACCTGCGATATATCCTTGTATTTCAGTCCTTCATCATATCGCAGCAGAATCACATCCTGCAAATGCGGGGGAAGCTCGCTTATCCAGGAGCGAAGAATAACAAATTCCTCCTTTTTCTGAAACAGCCGTTCCCCGTTATAGGTATCATCCCGCACCTGCTCCTCCTGCAGCTCGTCCGTGTATCGTCTGGAACGGGTATGGTCATACACCAAATGCAGAGCGATACGATATAAAAAATTCAACAGCTGTCCCGTTTCCTCATATTGATCCTGATGCTTGTAAAACCGGTAAAAGGTTTCCTGTGTCAGATCCTTGGACAAAGCCGCATCCAATGTCCGATGATACAGATAGGAATACACCTTCGGATAGGCATCCCGTATAACCGCTTCCAGCTCTTCATCCTCAGAAGCAGAATGTTTATTTATTTTCATCTGCATGACGCCCCTCCTCACTCTGTATAACGCTGCATTTCACAAAAAGACGAAAAAAAATATTTTTTTCACCTTACACCTGCAAAGTATTCATAATGTAAAATATAACAGAATCCCTATCTGATTTATATAGGGGCTTTGAAGGTTTGTTGTACTTCCGCATATACTTCCTGTCTTCATCTTAAAGGCAGATGTACTTCTACCTTCTTCCTGCAGGTAATTAAAAAGACGCCGCTTATAGTGACGTCTTTTCTATACGTATATCGTTTGTATGATACTTCCGCTTGTCTTCGCTTCATCCACTGGTATGCTTCTAACACCTGTCCCATGGTTATAAAGTCATCCGTATTTCTTTATATTGTAACTCCCCCGCTTCTACCTCTGCTTGTAATATAATAATGATTGCTTTCCTATATGTATTCAATGATACTATCCTCATTGTAGCTGTAGACGCAGAGTGTTGTTTGATTCTGTGATCTAGAAAAGCTTTTCGCACTCCTTCTCATCTTGTTTCAAGAAAAGCATATCGAAATACATCTTATCGCCATTTCTTACAGTGGCTGTAGCGTTTCATACGATGATAATTGCTAAAGCTGCGGCATTGTTTATGAGCATATCATACTGAATTATCGTCATTTTGAAATTCAGGCTTCTTGTAATAGCCCTTTGAGCCTCTCCATGAGGGAGGGATAATCTGCACGGTTAAAATCGGTCACATCAAGCTCTATGACTGTACCTAAGGCAAAGCTTCCATAGCCGCGATTTTTACAGCGATCCATGAATTCCTCATATCCCACCATACACGGCTGATTGTCACGTTTCAATATTGTATCCCCTTTATGATAGCTTCCTGCAATATGTCCCGGATGACGGGTTACATCCAAATCACGTGCCCGCTGGCGTTCATACAATACATCGAGATCAGCATACAGTCGTATGGTTACGATTTGATATGAATTCGCTGATGCCATTTGTTCTAAGCGGCTTCTCTGCTTCTCACTGAAGGGATAATCACTCAAAACAGACATATGCATATGCATCATATCCTCCATGTCTTCATAATACTTCGTCCATGCTTTCTGAATATTCGCTTCCTTCTCCTCCATGCTGTCAAAGCCATAACGATCCCACATTTCTTCCTTGTAGTCATCCGGCGATAGAATATGAAACATCGGATAATGCCGCTGAATTTTATGCATGAGATAAGATTTGCCGGTACCCGGATAGCCTGCCAGCAATAGCAACGTTTTTTTCATTTTTCAACACCTCCTTGTTACAGTGCCCTTTATTTCGGTAATCTGTTATACAAATGCCCACCTTACAGTGGGCATACATGCTATATTCTAAACAGTGTGGATTTCTCTGTTATGATACGTTTGATATGATCATTTGCAGGAGTAAACAGCTTGCGCAGGGAGGTCAGCGGCGTTGCATCTGGAAAGCTTGCATTTACCTCTTCAATATAGGATTTATTCAGCTCGGTTCCCACATTGATTTTTTTCATCCCCCTTGCACAGCGTTTCATATCCTCATCACTGACACCGGTTCCCCCATGCAGCACCAGCCCGACATCCTTTAACTGTGCCTGTAGTGTTTCCAGCAGCTCATAGTTGATCTTCGCCTTCGATTTATATTGTCCATGCGTAGTACCGATTGCCACTGCCAACGCATCCACCTGCGTTTCCTTAACAAAGCGCAGCGCATCCTCCGGCTTTGTATAAGCTGCATCGCTCTTTTCGACAACAATGCCATCCTCAGCTCCCCCAATGCTTCCGATTTCGCCTTCCACAGACACATTATGTGCATGGGCATAGGCAACGACCTCCTGCGTGTTCTTGATATTCTCCTCCAGCGGCAGGTCACTGCCATCATACATAACGCTGGAATATCCTAAATCAATCGCTCTTTTCAGTGCAGCAATGGATTTGCAGTGATCCATATGCAGGCATACATTGATATCCGCCTTCTCTGCCAGTGCTTTGACAGCCGCAATCAGTGCCTCAAAGCCGATATATTCCGCAGTTCCCAGGGATGTCTGAATAATAATCGGTGTTCCCAGCTCCTGTGCGGCCTGTACCATGGCCGGCAGCATCTCAAAGCAGTGAAGATTAAAGGCCCCTACAGCACCCTTTCCTTCATGCTCCTTAAACATCTCAATCAGATTCTTATACATTCTTACGTCCTCCTTATTTGCTTGTATCTGTTTCCATTTCCATTCTGTTTTAAAAGCTGGCTCTTGTGACTTCCTTGGAAATCGCCATCATTTCATCGATTTTCCGAAGATAATACTGGATCTGCTCATCATCCTTTGCCTTCGCGGCCTCTCTTCGTTTGGTATTATACAGATTCAGCAAGGTACGATATCCTTTGCCCAGGTCCTTCTTTTCTGAAAGACTCATTTCCAGATACTGAATAGCCTCATCCATCTGCTTAGCTTCTGCATATAAGATCCCTATTTCATTTAATGCAGCTATGCGTTCCTCTCCGCTCTTATCCTTAAGCTCTGTGACAGCAGCCTGTGCTTTTGTCAGCAGCTCACCAACATCCTGTACCACTTCCTCCTGCACAGGAGCTTCTTTCTTTTCTTTGCGTTTAAAGAACATAGCAGGCTCCTAGAACAAACCGAGTACTGGCTTTAACAGCCAGCCGTACAGCAGACCACAGACAATCGTATCCACATCTGTACACGTTGCATTCAGGAATCCGATATCTGCCAGCATAGGAGATAAGATTGCAGGCAGCAGCGTGATGAACAATCCATGAATGATGCCGGAGATAATGCAGCCTCTGGTACCTCCCATCGCATTTCCAAAGATTCCCGCACAGCCACCGGCGAAGAAGTTCGTCATCATACCCGGAAGAATCATTGGCAAGCCAAACATCGGGAAGAGGAACATTCCGATAACAGAACCGATAGTCGTACTGACAAAGCCGATAATAACTGCGTTTGGTGCATAAGGAAACAATACCGGACAATCCAGTGCAGGCTTAGCATCCGGTACCAGCTTCATAGCGATACCACGGAACGCAGGCACGATTTCTGCCAGCAGCAGACGAACACCGGCAAGCAATACATAGACACCTACAACAAATTGAACTGCCTGCAGGAAGGCATGTACCAGATAATTTGTTGCCCCTGCATACTCCGCACAGAACGCAGGTCCTGCGAAGAAGGCCGTTACCAGGAACAGCGGAATCATGACAATACCGATAGACAAATAGGTATCCTGTAAAAATTCCAGACCCTTTGGCAGCTGCAGCTCCTCTGTGGAAACTGATTTCTTACCGCCTGTCAGCTTTCCTACCCATGCAGTCAGCACATAGCCGACGGTGCAGAAATGACCTAGTGCGATATCATCATTGCCTGTGATTCTGCGCACATAGGGCTGTGCAATCGCCGGCATCGCTACTGCGAAAATACCGCCAATCAATCCACCGACGAGAATCAGTGTTACGCCGCGCAGGCCGCACCAGTAGCCGAATACTGCACAGATTGTTGACATCCAGAGCAATGCCTGTCCTGTCAGAAAGATATACTTCCATTTTGTAAAGCGTGCAATGATAATATTGAAAATAAAGATAGCCCCCAGCGTTAGTGCGATTTCACTTCCCAGTCCGAGCTCCCCCATCGCCTGTCCGTTAATCGCTTCAATCGAAGGCACAAGTCCCTGCATGCCAAAGCCTTCTGTAAAGATTGCCCCAAAATAGGTAAGCGCCTGAACGATGACACTGGAGCCGGCAGACAATACCATGAAGCCCAGCAATGTTTTAAAGGTTCCTGAAATCACCTGTCCTGTCGGTTTTTTCTGCAGCAGAAGTCCCAGCATGGCAATCAATGCAATGGTGATCGGTGCCTGTGTCAGAATGTTGTCAATGATAAAATTTACGATTTGCATAGTGTTTCCCTTCCTCTCTTACGTATAAATGCTTACAGCTTTCCCTGTTCCTTCAGGAATGGTACGATTTTTTCTTTGATCTCGTTTTTGTCCACCAGTCGGTTTAGAAAGATGGTTGGTGTTGTCAGCTCCAGATTCGCAAACTGGCTCTCAAAGTTTCTGCCGGAAAGAATCAAATCTGCTTTCATTCCCTTCACGCTGGATAAATCGCAGTGATCCAGTGTTGCACTTACACCAAGCTCCTGAAGCACCGTTTCCACTGTCATCTGACAGGCAAAGCTGCTTCCCAGTCCATTCCCACATACCATTAAAATCTTCATTGAAATCCTCCTATCTTAACGGGGTTACCGTATTTGCCTTATTCTTCATCCTGTAAAAGGACATTCAGCTCTTCAATCGTATTCAGCTTCGCAATTTTTTCCACATAGCCCTTTTCCACAAAGGTCACAATCATTTTCAATATATCCAGATGCGTCTGTGAGTCGATGGCGGAGAAACAAATCATAACCTCGACCGGATCATCCTTGGGATCGAAGTAAACCGGCTCCTTCAGGGTGATCAGAGAAAATCCGATACCCAGAGAACCATCCTCCGCTCTTGTGTGCGGGATGGCGAATCCCTTAGAGATGACAACGTATGGTCCGTATTTTTTGATGGAATTTACTATGCCTTCCACATAGCTTTCCTTAGCCGTTCCGTTTTCCACCAGAATCCTGCCACCGATGCGAACAGCCTCCTCCCAGTCCCTCGCACGCACATGCAGCCTTATATTTTTCTCACTTAATTCAATTCCTTTCATAACCTCATTCCTTTCCCTGCCTCTGATATTCCAAATCGCGTATAAATTCCTCATAGCTGCAGCCCTTGGTCAGCTTGCGTACACCGAAATCCCGTATGAGATAGTTGTACAGTGTCTTAAACACATCCTCCCACATGCCGTATTTGCTTTTCGGTATGTTCAACAGCAGGACGACCTGTACCTTTTCCTGATCCCATACAATCGGCTTCTCCAGAATCGTAACGGAAACACTGGCTTCCTTCATATCGTTTTCCAGTGAATGCGGCATGGCAACCAGGCTGCCCAGCTCGGTTGTCGCCATAGCCTCCCGCTTGAATACGGATTGCTTGTTCTCCTCCTTCATATAGCCCTTTGCAATCATCGCGTCGGAAATATACTGCAAGACATCATCTCTTGTTTTCAGCTTCAGATTGGTGAAATATAGATCCTCCCGAAAGATTTCCTTGAAATATCCGCTCTCCTCATGGTGATGCGTCATAAAGGTTTCAATGCGGCGAACATCGCGGGCATCCAGCAGCAGCTGAATCTGCAGAATTTTATCACTGTGGAAATCTTCAATCGGAACACTTGTCAATACGAGATCCACACTGTCAATCAGCTGCTTTGTGACCTCATACAGCGGACAGGTCTTGACGATATGAATCCGATTTTGAAAAAACTGCTTTACGCGTTCCTTTAGCAGCATAGCGGTCGCCATACCGGATGCGCAAACGATGACGGCATCAAAGATTTTCTGCTTTTCATTCAGCCCTTTTCGCTCCAGGGCCGCACCGAAATGAATGGCGAGCAGCCCGATTTCATTCTCATTTGTTTTGATGGAAAAGACATGCTCAACGATTTCACTCGCCTTGACCGCAAGCTCAAAGGCAAACGGATAGTTGTTTTTCATATAGTCCAGAAAGTCATTGCGAATATTCATATGAAAGCGAAGGCGCTGTACCGCGACACTGAGATGGACAGCCAAACCGTTGATCAGCTGGGTATCATCCGATAAATCCACACCGGTATCCTCTTTGATGCGATACAGAATTTCCTGTATTTCCTTTTTGAATTCATATTCCTCATTTTCATCCGTGAAATTCGTGGTAAGAAATTTCTTACTGGAAATCAGGTGCTGTGTCAGATAATACACCTCATCCGTAATGTCGATATGAAGCACGCGATAGATACCTGCCAATACCTCCTTCGCTGCTGTAAACTCCATATGCCCTTCAAGCTGTCGGATTTCCTCTTCTTCATAGTCCACTCGCTGTTCATGGAAGGAACGCTTTAATATGATGACGATATGCACGATCAGGTTTTTAAATGCGATATCTGTAAGCCGCATATCATAGTTTTTCATGGTTTCCAACAGGATACCTCGCAGCTGTGAAAAGAGCTCCTCACTCAGGATATCATCGAAAAATTCAGTTTCTCCGCTCGCCAGTGCATCGTTGTGCTTGAAGATGAACTCGGATATGCAGTAGCGGATATTCGCTTCACTTCCCATGATATGAACACCCTTTTTCTGACTGATCCCAACCTTTAAAGAAAAGCGCTCCAGCATTTTATCAATCTGCCGGATATCCTTCTTCAAGGTGGACATACTGACAAACACCTCATCCGCCAGATCGTAGGGATTGATGACTTCTTCATTGCGCAATGTGTTTTTCAACAGATGCTGCATGATATACGCCGCTCTATCCTTTGGATCACTGGGAATAATCGTATCCGCGACTTTTTCCTCTTCGGCATGCAGTTGATCCATGAGCTTCGTAAAAGATTCCTGTTGTTCGGTATTCAGATAATAACCACTGCCTGCTTCGGAAAGAATGGATGCACCATGAGCTTGAAGCAAGCCATTCAATTCCTTTATATCGTTTCGGATCGTTCTTGATGACACGCCGATCGACAAAGCAATTTGGTCGCTGCTCAATACCTTTCGACTTTGTATCAGCAGCTCCAGAATCTGAATCATACGTTTGTTATATAGTTCCAATACTGTCCCTCCTTGCTTATGGCCTTATTATAATGGAGCGTTTTTCGGATTGATAGGCTATCATTTTCCACTATCTGCGGAAAAAACCGGAACCCTTTTCCTAACAGCTTTCTTATAATGGATAAGCAGCTTCATAGTGACACAAAATGAAAAAAAATGATATCCTTCTCATCCCGGCTCCGGATGAAATGAATACCATTTTTCTTTTACTATTTTTGATTTCCGTTTGAATGTCTTCCTGTTTCTTTTGTTTCAGCTTATGTGCTGCGCACAGATATCACATAGACTACAGCCCTTTGCTGTTGTGCTGCGCACGGATACCACACAGACAGCCCTTTGCTGTTTTATATGGAGCCGTGGTTGTAATGTGCTTTTGTTTATCGATTTCTTTCACTTTGACAAGCTCCGCAAACTCTGCCGCTTTCTGTTATGCACCATGATTCATGCCTTTCTGACAGTATGCGACTACATACTGCCGTTTCCTATGACATGCGCTTGCTGTCTGTATTTTTTCTATATACCCGCAGACTGCTCATCTTGAAGCGTGTAATCTTCATTCAAATAATTCGATTGTTATCAAGCCCCATTCATCGAAATACAGCATAGCAGCAGCTTTCCTCCTGCTTATCGATACAAAAAGAAAGCCTGCTGTATGAATTCAGACTTTCTTTTTAAATTGCTTGTTGAAGCAGCCTGGCCTTCCTTGCAGGTCGCTTATAATGCAGCGCGATAGATATTTTTTACATCCTCTTTCGTAAGCTCTACATAAGCTCCCTTCAAATCCTCTGCTGCTTTTTCCGCCATCACATCGAACTTGGCTTCGTCCGTGATTCCCACTTCACGCATCGTTGTCGGAATTCCCATGGCTACAAAATAATCTCTCGTCTTTTCGATTGCTTCATGAGCAATTTCAAACGGATCCTTCTCCTTGTCAATGCCCCATACATTAACACCATAGGCTTTGAATTTATCCACAGTTTCATCACTCAGCACGTACTCCATCCAATGTGGCGTCAGGATTGCCAGCCCAACACCATGCGTAATATCATAGTATGCAGAAAGCTGATGCTCCATTGGATGCACTGTCCATGCCACCGTCTTTCCAAGCTTGATAAAATTGTTGATTGCCCAGCTGCTTGTCCACATCAGATTTGCGCGTGCTTCATAATCCTCGGGATTTTGTACTGCACGAACACCGAATTCAATACATGTCTTTAGCAGTCCTTCCGCCATGCGATCCTGCATATATCCCTGTACATTGGAGAAATAGCATTCAAAGATATGACTCATGATATCTGCTGTTCCTGCCGCCGTCTGGTATGCGGAAACACTGCAGGTATAGCTTGGGTCCAGAATAGATGCCTTCGGACGCATATCCTCATGTCCTGTACCGATTTTATCATTGGTCTCCAAATTGCTGATAACGGCAAAGGTATCCATTTCACTTCCGGTCGCAGACAGAGTCAATACGGTTACGATTGGCAGTACACTGACAACCTTCGCAGGATTCAAAACGATGTCCCACGCATCACCGTCATAGCTGATGGCTCCTGCTATCACCTTGGCGCAGTCTATGGTACTACCGCCGCCAATCGGCACTATGACTTCAACACCCTGTTCACGGCACAGCTTTACACCCTCACGCACTGTGGTAATTCGTGGATTTGGCTCCACACCGGACAACTCGCACCATGCGATGCCATTCTCCTTGAAAATTTTAACGACATCATCATAAATACCGTTGCGCTTAATACTGCCTCCGCCATATACCAGCAATGCCTTCTTGCCGTATCTGGATACGATATCGCCGATATGGGCAATCTGCCCCTTACCAAAATAAATTTCTGTGGGAATTGAATAAACAAAGTTTTCCATATACAAAAACCCTCCTTACTTTTATTATACAACGTTCACGGCTTCTTGAACATGGCTCTTTCTTCAGTGTTTGTCCGATCGGCAACAGGCAAATCCCAAAAATATCCGCATACAGATATTTCCCGGGAAATTCATACCATGTGCAAGCCTTCCTGTGAGGTCAGAATTTCCTTTCAGGATACCGTATCCAGGATTTCCATTAGAATCTGCTCTTTCTCTGCCGTTTTTAATATTTCCACAAAATCATCATGCATCAATCTTCTGGCAAGCTTTGACAATGCCCTGAGGTGGAAGTCATTCTTATCATCCGGTGCAAGCAGACAGACAGCCGCTTCCACTGGCTCTTGATCTATCGACTGCCACTCGATACGATGCTTCATTCTGACAAACAGAATGCCAGCCTCCTTTACACAGGCATGACGAGCATGCGGAATGGCGATTCCTTTCCCAAAGCCGGTTGTGCATTCCTGTTCCCGCTTGCAAAGCTCCTGAAAAAAGGTATCTGCATCACTTACCTTTCCTTCCTGAAATGCTATTTCTGCGAGTGCGTGCAGTATTTCCTTCTGGGTGCTTCCCTCCAAGGCAAATACGATGTGTTGTTCTGTAATCAGACTCATGTTCATTTCCTCCTGCCTGTGCAGCTTTCGATATTCGTTCTTATCTGCATCATCGAATCAGCTATATTTTACAGGAAAGCAGACAGCATAGCTATACACATTGGTATTTTTTACCTTTTTAGGAAGTGATTACAGCCGCCGGCCTTCCTTCTCTCCTTGCACAGACAGCTATATTCCTGCTGTCTCTAAACTGCAATTGCGTACAGTGCCTGATACAGTGCGGTTTCCTGCTCATATATATCCAGTACACGTTCTGATATTATGTCCAGCAGCTGTATATCCCCGGATTGCGACAGCTTCCACAGCAGCTCTGCAACAGCATCCCATAAAAGGGAAACCGCAATAAACTGTTCTCCCAGCTTTACAAGACGTGTATCCTGCCAGATATCAGCAGCTTCTTTCAGAAAATCTCCATACATTCTGCGAAAGATGCCACCTCCCGTTCCGCCTTTTTCATGAATTTGAAAATAGTTTGTGATACCTGCCAGCCTTCGCTTCTTTTGACAAAAGTCCTTCCACCTGCAAACCTCTTTGGAAAACTTCAAAATGCCGGAAACACCCAGCAGCTGTGCCGGCGGATACAGCATACCTTCACAGGTATCCAAGATTGCCTCGCGCAGAACCTTTTGATTCACAGCACGATATCCCTGTACATCAATGCACAGATATTTATTCTTTGCAGGAAACGGGCGAAAGCTGCTGCTGCGGGCTCGTTCCATATCATCATAATCCACCATGTGAAAATCCTTAGCAATCTGCCCGTTTGGTGTATCGATCAAAGCGTCATGCTGATCCCTGTCACTGACCAGAAATTTTCGTTTTTCATCATCGTAGCCAAAGAGCACGACGGCATGTCCACCAAAATGACTTCCATCAGCCAAACCAAGATAAGGAAGAAATGGCATATCCACATAGACAAGAACCGGCTGGTTGGCATCAATCATTTGCTTTGTCACTCGGAGTATTCTGTCATATTTCTTTCCGGCCTTGCACTGCATGGTAATCTGCAGTCTGTCTGCCAGCTTTTTTTCAAATTCAAATACCTTGGTACGACCGTTGATCATAGGAGAGGCTGCCGGATTCAAATAGAGAAAGGACAATCCGGATGCCAGACCAAATAATAATTCCTCTGACATGGGATACCCATAGTACGCAAAAATTTGTTTCAGGGAATTGGTAATGCAGTGTTTTCCTCCCTGCGGGACGAAGCCCTCCACCATATGTTTCATATACGCGTGCTCCCGGTTCTTTCAAAGGGTAAGTAGAGTTCAGTGACATATGTGGAGGGATTGCCGCGAAACAGCATTCCCGGACTCTTCACATAGTCCTCTCTGGATGGTGTCAGAATCCGCAGGTCATGTTCATTCGCATAGGCAAACAGAGTCTTATAGGCAGCCCATAGCATATCGTAGCTGCCATGATGCGTTGTGTGTAATGCATGCATTTCCGGAAGATATCGACAGGCTACAGAGGGATGCCGGATTTCCTTTCGCACCGGAATACACAGCTCTATATCTGCAGTCTCCTTACATTCCTCATCGTGATACAGATTAAAATGCTTTCCGCTTGCGTTGTCCTTTACTGCTTTATAAAGCAATGGAAGATAGGTGTCCAGATCACAGTATCTGCCTGTAAAACGAATGGATGCGACCAGCTGTTTTGCGACCGTAACCGTGTCGATTGCATATGCATTTTCTACATGCTCCTCCGCTTGCGCCAAGCTATGCTCACGCATTTGTTGAATCAGCTCCCTTTCTTTCCGAATGTTTGCTTCAATATGGCTGATTTTTTCCTGCAGAATATAGGAAAGGTCTTCCCCTTTATTATGCTCCAGAATATCCTTTATCTCCATGATGGAGAAATCAAGGGAGCGCAGATATTGAATCATCCGTGCTGTTTTTAAATCCTCATCACTGTAATACCGGTAGTGATTTTCAGCCTTCCGAAAGGACGGCTTCAATAGTCCCTCTGTGTCATAATATCGTAATGCTTTTACTGTAAGATTGCATAATTTGGAAAATTGACTAATCGTATACATCGTGATTCGCCTCCTTCTGCTTTATTGTAAACGTTCCTGTGCACAGGAGTGTCAAGTAGATTATAACGTATTTTAAGGAAACATACCAAAGAACAGAAAAACAGTATACGTCTCCTCTATCCGGCGTGTATACTGTTTATATGTCTTCAAAATGTGCAATTACCTCGGAGGCATCCTGCATATCCAGCAGCGTTCTGATTTCGCCATGCTCAATCAGAGCAATCAGTCTGCGATAAAAGTTCTTGATAGAACGCTCAACTTCATTTTTATTGCTTGCGGATATCACCGGCAGAAATACATGCTGTACGTACTCGTCACGTAAGATTTCCATAATAATAAATTGCGTGCACCCTTTCTTATTCATCACTTATTGCTTCATGTCAATAAAATCACAGACATATAATGAGAGCATAGAAGAGAACGGAATATATGAAAAAAACTGCTGGATTTTATTCTCCAGCAGCATTCGCAGTATTTCTTTTTTTAAATATAAACAAAATCAGAATGATTCCCACGAGTATCAATGCGATTCCAAATAGAATAAGCAGCCATAAATAGCCATCCAGAAAAGCCACAAAGAAATTATAGAAGTATTCCGGTTCCAGACGGATTCTATGTGTAAAGCCTCCCAGCAATATACCTGCCGGTAACAATGCCAGCATCCATCCGGCGCCTCCTGCCGCACTTCCAAGAAACAGAAGCGTATCCTCCTTTTTCAATTTCATACGTATTAGGAAAATCACAGAAAGCAGCAACAGCAGCACACATGCTCCAATAGCAAAGGGTAGAATTCTGTCCATCATCTGTACGCCCATCACGATATATTGAATAAACGGAAACTGTACGTATTGCTTATATCCTTTGGCATTTACTTTCACATAATTTTGCAGCCGCAGCTTTCCATCCTCATCCAGCTTCAGCTTTTCTTTTTGAATGATCTTCTGTAAATATGTGTCCAGCTTGTCCATGAAGCTCTTTTGATCCACTACAGCTGTTTTGCCTGTAAAGCTGGTGTCAATAAATGCAACTGCCTCTTTTTTTACGTCTGCTTCCTTCAAAAAACCATCATAGATGGAAGGCTGGAAGCCTGCAGCCCCCGCACTTTTTTTAAAGTCCTCGGTAAGCTCCTTCGTGACTGCTGTATAATACTCTGTTTTATCCAATGTTGATAACAAATATCCCTTATTCAGCAAGGTTGCCTTGGATATACAGACAAACAGCAGCAGGAACAGAAAGAATGCGATAAAGAAAGAAAACATACCACCTAACAGCTTTTCTCTGCGCTTCATTTAGTATCACCTACCACTCTTGGTCCGCTCACCTTATCCGCGTATACAAAGAGACGGTCTTCCTTCTCCCCTACGCCATCCAGCGGATAACAGGTAAAAAGAATCAGCTGCTCTTTGTTCTGTGAAAGATCATAAGCGGAAGTATCACTGGCATCCGCTACCTGTGATCCTGTGATCTTATATTTGAAAATTCCGTAATAGGTTTCAATCGTTATGATTTGCCCATTTTTTACGATCCCAAGATTCTTGAAATACGGTATGGTATGTCCCGCAATCATAACCGGTTTTCCGTAACCCGGTTTCCCCGATTGGATACGAATCCCTGCACCAACATACAGACATTCATCGGTAGAGCCGTAAATCAAGGGAACATCAATATCGGCTGCTTCTATCATAATCTTTCCCATGGTATCACCAACTCTTACGGATTTAATGTCCAATGCATCTAATTCCCCATCGCTCGGAAGTCCCTTTTTATCCGAATATAAATCCCTGGCAGTGCTGGAGAAATCCGGAGCCTGATCCTGCGCTATCATCTGATACAGCGATGTCACTGGACGAATGTACGGCTGTGCAATCAAAAGCATGATCAGGTATCCGATAAGAAGAAAAAATAATGGTACAGTGATCCACACCATTATTTTTCTAAAAGCCTTGTTCACGTTTATTCTTTAATAGTCTTTTTTCTGGAAGCTACGATACCAGCACCTGCCAGGATGACTGCTAAGCTACCAAAAATTGCATATGTACTTGAGAAATCCTCACCGGTTTTTTCCAGTTTTACAGCTGGTTTTGTCTTATCCTTAATTGTTGGCTTTGCAGCTGGTTTCTCTTTTCCGGTTTCTTTTTCCTCTTCATAAACGACGTTCTTCTGCGTATAGATAACGTCTCCGTTGCTGTCTGTGATTGTCAGTGTATCCTTTACTGCATCATAAGCAATATTGAATCCGATTGTTTCCATCGCAGGCTTCATCAGATCAACCATTTCATTCATCAGCGCAGGAGTAACTTCATCTTCCCAGTGTTTCTCAAGGAAAGTCTGCACATTTTTCGCAGAATCCTTGATTATTTTAACATCCTTATCGCTCAGATCCACACCATCCAGATTAAAATAGTCCTCCATGGTTTTGTACTCTTCACTCGCCGGTACATATGCCAGTGTTTGACCCTGAATCGTAACACCCTTTGCCATGTAATCCAGAACATCCTGTTCCGCCTTGTTAATACCGCTGGCAGCATTGATAGGAGCAGCACATACTCCCAGTGTCATTGCAGCACAAGCAGCTGCAGTTAATAATTTTTTCATACGTTCCCTCTTTCCGTTTGTGTTATATATCGTAAAGCCCTTACAATATATAAAAACTCAACATTTACATAACTATATAATATATTAAATTTCCATATGTTGCAAGCTTATCTACACATAAAACCTGATAAATTCTTATAAAAACCAACAATTTGCAGCTTTGGTGCGCTTTTTTCAAAGATAGTCTGGAAAACTAGCATTTTCAATCTGCTATAAAAAGGCGGATTTCATGAAATGTGTATGAATTTTTCATATGATATCTTTTCGTACAAACATGGAAATGCAAATTATTCTAGCGTAAATATCATGAAAAGCTACGCATGCCGCTGTTCCATGTCATTCTATATCAGGCATAAAACGCGCATATAGACCACCGCTGTATCTTTGATACTATAGCTTGTTCATCGCCCTATTTACAGATTTCATGATAGGATTACACATACAGAATATTTCCTTTGATGAAATCATATGCTGACACTACCCCTTTTTACTTTCAAACTCTTTGCATATGCTGGCGCGCTGATCCGCTTCATATAAATCAAATACTGTAAGACATAGACTGATAATTCCCTTTTTGAGCTTATCATCAGCACAGGGCAGCTTCAGATATTCCAGAAACTTCACATCATGCGCATAGGCAGGTGTTGGTCCTCCCAATGCCAGTTCGCTGTACATCATCGGGCAGACATGCGATACATTTCCTACATCACTGGAGCCGCTGGCATCTGCATCACTGTCCACAAAGTCACCGGAGCCGCAAAGCTTTGCGTTTTCCACATACAGCTGTTGAAAGCTTTCCAGATTGATTAGATCATAATAGGTATTTTCAAAATTACGATATTCCATTTGCGCCCCTGTCATCAGGGAAGCTCCCTTGGCAATGTTGATAATCTTTGCACTGATTTCCTCCATATAAGCCTTATCGGCTGCACGGATGTAAAATTTACATACGCACAAATCCGGAATGATATTGCATGCTTCTCCACCCTTGGTGATAATTCCATGCACTCGCGTATCATTGCGCATCTGCTGCCGCAGATAACTGATTCCCGTAAACATCAGATTTACCGCATCCAATGCATTGACGCCCAGATGCGGATACGCTGCAGCATGGGCTGCTAATCCATGGAAGGTGAATTCCAGGGAATCCATTGCCAGCGTGACGACATGCGCATTATTTTCCGCTCCCAGATGCAGCTGGAATGCAAAATCTACATCATCAAACGCACCTTCCTCAACAAGAACGCATTTTCCACCAGTTGTTTCCTCAGCCGGGGTCCCCATAATTACAATCGTTCCCTCCAGCTCCTCCTTCATTTGTGCAAACATGAGCCCCACTCCCGCACATACCGCTCCAATCCAGTTGTGTCCGCAGGCATGTCCAAGCTCATTGTGCTCTTCTCCATAACCTGGCAGCGCATCATATTCTGCTAAAAACGCATAGGTCGGACCTGGCTTACTACCCTTTAGCTCGCATCGAAATGCTGTCTTTAAAGAGCCGTACGGCAGCTGTACAGAAAAACCTTCCTCCTTCAGCTGTTCACAAAGATAAGCACTTGACAAAAATTCCTGATCTCCATCCTCGGGATGGTCGTATATCCATTTGCTGATTTCCTCTGCCTTTTGCTGCACGCAATCCACATACAGCTGTTCCAGCCGCTTTTTTCTTTCATTCTTCATATGATAGCCTCCCTTATCCTATTTGCTTTGCTATTTCCATAACAGTCTCACATTGCCACATCCATAGAACATCCCTTGATCGGACGAGCAGTGAAAGCAAGACGCACACATTGAATAAGAAACAGAGAAGGGCTCCCTGTTTCTTTCTTATGCTATTCGATTGTTACATGTTCAAAATAGAACATTGCTGCCGGTGTACGCTCCAGCCCCTTCACACCTGGCTTTTTCAGCATTACCTGTGTATTTGTTACCAGTGGAATGAAGTAAGCCTGTTCAACGATCATGCGGTTTTCTGCATCATGCAACAGCTGCATACGCTTCGCTGCATCTGTTTCCAATGCAGCCTTCGCCATCAGATCTTCGTATTCTGCATCATCGAAAACAAGAACCGGCTGTGATTCCTTCTGCCACATGCCAAGATACGCTGCAGCAGGATCCAGTGTGGTAGCACTCAGACCATAGCGGCTTGTTTCAAACTGTCCGCCATCGACCTGCGTATAGAATACACCCTGTTCCACCTGATCGATTTTCAGATCAATATAAATTTTCTTGAACTGCTCCTGCAGTATCTGTGCAATATCCATATTTACCTGCTGCCCTGTGGTCTTATATTTGATTGTCAGCTTTTTACTATCAGAATAACCTGCTTTCTTCATAAGTGCCTGCGCAGCCTTTACATCGTATTTGATATAGTTACCGGCATCATCTGCTTCTTTTCGGAAGTCTTCCTTTTCTCCCTGAATTCCATGAGGAACCAGACCAAACAGCGGCGTTACATAATCTCCAGTATCCAGCACCTTTACAATACCGTCACGATCAACAGCCATAGCCATTGCCTTACGAACATTAACATCCTGCAACGCCTTATTTTCTGTGGATAAGGAATTGATATCAATAAAGTAATTGGATACATATGGATCTACCCGATACAAATCATCCTTGCCCTTGTAATTGGTATATCCTTCATTAGCGACATAGGTAGCGAAATCAATCTCTCCGGCCTCATAGCCCTGATACTGCGAAACGCTATCTTCCATAACCTTGAAGTGCAGCTTTTCCAGCGTTGTTTTGTCTGCCTCATAATAATCGGCATTCTTCACAAGGTCAACCGCGTCAGCAGGATTTACGCTTTCTGCCTTAAATGGACCGTTTACCGGTACATCTGCGGATAAAGACCATTCAGAATCCTTTTCCTTTGCGATATCGGAACGAAGTGGCGTATAGATTCCCTGTGTCATCAGTTTATCAAAATACAGAACCGGCTGAATCAGTTCTACGGTAAAGGTTTTATCATCCACCTTTTTCACACCGACATCCTTCATATCCTTTACTTTCATATCCTTGTCAAATGCCTTCTGCGCTCCAACGATGTATTTTCGTCCATCCTGCGCATTATAGGCATTGTCAGCACCATACGTAAGTCCTCGTTTGATACCGTAAACGAAGTCATCCGCCTTTACAGCCTTACCGTCACTCCATTTTGCGTCCTTAATGGTAAATGTGTAGGTTTTCCCATCCTCGCTGACTTTATAGTCCTCACAAAGATCCTTCACCAGATTACCATCCTTGTCCAGCTTGAACAGGGTACGATACATGTTTTGAATTACGATCATGGAATACGTGTCATCCGCACGCGCCGGGTCCAGACTGGTGATCTGTCCGCCAAGTGCAACCTTGAGTTCATTGCTGCTCTCTTCCCCGCCCCCGCAGGCACTCAGGCTGAGAACACTGATTCCCATGAAGAGCGATAACATTAGTTTTTTTAGCTTTTTCATACAGTTTCTCTCCTTTTACATTTATTATCATACATTCTTTTTGAATATTTTTCAATAAATGTAAATACTTTCAACACAAAACTTATATAAAAGTAAAAGTGTTTACAGAAAATTAAGCATGCAGGTCTTTTATCAGTGATTTATACGCCTGATTGTTTTACTTGAATTTAGAGTATATTTGAACTCATTTGTTAAGAAAACCTAAATTCATAATTTTTTTGAAATTATTCCTCCATTTAAAAAGTATTCAGGTTATATCAAAATACACGCTAATTGTATGTGTTTTGTTGCTAAGATAGCTTTGTCATCACAGCCCTGTCCACGATCACTAAATTTATCTATTTGCGCATCAAACAGATTCCTTTTCATATCCTTCAATGTTAAAAACAAAACAGGATACTAATTCTGATGTTTACATGCTTCTTCATCCTTTGAGATTTCTAATCCGTTAAACAAGTAGCTGTTTTCTTTTTCCTTGTTTGTAAAGAAATAATACAGCACGTCAGGGCGGGCAGCGCCTGCTTATGTTTAAAGTTTTCCCAAACCTTCTTGGTCTGGTATAAAACGCAACCTTTTCGCTGTATACATCTTTCATCATTGTCATCTTATCTTTAAAGTTTTCTATATCAATCGGAAGCATCTTCATAGGACCATAAGCTCCTTTTTATTCTTTCCAAGCGCTCTTTTTGAGGTAAACGAGAAGAAATATTGATATAGAATAATGCTTTATTTTTCTCATATCCTACTTTCAGTAGAGAATTTTATTGTCCTCCAACTCTTTGGGACACTCCACCCTAATCGTTTCTAGTATAGAATGTAGATCTACCGCCGCCATGACGGGTAATTTCCCCCTCATCCACCAATATTTTCAGGGATTTTTCAACTGCGGCTCGCCGAAGCGCAGGTAAGTACTCAACGATCTGAGCTTTTGTAAATTTGCCTATTTGTTCTTTTGCGGCATTCCGTACCATCTCCAGAGCCGGTTTCTTTTCTTCGACCAATTCTAAACGATTTTCGAAATCTCTATAGCTAGCTAAAATGACGCCTAGAAGATATTTGATAAAGGGTGTGACATCATTGCTTCCTTCATGCCATCCCTCATCGATATCCTGCAATGCTTCATAATAATTTAGTTTTGTTTTAGCGATTTTAGTTTCTATACTGATGTATTTTCCCACCTCAAATCCGCTCTTATAAAGTAGCAATGCGGTCATAAGTCGTGACATTCGACCATTACCATCATTAAAAGGATGGATACACAAAAAATCTGTGATAAAGGATGGAATTAACAGCAAGGGTTCAATATCTGCAGCGATTGCTTGATTGTAACTTTCACAAATTACATCGATTGCCTGTGATGTTTCATAGGGAGCTAACGGCTGAAATCGAACAGCTCTGGTTCCATCAGCTCGTATTTCTGCAATGTAATTTTGCGTATTCTTGAATTTTCCACCAAAAGATTCTCCTGAATAACTATATAGAACCTTATGAAGCTGCAGGATATAATTGCTTTGGATTGGGATATATTCATGACTTTCATGAATCATATTCAGAACATCTCGATAACCGGCAATCTCTTCTTCATCCCTGTTTTGCGGTGATGTCTTTTCGTTGACTAGCAGTTTGATTCTTGTGTCCGTCGTAACAATGCCTTCAATTTGATTTGATGCTTCAGTACTTTGTACTTTCGCAATTTCTACTAATTTATCAAAAATCATTGGTTTCTGTTTGATATAGAGTTCCTGTTTTCCCTTATATTCATGGATTTTAGCAATCAATGTTAGGACTTCCAAATCCCATTTTTTATCTCTGATCTCCAGATAATTAAACTGTCTCATTCCATACCACCTCATTATTCTCCTATTATAGCAAATTTTCAGGAGAAAAACCAAGGCTCATAAGGGGATATTAAAGATATTCTCCTATCAACGCTCATATTCTCCTATTATCAATCATGAAATAGGAGAATAAAGAAGACTGTAGGAGAATACGATTTGGATATCGATTAAAATTTATCACTCTGATGAAATAGGTGTTTTTTAAGGCCCTCCTCGATACATGAGGTTGTTCTTATTTTTTTCGGATATAACAAATCTGTTTTATAAACTTTCTCCGCTACCATGAGTTTAAAAGTTATGAAAGCGAAAAAAGCGATTCCCTATAGCAGAATCGCCTTATGACATGCTTATTTCAAATGTGCATCGAACCAGTCTGCCATTTCCTGCAGTCTGCGTAATCTATGCTTTGGTTTTCCACTCCTGCTCAGCTCATGATTCTCCTGAGGAAACAGACACATACGGCTTTCCACATCATGATACTGCAAAGCCGTAAACATCTGCAATCCCTCACTCAACGGGCAGTTATAATCCTCCAGCGAATGGATGAATAGCGTGGGTGTCTTTGCACGGTCTGCATATGCAAGCGGAGAAGCCTTCCAAATGCTCATGACGTCCTTCCATGGCGTTGTCTGCATTTCATTGGGATCAAAGGTATAGCCGATACAGCTGGTACCGAAATCCGATGTCCAGTTCGCAACACTCCGCTGGGAAGCAGCAGCCTGAAACCGGTCTGTCTGCGTGATAATCCAGTTTGTCATAAAACCGCCATAGCTTCCACCTAGCACGCCCAAGCGCTCGCTGTCCAGTGCCGGGGTCTCCTGAATCACTGCATCCGTAAACGCCATCAAATCCTCATAATCAATCGTACCATACTTTCCACGCAAATCCGCATACTCCTCACCATAGGAATCACTGCCCCTTGGATTTGTGTAAAACACCATATACCCCATGGACGCAAACATCTGCATTTCATGGTTGAAAACATTTCCATATGCACAACGTGGTCCTCCATGGATACTCAACAGTCCCGGATATTGTTTTCCTTCCACATAGTCAGCCGGATACAAAACCCATCCTTTCTGTATCTTTTTTTCAGAATTGGTATATAGGACTTCCTTTGGCTGTGCTTGCATATGTGTCTGTAAATACTCCGCATTCCAATTCGTCAGCTTCTGACAATCATCGGGTTTGCGTAAATATATTTCCTCCAACGCGTTTTCTTCCATTTCCAATGTATAACAGCCCTGTCCGCTCACGGCAATATCCCGTATCACATTACCAGACGGCGTCAGACAGATATCCCTGCCGTCCATAGACAATGCATACAGCAGACAGCGCCCATTTTCATTTTTCAGATGGTAAACGATCTGATCCTTCATCATGATGGAGGTCGAAGCTCCGACATGGCAGTCGCTCACAATATTGCAATATGCGTAATGCTCACAATCCAGCAGCTTTTTAACCCCCTGCTGTTCTGTCCAGCTGTAGAAATCCGCAGCCTCCTCGTTGCCATACTCCAGCATATCCGTTCCTGTAAAAACAATCGTATCTTCCTCACAGACAACAGCTTCAATGCGCAGGGTGTCACAGCTGACAAGCTCTGTTTTCCGCAGCGTATCTGTGGAAAAGGTGAAGATTCCCTGCGTCAGCGGTTTCTTTGTGGTATACTCCTGGGCACTGCACACAATACGCGAATTTGAAACCGCCAGGTTTTCCACATGCCAGTTTCCTTCAAACAACGCTGTGGATAGCTGACTTTCCTCATCAAAGACATACAGGTAGTTTCGCTTCCCGCTGATATAGCCGACACCGTTATCCCAGAATGGAATCTGTGTCAGCACGATGGTATCATCGTCATTATTCTTCTGAACAGATTCCTCTGCCAGATAAGCATACCGCTGCTCGCTTATCCTCTGCAGCTGTACAACATTCGCAGGTATTGTAAAGGCAGGCGTAATACAAAGGGTATCCAGATGCAGACGGACGAATTCCGTTTTCTCTTGCTCGACAGGCTTTTGAATCAGCAGTGTATGTTCATTTTCCCACAGAAAGTTGGAGAATTTCTGCTTCTGATAAATACAGATGCTCTTATCTCCCTGGTGCAGCCACAGACTTTTCTCGTATTCATCCGCTGCCTCCACCATCTGCGTATGTACATAGACCAGACGGCTTCCGGAAGGGGATGCTTTCAAACCACTCAGCAAATGCAGCTGATAGAGGTCGCTTTTCTCTATGCTCTTCTTCATGCTTTGTTTCCTCTTTCGCACAGCTGCTCATCCAGCAGTTTTCGTATTTCTTCATATGCTGCATTGACATCCGTATTTTTTACGGTATGGCGAAACAGTGTGGACAGCTCCAGTTCGACCAGTGCCTTGGAAATTCTACGCTGGGCACTGGCAGTATCATCCCGATATCTCAGCATGATCTGTTTCTCCAGCTCCTCCATGCTTTCTGGTTCTACAAATACGCACAGAGCATCCGGATATTGCAGCTTAATCTGTCCAACGCCCTGTGCTTCCACCTCAATCATGACATTTTTTCCGCTATTTAACAGAAAATCCACCTGATGCTTCGGTGTACCATAATAATAGCCGTCAAACTCCGTATACTCCAGCAGTTCACGATTTCGCAAAGCCTGTGCAAAGGCTTCATGATTGACAAAATAATAATCTTTGCCATCCACTTCCTCCTCGCGTTTAGGGCGTGTTGTCATGGAAATGGAATAATTCAGATGCAGTTGTTCATCACCAAGCAGCCGGTCACGGATATCCTTTTTTCCCACACTGCTGGCGCCGGTTAATACAAACAGCAAACCCTTGTTCATAATCCTTCTCCTGGTACAGTCACAGCATGTATAACAGCTGTCTGCCATACCTTTTCCTTTCTTTCAAAAAAACGAAAACACAGCCTTATGGCAGTGCTTCGTTTTACAGGTTATATAATCGCATTATTTTTCATACAGGAAGCAGGCAACCGTTCGTTTCCCCACATTCACCATTCCCGGCTTTACTCTGGCACAGCGCTCTGTGGCATTGGGACAGCGGGTACGGAATACGCAGCCGCTCGGGGTATCCAGCGGACTCGGCAGCTCTCCCTCCAGTACGATTCGTTTCTTTTCTCTGGCAACACGGGGATCGGGAATCGGTACCGCTGACAACAGCGCCTGTGTATACGGATGCAGCGGACGGTGATACACATCATCGCTGTCTCCGATTTCCACCAGATTTCCCAGATACATAACACCGATGCGATCGGATATATGCTTTACCATACTTAAATCATGCGCAATAAACAGATAGGAAATGCCCATCTCCTTCTGGATATGCTCCAACAGATTGATGACCTGTGCCTGAATGGAAACATCCAATGCACTAATCGGCTCATCACAGACGATGAACTGCGGATGCAAGGCAAGCGTTCTGGCAATGCCGATACGCTGACGCTGCCCTCCGGAAAATTCATGCGGGTAACGGCGGATGTGATCCGGCTTCAGCCCGACGATATCCAGCAGCTCGCGAACACGCTGTTCCCGTTCTTCCTTTGTATTAAAAATATGATGAATATCCATTGGCTCACGGATGATTTCTCCAACCGTCATACGAGGATTCAGACTTGCATAGGGATCCTGAAAAATCATCTGTACATTTCTGCGGAATTCCGCAAGATGGCCGCCTTTGATCTTGGTAACGTCCTCACCATGGTAATACACCGTTCCGCTTGTCGGCTCATAAAGCTTGACGATTGCACGTCCGGTGGTACTTTTTCCACAGCCGCTCTCTCCAACCAGCCCGAAGGTTTCCTTTGGATAGATTTCAAAGCTGACACCGTCTACGGCCTTTACCACCTGTTTTTTTGTGAACAGACCACCCTTGACAGGAAAATGTACCTTCAGGTTTTCCACCTTCAATACTGCATCACTCATTGAGCCTCACCACCTTTACGCGCCTTGGGATGCTGCAGCCAGCAGGAACAGCGATGCGTATCAGATAGCTGTGTTTCCTGCGGCATGCGCATTTTGCATATCTTCATGGCAGCTGTACAGCGATCCGCAAACGGACAGGTATCCTGAATATTCAACAGATCAGGAGGACTTCCCGGAATCGGATGCAGTTCCTTTTTTTCAAGCTCATTCGGATTGGAAATACAGGACAGCAGACCAATCGTATACGGATGCTGCGGATGTTCAAAAATTTCAAACACTGTACCGGTTTCCACAATTTTTCCACCATACATAATCGCGATACGATCACAGATACTGGCAACGACACCAAGATCATGGGTAATCATGATAATACCCGAATCAATTTCCTCCTTCAGATGGGAAATCAATTCCAGAACCTGTGCCTGTATGGTCACATCCAGCGCCGTTGTCGGCTCATCGGCAATGATGATTTTCGGATCACAGGCCAGTGCGATCGCGATGATGATACGCTGCCGCATACCTCCGGAAAACTGATGCGGATACTGCCGTATTCTAGTCTCGGGTGAAGGTATGCCAACCTTGCGCATCAATTCGATTGCACGCTTTTTCGCTTCTTCCTTCGATATATCCACGTGATTCATAATCGGCTCAATCAGCTGCGTTTCAATACGCAGAACCGGATTCAGAAAGGTCATCGGGTCCTGAAAGATCATCGCCAAATCATTACCGCGGATGCGATCCATGACCTGTTCATATTCCTTACGCTCGGAAAATGCCTTTGGCGATATTTCCTTGCCGTCGATGGTTATACTGCCATCCTTTACGATTCCGTTTCCTGACAACAGGCCCATAACGGAAAACATCGTCTGACTCTTTCCGGAACCGGACTCCCCTACGATTCCTAAAACCTCTCCCTTATCCACAGACAGGGATACATCACGTACAGCATGTACCATTCCGTTTTCTGTTTCAAAATCGGTAGAGAGGTGTTTAATTTCCAGCATACTCATATGATTTCCTCCCTACTTCTTCTTTTTCTTCGGATCCAGGGCATCCCCCAGTCCGTCTCCGATAAAATTCAATGCCAGCATTGTCAGACAGATTGCCAGAATCGGCCACAGTGTCTGCAGCGGATAGGAGGTCAGGGTGCTTCTCGCTTCATTCGCCAGTGTTCCCCAGCTTGCCTGCGGTGCACTCAGACCGATTCCCAAAAAGCCCAGAAAGGCCTCATAGAAAATCGCACTCGGCACCAGCATGGTAACGGAGACGATGATCGGCCCCATGCTGTTGATAATCAGATGCTTGAAAATAATACGCCCGCTACCCGCGCCTAGCACCTTGGCCGCAAGGGAAAATTCCTGTTCCTTCAGCGTCATGACCTGTGTGCGCACCTGTCGGGCCATTCCCATCCAGGAGGAAATACAAATACCAATCAGAATGGAGCTCATTGACGGCCCCATAACCACAACGATCATAATGACATACAGCATATCCGGTATGGAATACATCATATCCACAAACCGCATCATGATCATATCGATTTTACCACCGAAGTAGCCGGCAATTCCTCCGTAGAGGACACCGACACCAAGAGAAATAAGGGCAGCCGCAAAGCCGACGCTTAAGGATACGCGCCCGCCCCACATGATACGCACCAGAATATCACGGCCGAATTTATCCGTTCCCATCAGATGCTGAAGGGATGGACCTACATTGCGGATTGCCAGATTCTGACCGTCATAGGTATAGGGGGATACCATCGGTATGATAATCGCACACAGCAGCATGAACATCAGAAAGCAGAAGCCCACAAATGCCAGCTTGTTCTGTCGAAACCGATGCCATGCATCTGCCAGATAGGTCCGGCTTTCATACGCTATTTTTTCTGCATTTTTTTCAGAATCATCCAGACGTTCAAACAGATCGTCACTCAATTCTTCCTGCAGTATTTTGTCACTCATAGCATTCACCTCCTAATCCAGCTTGATCCGCGGATCAATGATGGCGGACAGGATATCAGTAATCAGATTAAAGGTGATGACAAGGAAACCAAGGAATATTGTCAGTCCCATGATAATCGGATAATCTCGTGTTGTAATACAGGATACAAACGCACTGCCGATGCCCGGTATTGAGAAGACGCTCTCAATGACGAAGCTTCCCGTCAGCATGAAGGCGAACATCGGACCTGCATAGGTTACCACCGGCAGCATGGCGTTTTTCAAAGCATGCTTGATGACAACCTTCTTATATGGCGTCCCCTTGGAGCGCGCCAGAATGATATAATCCTGATTCATAACCTCCAGCATACTGGAACGGGTCAGGCGGGCAATCATGGCGATGGGATAAAACGCAAGTGAAAGTGCCGGCATGATGTAATTCAGCGGACTGTTCAATCCGATAAACGGCAGAATATGCAGCTGTACCCCGAATATAATCAGCATGATCATCGCAATCAGAAACGACGGTACACTGACACCGATCGTTGCCACAAACATACACAGGTTGTTCACCCACTTATGCCGTGATAACGCTGCCCCAGTCCCCAGCGCAATTCCTCCCACAAGAGCCAGAACAAAGGCAATCAGCCCCAGACGTGCCGTTACCGGAAATCCGGTTTTGATATAATAGGAAACACTGCGTCCGGTATTGATCATACTTTCCCCAAGATTCCCCTGTGCGACCCCCTTCAGGTAGATCACATACTGCTCCATCAGCGGCTTATCCAGATTATACTTAGCTTCTGCGGCAGCCAGTGCTTCCGGTGTCTTATACTTTGCCAGGGAAAATGGTGATCCCGGTGTCGCCTTCATCAGAAAAAATGTCACGCTGGCTAGTACAAACAGTGTCACAAATCCGATCAGCACACGTTTGATGATATACTTTGGCATACAAACAACCCCTTTTCTCATTTCGCTTGTCGCTGGATATTTCGATGCGTATATCCTGCTGTGTTAATTCGGATTTTTGGTAATGCTTAACACCTTGTATCCGTTTGCTTCCAGATCACTCGCCAATGCGTCTGTCTGGAAGGTATCAATACGGATGATCATATCCGCAAAGCCGTTGTGCTGGGAATATACCCCCAGATGTGTGATATTGCAATTATTACGGACAAAGATTTCCGAGATTTTCCCAATCGTTCCCAGCTCGTCCTTGACTTCGATACAAACACGGCTTCCGCTTGTGCGATAGCCCAGAATATCCAGGAATGCAGAAAGAACATCGTTACTTGTCAGAATGCCAACAACCTCATTGGCATCGTTGACAACCGGCAGACAGCCGATATCATGCTTGTACATCAGCAGTGCTGCATCCTCCAGAAAACGGTCCTCATGAATCGTGATGACATCACGGATCATAATCGCATCCACGCTTGTCTTTGAAAGCAGGTAATTCAGCTCATAAATACTCAGACTGGTTGCCTTACTGGCACCCTTTTTGGAAATCATGCCCTCTGTAACCAGACCAACCAGCTTTTTGCCGCTGATGACCGGGATACGGTGCAGCTCCTTTTCACTCATGATATCGACGACATCACTGATTTTACTATTCACATCGATACAGATCGGATGCTTTGTCATTCTGTTTTTTACGTACATAATATTATCCTCCCAGGTATGCTTTCTGAATTTCAGGACTATTGACCAGCTCTGCGCCAGTTCCCGTCATGACGATATTGCCCGTTTCCATAACATAGGCACGATCCGCGATAGACAATGCCATCTTTGCATTCTGTTCAACAAGCAGAACGGTTGTCCCTTTTTCATTGATATCCTTGATGATGTTGAAGATTTCCTTTACCAGAATCGGTGCAAGTCCCATGCTCGGCTCATCCAGCAACAAAATCTTCGGTCTGGCCATCAGCGCACGTCCCATCGCCAGCATCTGCTGTTCTCCTCCGGATAAGGTGGAAGCATCCTGTGAGCTTCGCTTCTCCAGAATCGGAAACCGCTGGTAAATATCCTGCAAATCCGCTTTGATACCGTCCTTGTCCTTACGCAGATAGGCACCCATCAAAAGATTTTCATACACACTCATACCGGGAAAGATATGCCGTCCCTCCGGTACCTGTGTGATACCTTCCTTTACGATATTCTTGGCACTGACCTTGTTCATCGATTTGCCAAGGAACATAACCTCTCCGCTTGTTTTCTTCAGCAAGCCGCTGATGGTTTGAAGCAGAGTCGTCTTACCGGCACCGTTGGCACCGATCAGTGAGACGATCTCCCCCTCCTTAACCTCCATGGATACATCCTTCAATGCATGAATCACGCCATAGTGGACATTTAATTTCTCTACCTTCAGCATCTTAAATATCCTCCCCCAAGTACGCCTTAATGACGCGCTTGTCGTTCTTGATCACTTCCGGAACACCATTGGCAATGCATTTTCCATAATCCAGCACATAAATTCGCTCACAGATCGTCATAACCAGCGACATATCATGCTCAATCAGGATCACCGTCAGATGGAAGTCATCCTTGATCTGATGAATCAGTCTGGTCAGATCCGCTGTTTCCTGTGGATTCATACCGGCTGCCGGCTCATCCAGAAACAATACCTTCGGCTGTGTGGCAAGCGCTCTGGCGATTTCCAGACGACGCTGTTCCCCATAGGGAAGATTGCTGGCAAGCTCATTTCGCTTGTCATACAGATGTACCACCTTTAACAGCTCCTCTGCCTGCTGCTTTACACGCTCCTCCTCACGATAGTAGTTCGGTGTACGCAGAATTGCCTGCAGGGTTCCGTATTTAATATTCTTATGCATTGCGATTTTCACATTATCCAGTGCTGTCAGATTTTTAAACAGGCGGATATTCTGGAAGGTTCTCGCCAGCCCCATACGCGTTACCGCATACGGCTTCATACCGCCGATTTCCTTCATCTCGCCATCGACATTCAGCTCAATTTTTCCCTCACTCGGCTCATAAACACCGGTAAGCAGATTGAACAGCGTCGTCTTTCCGGCACCGTTTGGTCCGATCAGCCCAATCAGCTCCTGTTCATTGATTTCCATATGAACATTGGATACCGCACAAAGACCGCCGAAGTTCTTTGTCAGTCCACTCACTTTCAACAAAGCCATATTAACGCACCTCCTTCTTTTTCGAGAACCGCTTTAACAGACCCGAGAAGGTGAATTCCTTGGTTCCAAACAGGCCCTCCGGACGAAAGACCATAATCAGTACCAGCGCGGCTCCGTAAATAATCATACGGACATCCGCAAAATTCTGAAGATACATATTGATAAAACCGATGACAACCGCCGCAACAATGGAACCGGTAAAGCTTCCCATGCCGCCGAATACAACCAGAATCAGGATGTCCACAGATTTATTGAAGGTGAACAGATCCGGCTTTACAACATAGAAGTTGCAGGCATACAAGGCACCGGCCAAGGATGCCAGAACAGCGCCGATCACAAAGGCAATCGTCTTATACTTTGTCGTATTGATTCCCATTGCTTCGGATGCAATTTCATCCTCACGGATGGAAATACAGGCACGTCCGGGTGCACTGCGTGAAAAGTTCAATACGATCAGCAGTGATACGATCAAGCAAAACAGCAGCAGCGGCCAGGTCGTCAGCTTCGGAATACCGAACAGACCGGCAGCCCCGTTGGTAATCGTCATATTCAATACGATGATACGTACAATTTCAGAAAAACCAAGCGTTGCAATCGCCAGATAATCGCCCTTTAATCGCAGGGTTGGAATAGCGACTATCAAAGCGACAAGCGCAGAAATCACACCGCCGATGACAACCGCAAGCGCAAAGCCACCCAGATTCGGCGTTGCCTTTGTAATGATGGCAGCCGCATAGGCACCAATGCACATAAAGCCGGCATGTCCTAACGAGAACTGACCGGTCACACCGATGATCAGGTTCAGGGAGATTGCCAGTATCATATTGATTCCAATCGTATATAAGGTACTCTGATAATAGAAGTTGATAACACCGCCCTGCATGAGCAGCGTGATGATCGTTAACAATGCCGTCGTGAATAAAATCCAGCAAAGGTTCAGCTTACTAAAGATATGTTTCATACGCCTACACCTTCTCTTTCACATTTTTGCCCAGCAATCCTGCCGGCTTGATGATCAGAATCAGAATCAAAATAGCATATACAACGGCATCCTTATATAAGGAGCTTCCGTATGCAGTGACAAGCGCCTCAACAATACCGATGAAGAAGCCGCCAAACATCGCACCCGGAATAATACCGATTCCACCGAATACCGCAGCGACAAAGGCCTTGATACCGGGAACCATACCCATCAGCGGATTGATCGTATTGTAATACATACCAACCAGAACACCGCCGGCACCTGCGAGTGCAGAGCCGATGGCAAAGGTATAGGAAATCGTTGCGTCCACATTGATGCCCATCAGCTTCGCCGCATCCGCATCCACGGAAACAGCACGCATGGAACGTCCGATTTTCGTCTTGCGTACGATAAACTGCAATGCGAGCATCAGAATGATGGTAATCGCCAGAATATAAATCTGCTGCATCTGAATCTGAATGCCGAACACATGGAAGGTTTGATTGCTTAAGACGGACGGATAGGTTTTTACCCCCGGCCCCATGACCTTCTGTGTGGAATATTCCAGAAAATAGCTGACACCGATTGCCGTAATCAGCGCCGCAATTCGTGTCGCATGCCGCAAAGGCTTATACGCAATGCGTTCAATAACAACACCCAGCACACCACAGACCACCATGGCCAGCAGCAGAGCCGGAAAAAAGCCCAAATGTAGCTGTGCTATGGAGATGAATCCCACATAGGCACCAAGCATGTAAATATCACCATGCGCAAAATTGATCAGCTTGATAATCCCATATACCATCGTATATCCCAATGCAATCAGAGCATAGATACTGCCAATGGAAAGACCGTTTACCAGCTGTTGAAAAAATTCTGTCATAACTTCACCCCTCTATACTGGAAAATAGGAGAAAGAATATCTTTCCCCTATTCTATACTTCATCGTATTCTACTATTTGTTCGGATCAACTTCTACTGCATTCTTCTGTTCGCCGTCAACCAGCTCTACAACCAGGGCAGCCTTCTTCGGTGTATGTGTTTCATCAAAGGTAAAGCTTCCGGTTACACCCTTGAAGTCAAGCTCTGCCATCGCCTTCTGTGCAGCTTCAGAGTCTGCTGTTCCTGCCTTTTCAAAGGACTGAATCAAAACATTTGTAGCATCGTAAGCCAGAGCGGAGAACATGCTTGGATCTTCATTGTATTCTTTCTTGTAGTCCGCAATAAACTGTGTCAGTGCATCGCTTGCATCTACCGTTGTATACGCAGTTGTAAAGAATACATCGTTCAGGTTTTTGTTCCCTGCCAGCTTCACAAGGTCAGTGGAATCAAATCCGTCACCACCGACGATCGGTACATCAATTCCCATTTCACGAGCCTGCTTGATAATCAGACCTACCTCATTATAATATCCAGGGATATAGATCACATCAAAGTCCATTCCCTTGATTTTTGTCAGCTGTACGTTGAAATCGGTATCCTTTGCCTGATAGTTCAGCTCGGTTACGATTTTTCCGCCTTTTTCCTTGAATTTATCCTGGAATGCCTTGGAAAGACCTTTCGCATAATCAGAGCTGGAGTCAGAAATGACAACAGCCTTGGTTTTCTTTAAGGTATCCTTTGCGTACACTGCCATCGCAGCTCCCTGATAAGGGTCTTCAAAGCAGACGCGGAATACATATGGATATACGCTTTCCTTTGTCTTACCATCCTGCAGTGTTACATTGGTTGCTGTCGCAGATGGTGATACCACCAGCACCTTATTGTCGGATGCGATTTGATAGGTTGCCGCAGATGCCCCTGAGGTTGCCGGTCCTACAATTCCCTTTACACCGTCGGATGTAATCAGCTTGGTAGCCACGTTTGTGGATTCATCCGCCTGAGATTTATTATCTCCTTTAATTGCCTTATAGCTGAACTTGTTGTCCTTGTTTGCATTTGCCTGTTTGATAGCAAGCATAGAGCCGTTATATTCCGGCGTACCGTAGTTTGCTGTTTCCCCGGACAGCTCATAGTTTAAACCGATTTTGATTTCGTTCGTATCTCCATCACCGGAGCCTGCATCACCGCTGTTTCCACAGGCAGTCATCGTTGTCAAAGCCATACAGCTAACTGCAGCCATGGCCATAAATTTCTTAAAGTTTCCCATGTTCCTCTCTCCTCTTTTCCTGAAAAATAATCAATTACCGTTAAAATTGATAGTTCTATTATATGCGTTTGCACATTCTTTTTCAAGTGTTTTCTGCAAATTTTTCACATATTTTCATGACATTATGTAATTTATTACAATGCAGACCATTTTCATATACGCTTCTCCTGTATTTATGCAGATTTTCCGATCACATGGTCTCTTTTTATTGGAATGAATCCATTTCGCATATATACTTTATCCGGTGAGGAACCTATTTAGATTGCTTTGGCACAGATGACATCTCCTGAAGAACATCAGTCAGGAAAATGCATATAGGAAAAATATATGAAAAGCTTTATGGTCTTTTGTTTTTATAAAAAGACCATATCACATACAGTCGGATATGGCCCATAGAGCATTTCTTTCATAATTAACAGCGATTTTCTGATAACTGCTTCACATATTTATAGAAGGTCGCCTTTTTCAGTGAGGTCCTTCTGCGATAGGTCTCCAGCGGGATATGGTTCTTCTGACAGTATTCCACCTGTTCCTTGAAAT
>ERZ781275.524-NODE-524-length-43030-cov-3.750646_pt1 | contig 43030 bp, 38 predicted proteins | sample MGYA00375853_ERZ781275 | MGnify/ENA primary metagenome ERZ781275 (study PRJEB29790, sample SAMN03653691) | human gut metagenome | host: Homo sapiens | place: USA: Dallas, Texas | collected 2012-07-23 | study: EMG produced TPA metagenomics assembly of the Gut...
CGCTCAGCTTATCCAGAATTTCCAACCCGATCGTTCCCTGTCCGGCGATGACATATTCATCATTAAAGGGCTCAACGAATACCGCCCCGGTGATTTCCTGCAGATTCTTTGCATACTCATAAGCATCATTGAAGGTATCTCCCTGCAACTCCACCTCAACACCATAGCTTCGCGTTGCCTCGATTTTAGACAGCGGAGCGGTTTTCGGCATAACAATCGTTCCCTTGATTCCCATTTTCATGCAGGAATACGCCACTCCCTGTGCATGGTTTCCGGCACTTGCGGCAATTACCCCCTTCTCACGCTCCTGCGGTGTCAGAGCATGCAGCTTATGATAGGCTCCCCGCAGCTTAAAGGCACCGGTTCCCTGCAAATTCTCCGCCTTGATCCACAGATTTTCATGCAGCTTATCCGCATGCACCAGCGGTGTTTTGGATATGACATCCTTCAATACTTCCTTGGCATCATAAATATTTGAAATATCCATACATTTTCCTCCTGTATCCTTATCTGTATTGTACTATGAATGTACAGTTTCGGAAAGAGTCTTTTTCTACAAATTGCATACACATTATATTTAATGTTCGCAATTCAGATACAAATATTCTTATTCTATATACACGCTGATTCCATCGTACACATATCGTGGAATCCTGTATGCCATATCCGTTCTAGTATTCCCCACCATCTTTCTCGTTATTCCCACAGAGTCTTCAGCACAGCCATCCTGTCAACGTGTTGAAGACATAAGAAAAGCTGTCCCCATTGTAGAGGACAGCAATTTGCTACTTAGTCTTTTTCGATGAAGTCCAGCAGCTCCTTGGCTGCGATATTGATACCGTCACGGTTTTCTTTATCAAGCCCCAGGTGCGTATAGATTTCTCCGACGAAGCAGCCGCTGTCGCGCAGTGCGACAAACATCTGATCGATCAAAGGCTCACACACCTCCTGCTGCTGCATAGGACCAAACGGGTTCGCAAAGTAGGTCGTGGAAATACCAACCTCCTGCGTTGTTCCCTTTGCCATACGTTTTCCTTCCTTGCAGGTAGCCTTCGCCGCCTCAAGCTCATCAAAACGATGCAGCCCCAGCTTATCATCGTAGTTATTCGCATAAGCAAATAAATCAATTCTATGATTCATAGCTACAATTTCATATGGTGCAGCCGGTGTGATAACACGGGCATTGTTGCTGGATTCCGGATTCATGAAAATGGAACGGTCCATATCACGGTATGGTGTACCCGGATCCAAATCATCCAGACGAATGAAGGCACCGATTTCCGTACCCTGTCCATAAGGAACTCCGTCCTCCAGATGAATGGTACCCATATCATCAAAGACAACCTCAATATCCTTGATAACATCTGCGCCAGCGATTTTCAATGCTTCAATGGATTCGGACTTACCGGCACCGGAGTCTCCCATCAGCATGATTCCCTTGCGCTTTCCACTCTTTAACGTGATGTTGACGAAAGCACCGTGAATCGGCAGCCAGCCCTTCTGCATCTTTCTTACGTTGTGCAGCGTCAGTGTCATCTTCTTCAGATAACCAAAATATTCGATGCGTTCATGATAGCTTACACAGCCGATCCATACATCATCCTCTGCATCATAGTGGAAGGTTGTCTGTTCCTTATCATCCTGATTACCAAACAGACAGATCAGATCCGGCTTTTTGCGGCACTCATCTTCGTTTGCCAGCTCAAACAGGTTGGCCAGTGACACAGCAGAGGAAATAAAGTCACGGTGGAAGTAAATGAAGGCAAGCAGACTTCCGACCTTGCATGGATAACAGAACCATTCATCCGGTGTTCCTGTAAATTCCGTAATCGGGTTGGTATCGCGCTCTGTGAACATACCGGTACGTTTATTGGATTTCGGATGGAGGATCATCGGTGTTCTCAGCATAACGGACTGAATGAATTCGATATCCTTCAATGCATCATATTTCGCACTCAGCTTTGGATTATCAATATTTTTTACTGCGATGGAGGCATTGGTACCTGCCTGCAGCTGACGGTATACACGGTTTTTTCTACCCATGATCTGTTCCTCGATGTTACGATACAGGCCAAGAATCAGACTGGTAAAGCTGGAATCCGCGCCTACAAAGGTCAAATCCTGCAAGGCATTTCCCTGCCCGATGGACATCACGGAGAAACGCTGATGCTTTTTCCAGAAGTTGTACATCTCCTCTACAAACTCCAGCAGCTTCGCCTTGTCATTCAGGTATGGAGAATCTACCTCCTCTGCCTTGAAAACACGAAGCATACGGAACAGCTTCAGAATTTCAAACGTTGCCTCTCTGGTCGTTTTGCCGTTCAATGCGTAGAAGTATAAAGCCTCGTTATCAGCTTTTAAGTAATCCAGGTAGTTATGAACATAATTACTGAACGTGGAAGAATTCAGCAGCTGGTCACCGGAATGTGCATAGCCTGCGCTGTAGTTCAGTATTGCAAGTTCTTTTGTTAAATACAATGTCTCTTTCATAATCTGCTCCTTTCAAATTCAAAAATGAAGTTGGAAAATAAAGTTAAATAACCCTATCGGGTTATATTATACAATAAAAAGAAAAAATAAGAAAGTAGTTTTTGTAATATTTTCATTTTATGAAAATATTTTCAATTTCATTTTCTGTTTCACGGCTGTACAGCATAGACGACAGCATAAAGTGGTAACGATTACATGATATGCAGCAATCAAAGAAAGGATACCGCTTTTTTGCAAATACTGCGAAAATATCTGTTCATCCAAAGGATATGCATCCAAACGGTCCTTTGCTTTGCACACTGGTATCCAGCACTGCTTTCACATTACAAGACGCTATCCGATATTCCAATCTGCTACTCTTTTCCAACGCTATTCACATATACTCTGTATATGCTTATATGATTCCTATCCGATATAGAAAGCGAATCTCCTGCCTTACCTCAAAATATAAAGCCGCCTGCTCCCTCTGCTTTCCCTTTACAGACGGCTGTCTTTTCATGCCAGGTGATTTCCATCCCTCTTTCTATAAGCGCCGCGCATAGCTGATTACGCACACCCCCGCAGGTCTGTGCCAGATCCTTTTAGAAAAAAGTCCGAATCCCTTCGAACTTTCTCATGATAGATCCAAGCTGTCTGAAAGCCTGCACTTTTTATTTCTGTAATTCCTTCTTCACCAGTGCAACGACTTCATCCAGAGCTACATCGCTGTTTTCAGCAGCTGTTCTCGCACGGAATTCCACATTGCCGTCCTTGATTCCTCTGCCGACGGTGATGCGGTATGGGATTCCGATCAGCTCCATATCCTTGAACTTCACCCCCGGACGCTCCTTGCGATCATCCAGTAAAACGTCGATGCCTTCGTTTTTCAATGCTTCATACAGCTCCTTACCGATGCGCATCTGCTCATCATCCTTACTGGACACAACAACCACAGCGACTGTAAACGGCGCCACACTTGCCGGCCAGATAATACCGGATGCATCGTTGTGCTGTTCCACGATTGCCGCCATACAGCGTTCCAGACCAAAGCCATAGCAGCCCATTTCCACAGGATGAAGCTTATTGTTGACATCCTGATATTCCAGACCAAGCGCCTTTGCATATTTGGTACCCAGCTTGAAGGTGTTGCCAACCTCGATTCCCTTGCAGAATTTCAATGGCTTGCCGCAAACCGGACAGATATCTCCTTCATGAACCTGTGCGATATCCGCTACCATTTCTACAGTGAAATCCTTCAGATTCACATTCTTGATATGATGATCGGATTTGTTTGCACCGACGATAAAGTTTTTCATATTTGCCACTTCTCGATCCATGATGATGGGACATTCCAGACCAACCGGACCGGCAAAGCCAACCCTTGCATGGGTGACGCGCTCCACCTCATCGAAGGATGCAAGCTCCATTTCATTTGCCTGTAACAGCTTCAGCACCTTTGTTTCATTCAGCTCACGATCTCCCTTTAACAGGAATGCCATCGTCTTACCATCTACCGAATAAATCAGTGTTTTCACAAAATCACTGACAGCTTTGTGGAAGAAGGCCGCAACATCCTCGATTGTTTTCGCATCCGGTGTTTCCACGATTTCCATCGCCAGCTCTGCGGCATCTGAGGGCTTGCTGGTATCGATAACCTCTGTGATTTCCAGATTGCTGGAGAAGTCACAGCCCTCACAGGTCACCACGACATCCTCACCGATTTCGGTGATTGCCTGAAATTCCTCAGACAGAGAACCACCCATAGCCCCGGTATCTGCTTTCACAATCTTATACTTCAAATCGCAGCGATCCATAATATTTTTATAGGCATTAAACATTTTCATATACGATTCCTGCAGACCTGCTTCATCGATATCAAAGGAATAGGCATCCTTCATGATAAATTCCCGTACACGAATCAGACCATAGCGCGGTCTTGTCTCATCACGGAATTTTGTCTGAATCTGATACAGGTTGTAAGGAAAATCCTTATAGGAGCTTCCCTTCATCATCGCCGCCATCGTGAACAGCTCTTCATGCGTCGGTCCCAGCACATAGTTTTTCTGGTAGCGGTCCTTCAATGCAAACATATTGGAGCCAAAGGCCTCACGACGTCCGCTTTTCTCATAGATTTCTTCCGGAATCATGGCAGGCATCAGCAGCTCCTGTGCACCTGCGGCATCCATTTCCTCACGTACGATTTCCTCAATCTTTTTCAATACGCGCTTCCCCATCGGCATAATCATATAGATTCCGCTGCTGCTCTTTTTGATCATTCCGGCACGCACCAGCAGATTTCCGCTTGTACTGTCTTCATCCTTCACGTTTTCACGCAATGTATAAAAATACGAATTACTCAGTTTCATAATCTTCTCTCCTCTTAGTATCCTTCCTAAACTCTGCGATATCCTGCATTTCCTTTATACGGTAATCCTCTGCACACATGCGCCCTTTAATATATGCCGGAGCGATCCCTTGTCACGACCTTGCGGATCATGGCATCCTTTTCCAGACGCAGAGGAACGTGTGTTCTGATTTTCTGCATCGGTGTTCTGGCAACCTCCAAAAGATTTCCATCCATATCATAAAGCTCCTGCAATTCAAAACGCGTGGTAGAAAGATTCGGTCCGAAGACCTCCGCAGGGATATGGGCGCGGAAGTTGTTGCGCACCTCCAGCGTAGCCATACCGCTTGCTTCCTCATAGTCCAAAACATAGGCGATAAATTCCTGTGTGACACCGGCTCCATTGACACCGTACAGGTGTGCGTGATATGTCGGCATCCCCTCATAAAAGCCGCACCCGGTGGGTCGGTTTTCCGCCTTTGCCAATTCATTATAATACCATTCCATACGTTTGTCACTCAGTCTTCCGCCTTCCGCATAGATTTCATCAATCAGCATGCGATAGGTTTTGATCAGAGTAGCGATGTAATACGCACTCTTCATGCGCCCTTCAATTTTCAAGCTGGCAATCCCGGCTTCTATCAAATCCGGAATATATTTCGCAGCCATCAAATCCTTGCTGGACATGGAGAATAAGTCCTGTTCATCATGCAGTGGACGATTCCCCTCATACAGACGATACTTCCAGCGGCAGCTCTGTGCACAGCCTCCGCGGTTGGCATCCCGGCCTGTCATGTTGTTACTGAGTACACAGCGTCCCGAATAGGAAATACACATACCGCCATGGATGAATACCTCCAGTGGAACCTTCGTCTGTGCAGCACTTGCTTTGATTTCCTCTAACGTAACCTCACGTCCCAGCACAACACGATCCATGCCCTTTTCCTTCCAGTAATTTGCTGCACTGGAATTGGTGGAGGAATGCTGGGTGCTCACATGAACCTCCAGCTTCGGCGCCCATTTTTTGGCACACATCATAATACCCGGAGACGCTGCGATAATCGCCGTTACACCGATTCGCTCCAGCTCCATCAGATATTCCTTTAATCCGTGTAAATCCTCTTCATGGGGAAGCATATTCACGGTCACATGCACATGGGCACCATGCTCCCTCGCAAAAGCAACACCCTGTGCGATTTCCTCTAAGCCAAAATTGCTGGCACGGGAGCGCAGAGAAAACTGTTTTCCTCCCAGATAAACAGCATCCGCACCATACAAGACTGCGATTTTCAGACGCTCCAGATCACCTGCCGGAGCGAGTAATTCTATCTTCTTCAAGCTCTCACCTACTTTACCTTGCTTGTTTTCGTATAATAGAAGCCATGACTTACATGATCCGCTTCATATTTCTTTTCATATTCCTGATATGTCTGACGGGCATTTCGCTTTCCCTCCAGCACTTCCTGATACAGGCGAAGTGCTTCGCATACATAGTCGATATCATGAAAGATACCGTCAATGCGAAAATGCCGTATCCCTGCTTCATACAGCTCCTGAATTTCTTCAAAGGAAGCCAGTGTAAATCCGGTAAACACATGCGTACCAAGCGCATCCTCAACAATCGGCATATGATCATCCCGTGTTTCTTCCATCAAATACAGCTGATGATTGTCCTGAACCGGCTCCTTTTTTCCCAGAAAATCCATATAGGCAGTCAACAGCTTTCGTTTGGAATGCATCATATTCAATCTGCCGTGAAGGATCACCTCACACTCTCCCTGCACATCCCGTGCAATCCCGCACATTTCCTGCAGGGTGATTTCCTTGGAAATCGTCGCCATGCGAATGCCTTCCTCCAGATAATACTGCATATCCATGGCATTGGTTATCAGGGTATCCGGGTTATAGATCAGCCGGTCCTTCATATCCAGACGCTGTGCCTCATAAAGAACACCCTCATCCCCGTAATAGATGCCCTCCACATCCAGCTGCTTCAAAAGCTTCAGAAAATCACGCAGCGCATCCAGCTCTTCCTCCACAAAAATGCGGTTAACCAGAACATACATATGAACCTGACACCGGATACACTCCGCCTTGATATCCGCCAGCTTTTCTATTGGGAAACAGACAGCTCCTCTTGCCGAGAAAAACGGTACTGCGATAAGAACACTCTGCGCACCTGCCGTCTGAAGTTTTTGTATATCACCAAACGCAAATGGTGTTGCGATGAAATCAACCATATCGTCACCTTTCCTTCATGTGTCCTATGTAAAAAGCACACGTAACACTGCTTTTTATTATAATATATTCTGTACAGAAAAGGTAGGGAAAACATATTTTTCAAACAAAAAACCGCTTTCCCATGCAATGCATACAGAAAAGAGAACCGATTTCTCTAGCAAGGAAATCGGTTCCATATAGTAAGTGCTTTCGGCACGTTGAAGCGATCACTTTCTAAAGGAAAATCCTGCATTGCGCAAGCACGCATACAGAAACAGCGCGCAAAACAGCACATCCCCTTTATACAGCGCAAACATGTATGCAGTAAACACGTCACATCTGCTCAATTTTTGTACGTACTTTCTTCCTGAGTTTAAACAGCAGACGCCTCGTGTATTTCTCGTTTTCCACAAGCTGCTCATAGGCGTCCAGCATTCCTGCGGTATACACAAATCCCAGAAGTCCTGCACCCAATCCCAGAAAAACAAACGCATGTAGTTCACTCCATGGAAGGTAACCGCGCACGGTAGCCGCCAACGCAACAATTCCCGCAACAAACAGGATACAGCAGGGAATGGCTACAATACCATATTTTTTCCGCTGTGCCTGATATTCCCTACAAAGCTCTTTTCTGTATTCATAATCAAACAGCAATACCTCCTGCTTCAACACGGCATAAACATCCTGATCATGAAACATACCGACGACAACAGCACAGATTCCAAGGAAGATAAATATCCCCATACCTAACAAGCGCCAGGAGGAGTGCTCTGGAAACATACAATAGGGAATCCCTGCCAGCGCCCAGAACATAAAGCCCAAAGCGATGCATCTGCTTACTCTGCTTTCCTTCATCAGATATCCCTGCGCCATCTCCCTGCTCACATAATAGCCCTTTTCCTCTGTATCCGTTTTCAGCCTATCATCCTTTAATAGATAATCTACAGACACGCCGAATATATTTGACAGCTGCAACAGCTTTTCCGTTTCCGGATAGCCCTGATTATTCTCCCATTTGCTGATTGCCTGTCGGCTTGTTTTCATCTGCTCTGCCAGCGCCTCCTGTGACAGTCCCGTTTCCTTTCGCAGCTTGTACAGCTTTTCTCCTAAATTCATAAACCCGCCTCCTTGTGATTTGTCAGATACATCATAGCAAATCCATCTGTTATCTTCCATAACTTTTCGCATGCACTTGCGCAACGCTGCGTTGCATTCCTGTTACATGCGTCCCCTTGCCTATAGAAAAAGCCTTGCCAATAGAAAACGACAGGGCTTTTCACGACCGCGATGAGCATATGCCTGAAAGTGAAATATTTATTTCCTTTTGTTTCTAAATCTCAAGTAGCAATATCAAGTGATACGATATCCCGAAGCAGCAAGTATTCTCATAGCATTTGTAAAATGCTCCTCCTTCATCAGGATATAATCAGTATTATAGGTGGAAATGGCAAAGATGCCTATGCTGTTTTTCGCAAGCAGCGCTGAAATCTCAGACAGGATACCAATCAGTGAAAAATCCAGGATTCCCTGTATACGAAATGCCTTCCAGTGATCCTCACGGGCAACGGTATTCTTCGGCACATCCTCCTGCAAACAGACAAGGGAATTTTCCTCATCTGTTTTCCCGATAAAGCAGTAGGTGCTGTCCCTATTCACCATGGAATAGTCTTCTACCTTACATACAGAAAAGCTCTCCTCCAGTTTCTTTAGCTCCATAACGCCTCCTTATTTTGTCTCTCATTACATCGGCTTCAGATTTTGTTTTAGCCGCTCGATCATCCATGCAAGGCGCCGGCTGCGGCCCGCTTCCGTTTTGGCATCAAAATAAGCACGGGTATATGTTTTTTTCACCGAGGCGGACATATTCTGAAAATTGTTGTATGCCTGCGGATGTTCCTTTAGCAATTCCCCCACTGCTTCGATCTGTTCATCGCTGATTGCAGAGGGATGAGCGGCACGATCCCATTGTCCGTTCTTTTTCGCCTCTTCAATTTTTCTGCGTCCGTACTCTGTCATGGCACCACACCGTTCCAGCTCCTGAACCAGTGCCTTGTTTTTCTGTGACCATTTACTACCGGCTCTTCGCTGTGCAAAATACTTCTTATAGGATGTATCGTCCAGCTTCTTCATAACGCCGTCAATCCAGCCAAAGCAAAGTGCCTCCAGCAAAGCATCCTTTGCGGACAGTGTTTCCACTTCCTTTGTTTTGCCAAATTCCAGCCAGACACCTTCACTGCTTGTGCAGTTTTCTAAGAGCCAGTCTCTGAATGCCTGCCGTGTTTTAAATCGCAATAGCTCACTCATGCATACCCTCCGTTCTAAGCTGCTGTTATCGGATCGCATTACCGAAACAGGGCTTTTTCATAGCCCACTTCCTGCAATGTCAAAGCATCGTCGATGATTTCATGGTAGATGCCTCTTGCCCGGATGAATCCATTTTTTTCATACAGCCGTATTGCCGGGGTATTATCCTCCACCACAAACAACCGTAAAGCATCCGCCTGTCTGGCTTTTGCACACTGCATTGCGGCATTGACTGCCACACTTCCGATTCCCTTTCCCATCGCATTCACCTGCACACCGAGCCGCTCAAGATACAGTGCTTTTTGTCCCGCAAGCTGCCATATAACCTGCTGTGCTCCCTCACTTTGCTCGCATAAGGCGAAGGCAGCCAATAGTTGTGTATCCTCCTGCAGGACATACAGGCGCTCCTGTCTGATATCCGTTGGAAAACAGATGCAGGGATACACGTCATCCCATATACAGATTTGCTGTGCATACATGTGCGCAATGATTGCTTCATACATTTCCTGCAGCTGCGCTAAATCCTGCTGCACTGCTTTTCTTATTCTCATAGAGCGCCTTCCTGTGACGTGCACGCTGTATTTTGCCGCAGTGATCTTACCATGATGTATTCCTCCTCGCTTTCCCTATATACGCGAAAGCCGCAGGCTGTGTACAGCTTAACAGCGTAGTTCTCCTTCTGAACAGCAAGAGAAACCTGTTCATAGCCATGCTCCTGCAACAGCTTTAACATCGCCTGCAACAGCGCCGTGCCAACACCCTTTCCCCGATATTCCTTATACAGGGCGATAGCAAGGGATGGCGTTTCATTATCTATATACCCGTAATCCTCCATGATGCGTGCCCATACAGCGCCTGCAATTACACCTTCTACTTCCGCAAATAGACCGAAGTCTCCTGTTTGCTTTCCAAAGTCCTGAACGTATACCTGCAGCTGGGGATCCGCAAGAATATCTCTGGAAGGGGGCTGCATGCCTGAAGGGACAAATATTGCTTCATACAGAAAATTTGATAACAGGGCGGCGTTGGATGCATCAATTTCCATCATTCGTAAGTTCATATGCTCCTCTTTCTCTGCTATAGACTGCACTTCTGGCTGCTATGGTGCTGCCTGCTTTTTTGCTTTTCGGTTTTATACCGTCCGCATGCAGCAATACCGCTATGCTTATTATAACAAAATCCCGGTTGCCAAAGAAGCCCCATAAGGAAGCAAAGAAAAAAAGTGCCGCAGGATCCTGATGGATCGGGCACCTGCCGGCGTTGGCAATGCGTTTTCTTCTATTGCTTTCCTGCAGCACGCGCTTTGCTTCTTTACTTTCCGTTTTTGTGCAGTGTCGGTTCCTTTTTCTGGAGGTATTTCGTTTCCACCATGGTAATCAGCGATCTGCGGTTTGCGAATATAGCAAACGCTCCGGTGGTAGTAAAAAAGGAATTTTGAATGCTGTAGGCCCCCTGTACCTCCTCCAGTATGATTGCCGCTGCCGCATAGTCCCAGCATTTCACATGGGCAGACAGATACAAATCGCTCAATCCCTGCGCGATATGCACAATGCTCAGGGATGCACAGCCCAGATAGCGGTGGGCGCGGAATTCATCCTGCATGGTGAGCGGATCACAGCCATAGGTTCTTTTTATATAACCCAGAACATGCATACCGGCATCCAGTATACACTCCTTCGTCTCTTTTTTGCGCAGCGGTGCCATCTGTTCTTTGTTTTTCCATGCCCCTTTGCCATGAACACCCAAAAACAGCTCATCCCGCATAACATCGTATACGATGCCGAAGACCGGCTGCTTCTTATGATAATAAGCAAGAGAGATTGCGAAATCCCGATGCTGGCTTACAAAATTTGTCGTTCCGTCAATCGGATCCAGTATCCACAGGTGGTCACCGCTTTCCCTTACACGCTCTTCTCCCAGAACGCTGTGTGTCGGAAATCGCTCTTTCAATGCATGGTGAATCTGTTCCTCCATGCTGCGGTCATATTCGGTTACCAGATCCTGAAAATCTGTTTTATATTCCGGTGTCACCGTGGATACCCTGCGCAGCTGTTCACCACAGGCTCTTACCAGCTCGATTGCAAATTCAATTACATCCTGCTGCATACACTCACATCCTCATCCTTCATAAAGGGATTCACCTGCCCCAGCGCCGGCTCCTCGCCATAGCGCCCATGGGTATCACTGCCCCCTGTCTCTATCAGCTTATACCTTTTTGCGATGGCATGCAAGTCATCCACCTGCTTTTGTCCATGTGAGCTGTGCCAGGTTTCGATGCCGTCCAGTCCGATCTGGACATATTCGGGTATGGATGCTGTGACGCGCGAGGAATAGGGATGCGCCAGAACAGCGATTCCCTGATCCTTGTGAATGGCACGAATAGCCGCTTCTACAGAAACAAAGGCGGCAGGACATACACAGATTCCATTGTTCTTGAACAGCTTTCGGTAGACATCGGAGTATATGGCATCACTGTAGCCGTGCCGCATCATGACGTCCATGATGTGCTGCTTGTAGATGGCAGTTGCCTGCTGGGCCGTGCGCTTTACCTCCTCCATGGTGAGCTGATAGCCATGATCGATCAGCTGCTGCACCTGCCATAAGGAAATGCTGTTTCGCTGGCGCAAAGCGGCTTCACAAAGGGCATCCACATGCGGTGTCGCTTCTCCAAAGCCATAGCCGAGAATATGCACCTGCCGTTTTGCGACATGATCATAGGCACTGATTTCTATCCCCTTGATGAGCGTACAAGGCAGTGTATCGTATGGAATGTGCTGATATGCCGCAAAGGTATCATGATCCGTTATGGATATCATCTGCATGTGGCTTTCCCCGGCAAGGCTGAGAATCTGCGCCACAGTGAGTGAGGAGTCACTGCAAGCGCTGTGAATGTGCAGATCGACATGATTCATGCCATCATCCCCTTCTGCATATTGTACTCCCAATCGCACAATCCCTCCATGAATTCCAGATCATGAAAGATGCCGAGCATGGTCGTTCCCTCCTGCTTCAGCTGTTCAATCAGATCGCGGACCTTTTGCTTGCTGGAATTATCCAGACTGGCTGTCGGCTCATCCAAAAGCAGCAGACGCGGCTTCTTTACCATGGCGGCAGCGATGTTCAGGCGCAGCTTTTCCCCTCCGGAAAAGGTATTGGGATACATGTCCCAAAGTGCCGGCTCCAGCTCGAAATGCTCCAGCATGTCCTTCGCCCTGTGACGGGCCGTCTCCTCATCCGCTCCCATTTCCAAAACCGCATGTTCAATGATCTGCCGTGCTGTCGTACGCGGCATAATGCGCAGAAACTGGGAAACATAGCCGATTTCCTGCTTGCGTAGATAAATCATTTGTCGCTCACTCGACTGACAGAGGTCTATCAGACCAAATTTTTCACTGTCGTAGAGTATTCTTCCCTTCTGCGGCAGATTCGTTCGATAGATGCCCTTTAGAATCGTTGATTTCCCACTCCCGCTCTTTCCCGTAATGCCGATGAATTCCCCTTTCGCCAGCTTTAGGCTGATTCCCTTGCAGGCATGTATTTCACGCTTGCTGACGTGCATGGTAAAGCTTTTCTCCAAATCCTCAATGACCAGTAAGTCCTGTTTCAACATAAATTCACCCTTTCCTGTATTTGCGGATAAAGCTGTCGATATCTAATGAAAAATCATCGATTCGCCGGCGAAAGACATCATCGTCCCAGTTCCACCAGGCGATATCCAAAAGGGCAGCAATCTGCTCGCGGTTAAAGCGAAAGCGCAGAATCCTTGCAGGAACCCCTGCAACGATTGCATATGGCGGAACATCGTGTGTCACAATCGCTTGGCTGCCTATTACGGCACCATGTCCGATGTTCACACCTGCCTCCAGCAGTGCGCCATGCCCGATCCATACATCATGTCCGATCTCTGTCAGTGTGCTTCTGCGCTGCTCGAAAAATGCTTCATCATCCGTATCCTTTACACCGTACATCCTGCGCCGGTAGGTGATATGATGGGTTGTTGGTCGCTGCATGGGATGCTGCGTTGCTCCAATGCGGACATTTCTTGCGATATCCACAAAGCTGTGAATGATTGTGTTTTGTATCATCGCATACGGCTCGCAATAGGAATATTTGCCAAAGGAGCTGTTTTCAATGACGCTGTGTGCACCGACCTTATTATATATAGAAAAGCTCACCTGCCAAAGCGCCACATCCTGTTCGATGGTTACTTCTTTGCGCAGCATAACTACACCCGGTAATGGTTCTGTGCGATGCACATACCGTCCACAAAGACCTCGGTAATCGCTGGCAGCTCATTGGGCAGGGTACGGATAATCAGCAGGTCGGCTTTTTTCCCTTTTTCAATGGAACCGTAGTCCTGATCGATGCCGGTAGCTCGTGCCGGGTGTATGGTCACCTTGTTCACCATGTCCTCCAGACGCTGTCCCTGCTTTGTCATCTGGAATACGGCATGCAGAAGACTCGCCGGATAATAATCACTGCACAAGATATCCGCAGCATCCTGTGCGATAGCATCCGCCGCATTCATATTTCCGGAATGACTGCCGCCTAGCAGAATATTCGGTGCCCCGACAACGGTGTACATACCGCGTTTTTTCGCTTCCCTGGCTACCTCCAGCGTAATCGGAAATTCCGATATGGTTGCCCCGAAATCCTGTACCACCTCCAGCTTTTCAATCGTATCATCATCATGTGAGGCGATGGAAATTCCCTGTGCTTTTGCAAGTGCAGCCGCCTTTCGGATATTCTCTAGTGTCAGCTTGTCGCTGCTCATGCGGCGCGCCACCTCTTCCTCCACCTCCTCCTCACTCATGCTTTTGACATTGCGGATATAGTTTTTGTATACCTCAATATTGCGGTATTGTCCCTGCCCCGGTGTATGATCCATGAAGGATAGGAGGTGAACACGTTTCTGTCGCAGATAGTCCAGCATCAGTCCAAACTGCTTCTGATTGTCGATTTCAAAGCGCATGTGGAAGCGGTGATGAATCAGATGCAGCTGGGTGTGGCTTTTTTCTATGATATCTGCCAGCTGTCTGACAAGCGTTGGACGCCGCATGGGGGAAGCACCGACTCCCTCCCAGATACTGACGGAATGAAACATGGTGGTTATGCCATGGGTACAGCACTCCTTTTCAAATTCATATACAGCCAGCTCCATATCCATGATGCTGCTGGGGCGCGGTGCCGCCATGGCCTCGATATGATCCGAGTGCATATCAATAAAGCCGGGTGTGATATATCCCCCATAGGCGTTGTACACCTCCTCAATGCACATAGAGGTAAGCTCATCTTGTGGAACGATATCATAAATACGCTCCTTTTCAATCAGCAGGGCGTGATCCTTTAAGACGCCATGCTCCTGTACGATGTTTCCATTTATGATTGCAATCATGATGTTCTCCTTATAATAGTGAATATACAAGCTGCTGCGTATAGGGATGCTGTGGGTCCTCCATGACCTGATCGGTCAGTCCCTGCTCAATAATCTTTCCATCCAGCATAACGATCGTTCGATCCGCCAGCATGCGGATCACGCCCAGATCGTGCGATACCACAAGCATCGATACGCCCAGCTCCCTCTGTATTTTTTTAATCAGGTCCAACACATTTGCTTGTACGGATAGATCCAGCCCTGTTGTGACCTCATCCAGCAGAAGGATAGGCGGATTGTTGCTGAGAGCCTTGGCGATCTGAACACGCTGCTGCATGCCCCCGGAGAATTTTTTCGGCTCCTCCTTCATGCGGTGCACCGGTATTTTCACGGCGTTCAGCAGCTCCGTTCCACGCTCGCTCATCGCCTTTACATTGCGGTTTCCTGCCGCAAGCAGCTTTTCAGCGATGTTGCCCATGCTGGAAAAATTCATTTTCAATCCGAGATAGGGGTTCTGATACACCATACCAAGCACGTGATTGCGAATATAGCGCTGCTGCTGGGCAGTGAGTGCAAAGATATTGGCAGCTCCGTTTTTGTACGTACGTATCGTACAGCTGCCGCCTGTCACCTCCTGATCAAAGTACAGGCACTGCATCATCGTGGACTTGCCACTGCCGCTTTCTCCGACCACACCGAGAATTTCCCCGTCATATACCTCAAAGCTGATATCCCGGCAGGCGTATACGGTTCCACATTTCGGACAATAGTTTCCCTGCAGCTTTGCAGAATGGCTGCGGCAATGCGGACAGCCTTCTCCAAAGCGTTTATTGAGATGCGATACGCGCATCAGCGGCACATCGTTATAGTCCATTATGCTTCCCTTCCTTTCGCATTCAGGCGCTCCAGACACTGGCTGGTATCGTTGCACTGATAGCTGACACTGCCGTTTGCTTCATCGATGATTTCATCCAGATACACATGCGTCGCTTTGCAAAGCCGGCAGCATTTCCCCTGAAAATCCTCTGTCTCAAAGGGATGATCCGCAAAGTCCAGAGATACGACCTCCGTATAGGGAGGAATCGCGTAAATTTTCTTTTCCCGTCCGGCACCCAGAAGAATCAGTGCCTCATTTTTCATCATTTTCGGATTGTCAAAACGCGGGATGGGAGAGGGAGCCGTCACATAGCGGTTGTTTACGAGTACCGGATGATCCGCCCCCATGGTTACGCGTCCGTATTTCATAATCTGTTCAAAGAGCAGCAGCCATGCCCCGGTATATTCCTTTTCGGCGTGCAGCCGTTTGGTCACACGCTCACTTGGTTCATATTCCCGCAGCGGTTCGGGTGTCGGGACCTGCAAAACCAGAAGCTGATCTTTTTTGAGCGGCACCTCCGGTATGCGGTGGCGTGACTGAATGAGGGTTGCTTCATCCGTATGCGTGGTCAGCGCTACTCCTGTGGTAGCCCTGATCAGGTTTTTGATACTGATGGCATTGACGCTTTCATCACTCCCCTGATCGATTACCTTAACGACATCGGATGGTCCGACCAGGGAAAGACTCAGCTGAAGACCGCCAGTTCCCCAGCCTCTGGCAATCGGCAGCTCTCTGGATGCAAAGGGCACCTGATAGCCGGGAATACAAATTGCTTTCAGTGATGCTCTGCGGATTTCCCGCTTACTGCCTTCATCGAAAAAGGCGAAATTATATTTCTTTTTCATCGGCCTGTTCCTTCTTTGTTTTTCTCATACTGTTCAATTTGGATTGGAATGTGACATAGTGGGGAAGCTTTAGGTGCGATATAAAGCCGGTAGCCTCCACTGCGTCGATATGGTACAGCACGAATTCCTCGTCGTTGACCGCAAAGCTTTTATCCTCGCTTTCCAGACATGTATCCAGAATGCTCATGGCGATTGCCTTGGTTTCGTTTTGCCCCATGGTGATTCCATAGCCGACCTTAAATTCCAGCTCCTTTTCCCCATTCGCATTGGTCATGGTAACCGGAATCAGACTCTCTACCTCCGTAACCTTAATTTCTCCGATGTAATAGGCATCCTCATAATGCTCCGGCTGCATGGGATCTGGAACAGTGATCGGCAGCATCCCCACACGAAGCTCCCCTACCGTCGGATGCACAACACCATAGCCGCGCAGGGAAGCATAGCCCAGTGCGGTCACCGCCTGCGTCATTCCTCTGCTCAATATCTGCAGACGCTCGCTTCGCTGTGTGGGAAAGCTGAGCATTTGCTTGGTGGCATCCTTGGGAATGCGGTTGTCGTTTTCCACTGCTGGCAGAAGTCCCTCCCTGCGCAGATAGTCGCTGACTCTGGGAAGGCGCAGGTCTGTTTTCTCTGTACTGCATTCCTCACTCAGAAACTCCTCCACATACTGCTTCAGCTCCTCTTCGCGTTCCTGCAAAAGATCAAAACCAAGCAGGCGGTGCACATAATCATAGCTTGTTCCCAAAAGCTGTCCCTGCGGGATATCCTTAAAGGCTGCGGAGATTCTGCGTTCCACCTCCATATCCTGACTGTCGATGATATGGGAGTAATACTTGCGCGGCAATGTGGAGCGATAGCTTCGCAGCAGAAATACCGCCTCCTCCATACTGCCCTCTCCCTGCTTGATAGCAAGTGCGGCAAGCGCGGGATCGTACAGACTGCCTTCACTCATTACCTGATCCACCAAAAGCCGCATGCCCTGTTCGATCTGCTCAGCACTGGCACCGGCCCCCTTCCTGACCCGTTCATATGTTAATCGGCGCAGACTTTCCTCGATTGCCTGCTCACCGCCCTTTACTGCAACATAAGCCATTGTCTTATCCCCTTTCCACCTGTGTTGTTCTTGGCAGCGCCATACAGTTTGCATCCGCATCGATCAAAAGCATATCGAAGCCCAGAGGAAATTCCTCATTCACAAGGGAGCGGACTTCCACCCAGTCACCGTCTAACAAAGAAGCAATCGTATGTGTGTACAGTATGCCGGGACCGTGTAAGACAAGCTCGCCTCCCTCTTTCAAAGAATCACATTCCACCAGCAGCGTTGCCCCCAGATGCGGATCCTCGAGTGTTCCTATGTTTACCCTTCGCATGGTCTCACACAGCTGGTCCCTGTGCGCTTTCGTCACGATGACATGTGCTGCTGTTTCCAGCGTACAGCTGCGACAGTAGGTCAGCCTTGCGATGCTGTCTGTCAGCTGTTCCTCTCCTACTGCATGAAAGCTGGTATCCGCATCCAGCAGCATGTACAGCAGCACACTGGTAGCGGGGCTGCAATTCAGCGGAACCTCCAGCTTGTCCGCCTCCTGCTTCAGACTCACAATTTCACCGGGATAGGCGAAGGCATGGACTACCTGACGGTAGGCATGCTGTATATCAAATACCATATCAAAGTTCATATCGTTCTCCTTACACGTCCATCGTTTCAAACTTCACACGTGTTTTCAATATGCCTGCCACATGCCGCGCATAGGCAGCATCCTGTCGCTGCTTCTCCTGTGCAAGAGCCTTCTCCAGCTCCTCCACCCCCGGAAGTGCCGCATTGCATGCTGCATCGATCACAGCCAGATCATAGGATTTCTCCAGCTCATTTCCCTGAATCAGCCCGATGCCGATCACCGTCCTGCACTCCACTCTTGTTTCACTGACCAGCACCTCTCCCAGATAAAAGAGGGAATGCTGTGCGCTTTCTCGCATACGAAGCATGGTCAAAGCGTTTTTCGGTTCCTCAATAACATGAAACGGTTCCTGCTGTTCAAAATATTGTGCCCACTGTCTGAGAAATTCTTTGGAACAGTGTACCAGAATACGGGTTCGTTCTTTTCGTATCATAAGCTCCTCCTTGTTACGAATATAGCTTACCTTGTAGCCAAGAGAGGTTTGTTAAGCGCGTGTAAATGTTGTGTATGAAAATGATGAAAAAGGGGATAAAAAAAACATTTTGACCGTGGTATATCGATCAAAATGCCGATTTGTAAGAACAGATGGAGCAGGCAGCTGCTTTTGTGAGGCAGCTTGTACCGCTTTTTTCGATTCATTCCTCCAGCAGATAGCGAAGATAGCGTTCGGGCTGTTCAAGAAATCTTCTTGTCAGCTGGTAATGCTCGGTATCCTTATAAGAAACCTCCTGAATGCCTGCTTCTGAGAATTCCAGAAGCTTTGCATATGGATAGGTCATAAGAATCGGGGAATGTGTGGCTATGATAAATTGAGAGTTTTGTTGTACCAGTCTATGCACCTCTGCAATCAGTGTGAGGATGCGGGAGGGAGACAGGGCCGCTTCCGGCTCATCCAGCAGATACAGTCCGTTGCCGCCAAACCGATTGTGAATCAAAGAGAGAAAGCTCTCCCCATGGGATTGCTCGTGCAAGGATACACCGCCATAGCTGTCGATGATATGCCGGGAACGATCCGGATACCGGTCCAGCTCATCAATGTTGGAGGCGAGGTTGTAAAAGCTCTCAGCACGTAAGAAATAGCCGTCTTTTGGATAATCGCCTCTTCCCAGCTGTATATGCTCATAGAATGCAGAGTGAGAATCCTGCGTCGAAAAGGTGAAATTTCTGGTTCCTCCTTCCGGGTTAAAGCCGTAGGAAACAGCGATTGCTTCCAAAAGAGTGGATTTACCGGTACCGTTTTCTCCTACAAAGAAGGTAACGGGTGCATCAAAGGACAACCGGTCCAGCCTGCTCAGACAGCGAACCGCCGGCAGGTCTGCAAGATAGGAGTCCCCAGCAACCGGTGTTGCGATACGTACATTGGTGATATATCTGTTTTTGATCATATGCGTTCCTCCTGAGAATCCGATGGTTATAATCTGCATATCTTATGGGAATTCTGCATGCATACCTTGCATTTATCATAACATATACCAGACAGAATGTTCGCAGCCTAAGAAAAAAAAGAGCAAACCACCTATTAAACAAAGCACAAGAACAATACAAAATCATTCTATTAAGCCCTAGTTTAACAGACTATGCTGTGTCAGTTTATCAAGAATTCAAATGTGATCTTTTATTCATATTTATACTAAGTATTATATTGAAGACTTGTATGAATAATTCAAAGCGGTATGAATCGAAACCAATAGTACTCTTAGTACTTTTACCATGTACCATAATTCTTTTGCATATCTTGAGGCTTTTTTCAAAGCACAGGAATTACTGAAGGCATACCCTAAAAAAAATATCCAATTCTTTTTTGATGGTTTAGCTAATAAGCATAATCTTCATCTATTAAGGAGATTTTGACACTTACCCATATTTCACATCTTGAGGCAGAGTTTCACATTGATAGGAACTGATTCCAAAAAGAACAGCAAAAATAAATTTGGTATGGTTTTAGTGGTTTATTTTTCCATGTCGGAAACTTTAGAATCTGAAAATATGACAGAAGACCCAGCATAATAAATTAGTTGATATGATAAAAAAAACATACTGATAATACACGGCGGATATAAAAAGTCATATTAAGCAATACGATACAAGCATGTCAAGATAAGTGTATGAGTTTTTACTTATTTTTGAAGGCTAGTATATTAGCTTCTTTTTCTATTAAGCTCTCTATCCACAAAACAACTGTGGATGAAAAGAGCTCATCCACAGCATTAAGATTTATACAATGTCCAATTGTTCATTTTTTGTTACTTCCAAAGCAAATGCATGAGCAATCAAATGAAATAACCGTCTATCGACTCCTGATCTCCATAGCAAATATTCTATAGAATCATGTAACACAATAGTGTTTCCGCTAAAGTTCCTCTCCTTGCGAGGCAATGACTTTTTGATACCATTCAAACGATTTCTTTTTATAGCGAAGATTGCTTCCCTGACCTTTATTATTACGATCAACATAAATCAACCCATATCGTTTATCCATTTCGCCAGTCACTCCTGACACGATATCAATAAATCCCCAAACTAGATAACCCATCAGGTCTACACCATCTATTGTAACCGCGTCACGCGCTGCTGCTATATGCTCCCGCAAATACTCAATTCGGTAGTCATCGTTGATATAAGGTAGCTGCTTCGCATCATCTCTTGCACCGAGTCCATTTTCTACAATAAATAAAGGTAATTCATAGCGATCATAGAATTCATTTAATGCAATACGTAGTCCCATAGGATCAATTGACCAGCCCCATTGTGAGCTTTTAAGATAAGGATTGTTTTTCCCTTTAATATTTTGTATCAGATTTCCTTGTATATCCTCATCCTTTACCATACTGGATACATGTGATGAATAATAACTAAATGCAAGAAATTCGATACATCCCTTTTTTAAAATATTTTTTTCCTCTTCCTTTATATGCAATTGAATATCAAAGCGGTTAAGCTCCTTCCATTTATAAGAAGGATACTCTCCTCTGCACATTACATCGGCAAAAAAGATATTCCTATGTTTATCCTGAATAGATTGAAATACATCCTGAGGATCACAAGTGTAGGGATATGTATGACAATCCGTTACCATACCTCCCATAATAAAATCCGGATTGATTTTTTTAGCAGCACATACAACACTCGCATTTGCTAAAAGTAAATGGTAGGAGGCTGTTTCTTTCTCCTGCAGTGTCATGTTCTCCGCCGCTGCTGAAAACCACTCCACATAATTAATTGCATTGATTTCGTTTATGACAATCCAATACTTGATTTTATCCTTATAGCGGCAAAGAACAGTTTTTGCATATTTCAAAAACAAATCCACAGTTGTTCGATTTATCCATCCTCCATAATGTTCAGCAATATACAAAGGTGTATCTGAATGATGTATTGTAACAACTGGGGTAATATCGTTTTTGAGCAATTCATCAAACAAAGCATCATAATAAGCAAGTCCCTCTTCATTGGGCAATTCCTCAATACCATTAGGATAAATTCTTGTCCAATTAATCGATGTCCGCAGACATTGAATCCCCAGTTCCCTGAACAACTGTATATCCTGTGCATATGTGTGATAAAAATCGATTGCTGTATGACTGGGGTAATGTATATCATTTTCAATTTTATCATGGCGTTTTCGTGGTGTATTTTTATTCCCCGCCTCCGTCACATCGAAGATAGTCAACCCCTTACCACCAACATCATATGCTCCTTCAGACTGACTTGCACTGATGGCACCTCCCCATAAAAATCCATTTGGAAATCTAGACATGACGCTTTCCTCCATTTAATATATATGTAAGTATAAATGTAACAAAGAAAGAAATCATGACTGCAATGATTATCATAATAAGATTATTGAAGTTGCCATCTGAACCGATAAAGAGGGGCAGCGAAGGAAGACCTCCCACAAACCCATAAGCTTTTACTGACATGATACCTGCAAACAGCGCACCGCAGAAGCCTCCAACACATACAGAGAATAATGTTTTCTTATTACGAAGCGTAATTCCGAATAAAGCAGGCTCCGTTACACCGCAAACTGCACTTACTGCAATCGCTGCAGCATCTGCTTTTCTCTCCTTGGTTTTTTCTAGGAAAGCAGTTGCGGTTGCTGCCCCTCCTTCCGCAAGATTTCCTATAAATCCAGCAACCATCATAAGAGGATCAAAGCCTACGGTAGCAAAGGAAGTCATAACGAGCGGCATCAAGCTGTAATGCATCCCGGTAAATACCATTACAGGATAAAGAATGGCGATAATGGCAGGAGCTACCCACCCGGCTGTAGTTGATATCATGGATATGATTTCACTCAAGAAATTACCCAGTATAGAGCCAATAGGTCCTAAGAATAATAAAGTTCCAAGAACACCGGTTAGTAGAGTAACCATTGGAATGACTAAACCTTTTAAAATATCCGGTATAATGCGAATAAGGCCTTTTTCCACAAAGGACATCAATACTACGCCAAGAATCACAGGGAAAACGGTGGAATTATATGTAACTGTGGTAATAGATAGGCCGAATACAGACAAGCCTTCCACACCGTTAATCTCTGAATAACACAGTATAGCTCCCAACCCCATTCCTATAAATGGGTTCATATGCATTTTTGATGCAGAAGCATATCCTGCAAATATAGGCAAAAAATAAAATATTGCTGACTGAATTGCAGAAAATATAATATAGGTTGGATCCTCAGCCGATACCAGATGAAAAGAGGTCAATACAGCAAGTATTGCTGATATCATACCTGCGGCTATCAAAACGGGGATAAACATAACAAATGTACCTGATAAAACATCAAATACACAGTTCACAATGGCTTTTACTCCTGTTTTCTTTTGCTCCGGAATTGCTTCTGAAGCGGTTTCAACCAAAGTTAATAGCTTTATAAATTCATCATAAACATGAGATACACTGTTTCCAATAATTAACTGATATTGTCCACCTTTATCAGAAATTCCCATAACTCCATCGATATCCACGGCCTTTTTACGGTCAATAAGTTTTTGATCAATTAGATTCAGCCTTAGTCTGGTTGCGCAGTGTGTAACATTTGAAATATTCTTACTTCCTCCAACTGCTGCAAGTATTTCTACTGCCATTAATTCATAATTCATTTAAAAGTCCTCCTTCAGAATTTTTCACTATCCATAAGAGGTCTGGCCAGCCGGACTGTCACCATCCAATACGTTTATAACTCACCTCTTTTCATACTGCCTTTCCTATGAAGTCAGTTTTACTATATGTATTAGAAGATATAACTTCTCATCACTGCTGACATCGCAAATATAGCGAGTTCTGATAAGCCTTAGAACATCTTCTACACATGTATATTGTTTCTGATACTTTTGTTTCATCACCTCAAGAATGTCATTATTTCCGGGTTGCTCCTCTTTCATTTGTTTTTGAAAGCAGCGTTCTAGAAAATAACGCAGATGAAGAATGAAACGGTGATATAACAGATTATCCTGTAAGGTCTCCGGAAGATGAAAGCGCCTTGCAAGCATCTCATATATTTCAAAAATCAAATCTGTCACTTGATAGATATCATGGATTTCCATATTCATTTCTGCATTTACAATATGTAATGTAATAAAACTTGCTTCTTCCTCCTGTATATGCAGATCCAATTTACTCTTTATAATATCCACGGCTTTTAAAGCAGCCTGATATTCTTCAGGATATAAACGTTTTACATCCCACAAAACCAAATTGTCAAAACCAATTCCAATACTTAATCTTTCTGCAAGATTCGATAAATGATCCGTTAATGTGATATAAATAATATCATTCATAGAGTGTGAAAGTTCTTTTTTCAGCATATCAATAATGCACTCGCTTGTTTCGATAAAGTCAGTCGGAATCACCCTCAATATTTCATTATATCTTCTTTGTATTTCCTGGTTTTCTAATACAAAGCGCTGTTCAATTTTGTTATCCTCTACATAATCTCCAGCTGATTTACGATATGCAATCCCTTTCCCTTTTAATATTACTTCATTTCCGTTTTCATCCAATACACATACAGCATTATTATTCAAAACTCGTTTTATAATTTTCATAGCGTCTACTCCTGTACTGTCAGTAAATCATCCCCCGCTTCCACCATAGAACCATATAGAACCCCAATTTTGATTTCTTGAATATTGCTTGTAATAATCATCATCGTATCGATATCATAACCACCTGCTTTGATTTTATCTAAATCAAAGCCTAATAACCTGTCTTTTTTCAATACCTGCTGTCCTGCCTTTACATATGGTGTAAATCCATCACCGTTCAGTTCAACAGTATCAATACCCACATGAATTAGAATATCCTGTCCGCTGAACGTTCGTAATCCAATGGCATGACCGGTAGGAAACATCATTGTGATTTCACCATCGCAGGGAGCAATTACATTTCCTTCAATAGGTGCTATCGCTACACCGTCTCCCATCATTTTTGTCGCAAACACTTCATCCCTTACTTCTGTCAGATTTTTTACTGTCCCGCTGACTGGACTTGATAAAGATTCCATAAATACCTCCTAATAGCAATAAAGACCTGTTTACAGAACTAAAAAAGTTTCCGTAAACAGGTCTTGCTTGTCAATAACAATAACAAACCTAAACTTACAAAATCATACTAACATAGAGATAAACTGCTGTCAAGATTATCTTATTAAGAATTATTTCGGCCTGAATTAAAAAGAAAATCAATGGAAAATCGCCCAGTGAGTATCTTGAATTTCTAAATCCATCACTGATGAAGAAATTCTATGATTTTGAAATAGCCAAAATCGATAAAGACCACATCATACTGAAACCTTATCTTATCAAGAAATAGATAAGCAAGATTTGACTGTCAGCCTACACATCAACAATCTATAAAAAATGGAATTTAGTCACATATAGCCAATTTCGTTTACTTTCTATCCAACACTCCATATATATATTTTGAAACATCATATTCATACTCTTGGTCCTAATCATTCTATCAATAAAATCTGTTCAAATATAATGAACCGCTCATTCTAAATATTACCCGCATTGTTTTTTATCAGGCTTTTATACCAATAATATGAGTCTTTAGGTATTCGGGATAAATCACCAGAACCATCATCATATTTATCTACATATATAAAGCCATACCGCTTTCTCATTTCTCCTGTAGAAGCACTGATTAAATCTATGGGTCCCCACATTAGATAACCAAAACAATCAACTCCATCTTCAATTATTGCTTTTTTCATTTCACGTAAATGCTTTTCTAAATATTCAATTCGATAAGTATCATGGATTTTCCCATCATCACAAATTACATCCTCAGCACCTAATCCATTTTCACAGATGATGATCGGTTTCCTGTATTTTCTATCCAATAGATTTAACATATAGCGTAATCCAACAGGATCAATCGTCCACCCCCAGGATGATTTTTCTAAGTATGGATTAACATAACCACCAAAATATGATTTTTCATCCTCTTTATTTTCTTTTAATGTACTTACCTGACTCATATAGTAATTAAGCCCTATAAAATCGATGCTCCCATTCTGAAATGCCTTTTCATCTTCCTCCGTTATATCTAATGATATACCCATTTTTTTATATTCATTTAGTTTATAACGAGGAAACTCCCCCCAAGTCATTGCATCTAATTGATAAAAATCTCTGTATGTATCCTGAAATGCCAGAAATGCTTCATCTGGGTTGCATGATTTAGAATATGACGGTGATAATCCAAACACACACCCAACTTTACTATCTTTATCTAGTGAATGAATCAATTGTACAGCCTTTACAGATGCTAATGTCATGTTATAACCAATTGTAGCTAAGTCTTGCTTGCTATCTTGTAACTTCGTATATTCTACTCCAGCCAGCAAATACGTGAATAACTCAGATACTTCCGTTTGCGGGTCTAAATGATTCATCTCATTGAATGTTATCCAATATTTAACTTTACCTTGAAATCTATTAACTATTGTTCTAACATAGCGCAAATACAAATGTATTGTTTTTCTATCAAACCAGGAATTGTATTTCTTTGTCAATCCTAATGGCATCTCAAAGTGGTATAAGGTTATAATAGGTTCTATTTGAAACTTCAATAACTCATTTATAACTGACTCATAATATTCTAACCCCTTCTGATTTGGTTCATCTTCGTCACCATTAGGATAAATACGTGACCAGTCTATTGATAATCGAAATGCCTTAAATCCCATATTCGCAAACATCGCAATATCTTCCTTATAATGATGATAAAAATCAATTCCTTCATGCGATGGATAATATTTGCTACTTTGGATTTCTCGTGTTATTTCTCTGGGGATCGTGTAGCTTCCCCTTGTAACCATATCCATAACAGATAAGCCCTTCCCATCTAAATTATATGCACCTTCTGTTTGATGGGCAGCTATACTACCACCCCATAAAAATGTTCCATCTAGCTTCATACATACCTCCTACATGACTACTGTTAATAGCTCAGGTCTTGTACTATCCGGTTCAGATAAATTTGGTATAACTTCCAAGTAATCCTGCGTATTGGTGATTACAACGATTACTGTATTATCAAAACCTCTTTTTTCAATCTCTTTGAAATCCACTTTAATTAATGGTTCACCGATTTTAACTACATCACCTTGTTTTATAAGAGGTTGAAAACACTCACCTTGAAGTTCCACAGTATCGATTCCTATATGAATCAATACCTCAACGCCGTTCTCAGTTTTCATACCAATCGCATGATTTGTAGGGAAAAGAGTTTCTATTTTCCCTGTAACAGGTGCTTTAATAATATTATCAGATGGAATGATACCGATTCCCTTCCCCAGTGCGCCTGTTGAAAATGCTCTATCTTTAATTTGTGATAATGCTACTTTTTTCCCCGCTACTGGTATTGCAATTTCTTCTTTATTCAAAGAAAATTGTCCTTTCTTAGAGTCAACTTTTTCTTCAGTTTCCTTTTCTTGCTCCTTCGGAATCCATAAAATATAGCCAGCAATTACTGCTATAACGAAAGCAACAATAATCGCTGCAATCATAAAGTATAAATTATTATAATCATTTTGTCCTATAAAAGTTAAAATTCCAAACAATGTTGTCATTGCATATCCTTTTACACCAAGAATGCCTGCTACCAGACCACCTAATCCACCAGCAATCATAACAGCAATAAAAGGTCGGCGATATTTAACAAAAGCTCCAAATACAGCAGGCTCTGTAACTCCCATAAAAGCAGAGAATGTTACACCTGCAAAAAATTGCTTCTGCTCTGTCTTTTTTGATCGAAGAAAATAACCTAGCATAGTCCCACAAACAGCGATATCTGAAATTATAAAGGCAGGAGTAAATATTGGATCATACCCCAATGTTGTATATGAATTTAATATGATAGGCATTATGAAATTCGCTGCTCCTAGCATAATCAGTAGAGGCTGTAATGCCGCATACAATGCTAACATCAACCAATTTCCGAATGTATTTCCTATAAAATCAAATATAAATCCTAATCCATCACTTATCCATGAACCGATGGGACCGAATACTACTAAAGTGACAGGTAATACAATAAGCATCACAAGCATATATGTAAAGAAATAATCAAGTGATTTTGGCATAATTTTTTTAATGATTTTTTCTGTTTTCCCCATTAACCATAAACCAAGCAAGATAGGAATAAATGTATTTGAATACGTAATCGTTGGCAATCCATATCCGAATAGATTTAGCCCTTCAGCATTATTAATTGTGGATGATAATAATGTTACAGCTAAAAGAACTCCTAAGTAAGGGTTTGTCCCCAATCGTTTTGCAGCTGTCATCGCCATAAAAACAGGGAAGAAATAAAACATGGATACACGTACTGTATCAAATATAAGAAACGTTGAGCTCTCTGATGAAATTATTCCAGTCAAGGTTAGTAAAGATAATATACCTGCCATTAAACCGGCAACCATCATGACAGGAAATAAAGGTGTCATTGACTCTGATATCAAATTCATTATCCTATTGAATAAATTTTTATCAGACTTCCCTGCTTCTGATTTTGTATCTCCAAGCATTTGCATTAATTCAGGATGAATTTCCGATACCTCTGTACCGATTATGATTTGAAAAGAAACCTTATTTGACACAACATCAATCACTTGTTGAAGCCCTTTTATACCATTTTCATCAGCTTTATTATTATCAATAAGTGTAAATCTCAATCTTGTCATACAATGAGAGACTGATTTAATATTTTCTTTTCCACCTACTAGTTTGATAATGCTTTTACATAAATTTTCATATTTCATATTGAATTAATCCTCTCTTTCATTTCTTTGCGTAACACGATGAATATGCAGCATTAAATAAGTTTCTTCATCCTGTGTTAACATTCTATTAAATTGCTTCTTTAAAAAAACTTTGATTTTTTCAACACAGAGGAATGCTTGCGGATGTATAGAACGTACCTGCTTATATAATTCGTTATCTTCACTTGCGTAAATATCTCCGCTACTCATGCGCTGTGCAAAATATTGTAAATGTGTTACAAGTCGATTATAATTCATTGAATTCTCATCAAATTGAATTTGAAAATGTACGCGTATGATTGTCAGAATATCATTCACTGTTTCCATCGCTTTTATTACATCCTTGACATCAACTTGAGATTCTTGAAGATTTATAAAATGTAAAGCAATGGAAGTTGCTTCTCCTTCGGGAAATTCAATTCCAGTTTCCTTATGTATGATATCAAGTGCATTCATACCTACTTCATAATGTTTTGGATAAAACTTCCTAACTTCCCAAACAAGTGGGCTCTTAATGAACTGCTTATTTTTTGCTCTTTTCAATGCATAGTCAATATGATCCAATAAAGTTAAATATAAGTAATCATTTATTTTTTCATTGATATTCTTTTCTGCGTATTCAATAATCTTCAATGTAGCATCAATTATTTCTTGCTTCGTATTACTTAATAAATAACTAAAATTTTCCAAAACATCATTAGAATCCGGAACAAAAATCTTATCTATATCTTTTGACTCTATTGAGTCTCCTATTTTTTTACGGAAGGATACTCCTTTTGATACTACTATTATTTCTAATCTACCGCGTTGAACAAGCGCTACATTGTTGTTGAGAATTTGACGAATTTTCATAATAGCCTCCTTTCTACAAAAAGAAAACTCAAACCACAAGTAAAAAATGTGGTTTGAGTCTGCCTGAACATCAGTAACATACTCACTCTTTCATTCTGTCATCGAATGAAAGCGTTTCCTGTTTTGCAACATTATTTTATCATATATACTTCAGATGTCAATACATCTAAAGTGATTTTACAAATTTTTCAAGATAATCTGGTTACTATTCACCAATACTATATTAGAAGAGGAAGCCATCCTTCGATCATAAGAGAGATACTTTGATTTTTCATGAGTATCGATGAACGGCAGTTAGTATAATCACCTATATCGTTTGATTAAAGCAGTGATTTCCATTATAATGTTTTTATATATCTCTATAACAGAAAGGTATTATATGGCAGGAAAAACAATGGCAAGGATATTGAAAGCAGAAGCTCGATTACACATGAAAAAACGAATAACCACCGCATTTGGAAGATATTTATCTGGACAGCGGACAGTGCATATCATCTGCAGTGAGTCAGTACTACGGCATATGAAAGCAGGATGTCTGACCAAAGCCTGTAATATTTATACCAGCGCACGCTATACGCTACGACGGCATGGCGAAGGATTACAGTTTCATTATTTGACATAATGATATTGGTCAGAAGGAATTTCATCAAAAGAAAACATATGAAAAGGAAGAAGGGATTTTATGGAATATGGATTTGATTTAAACAAATTTGATGCTTACAGAGAAGATAATCGAAGAGAAGTAAAGAAAGCCACAGGTGGGTTGCCTGTTTCTTTATGGGAAACCTATTCTGCAATGGCGAATACATACGGCGGCGTAATTTTACTTGGCATAAAAGAATTACCCGATAGAAGCTGGAAGACAACCGGACTAAAGCTTTCTGATCAGGAAAAAATCCTGGATGATTTCTGGAATCAGGCGCATAATCCGCAAAAGGTGAGCATAAATTTATTCTCTGAAAAGGATGTAAGTGTATATACGATCGGAAATGATATCGTTATTGCTTTGCATGTACCAATGGCAAAGCGTGAACAAAAGCCGGTTTATATCAATAACGATATGTTTCGCGGGACCTATCAAAGAACGCATACAGGGGATTATCGTTGTACAAACGAGCAAGTGAAAGCTATGCTTCGTGATCAGGTTGAACAAACTTCAGATATGAACATTATGGGGAACATGGAGGTTTCTGATTTAGATTTGGAAACCGTTCACAGATATCGCAACAGACATCGCTTTTTCAAGCCGTCACATCCCTGGATCGATCTCAATGACGAGGATTATTTGTTTATGATTGGAGCTATTGATAAGGATAAGCATGGAGCGTTTCACCCGACAGGAGCAGGCTTACTGATGTTCGGTAATGAATATCGTATCGTACGCCAATATCATGAATATTTTCTGGATTATCGCGAAATGCTGGATCCCGCGATTCGCTGGACTGACCGCTTATACTCCTCTTCAGGCGAATGGACGGGAAACCTCTTTGATTTTTACTTCCGGGTCTATAACAAAATAATCCTGAATGTGAAGGTGCCATTTAAAATGAGTGGCGGTGAACGGGTGGATGATACTCCGGTTCATCGCGCACTGCGTGAGGTACTTGCGAACTGTTTGGTGAATTCCGATTTTTATGTCCCCAGAGGTATTGTAATTAAGCAGAAAAACGATATATTGATTATCGAAAATCCGGGTACGATTCGTGTAGGAAAATATCAAATGAAAGTAGGAGGCGAGTCCGATCCAAGAAACAAAGCGTTAATGAAGATGTTTAATCTGATTGGTATTGGTGAGCGTGCAGGCAGCGGTGTTCCGGAGCTTTTCTCTGTATGGGAACAGGAAGGATGGATGGAACCGGATATTAAAGAGACATATAATCCGGGACGCACGATTTTAACATTGCCCTTTATGAAAAAGAACGAAGAAGCAAAGCGGCGGAAAGAAAACTGCGGGAAGAAAAGTGCGGGAACAAAAGTGCGGGAAGAAAACTGCGGGAAGAAAACTGCGGGAAGAAAAACGCTTGCGCAATACGAAATGATGTTATCTATGATGCAGCCGGATGTATGGTATCGCTCCTCTGACTTTTCACAACTACTGCATGTGAAGGAAAGAAGAATTCAAACCTTATTAAAGGAGCTATGTGAAAACGGCTGTATCGAGGATAATGGTCTGATCAAAGGGAAAAGATATAAAAAGCATACGACAGAATGACTATTTTAAGCTTGCATACCCCTATACATAAAGAAAACCGCTCTACACGAGGCATGGAGGGCGGTTTTCTTCATATATTATATGTAAGTGCTGCATGCATTTGCTTGTGAAACTGAATGCTAACATCTAACATGAAGTGTTATACACTATGATAGATTTTCACCATTTGAAGATATGACCTTCTTATACCAATAGAAGGAATCCTTTTTATAACGATTATAACTACCATTACCACTAATGTCACAATCCACATAGATGAACCCATAGCGTTTTTTTATCTCGCCTGTAGAAGCACTTATTAAATCTACAAAAGACCAGGGTGTATACCCTATGATTTCCACACCATCCACATAGATAGCATCTCGCATTGCTTCAATATGCTTCTGTAAATAATAAATACGGTAATCATCATGGATTTTCTTATCCTCTGTCAGGACATCATTTGCGCCAAGTCCATTTTCTACTAAAAATAATGGCTTTTGATAACGGTCATATAAAGTGATACAAGCAATGCGAAGTCCCATTGGATCAATCGGCCATCCCCATTGCGAAGCTGTTAAATAGGGGTTTACAGGACCTAAATCTACCATATTTCCTTTCCCACTGTTTTCTATTATTTCAGAGGTTTTTGTTCCTGAAGTATAGTAGCTGAAAGAAACATAATCAACAGTACCTTTTTTCAAAACCTTCAAATCCTCTTCCAGCATATCGACATGAAGCTGTTTCCTTTCAAATTCTTTAAGCTTATAGGGCGGATAATATCCCCGCACCTGAACATCACTGTAAAAAAAACAATTGTTCAAAAACTGCAAATTCAAATAATTGTCATTAGGAGAGCAAGTATATGGATAAGATTGTGGATAACCAATCATACAGCCAAATTTGAAATTTGGATTGATCTTTCTGCCCTGTAAAATGCACTGTGCAGCTGCAACAAACTGATAGTGAGAAGCATTTGCAATCATTTGTTCGTCGCTATCTACAATACCTGCTGCAATAAATGGCAGTAATGTAATATGATTGATTTCATTAAATGTCAGCCAATATGTTACATAGGACTGATAACGTTCAAAAATAGTCTGTGTGAATTTCAAAAAGCAGGCTATCATCCTTCTATCTGCCCAAGAATTCCACTTTTTCGTTAATTGTAGAGGAACCTCATAATGATTAATGGTTACCAATGGTTCTATATCGGCTTCCTTCAATAACTGAAAGATTCGCTCATAAAACTGAAGACCTTGTTCATTCGGATATTCATCATCTCCGTTTGGATAAATACGTGTCCATGCAATAGACATCCGATATGTTTTAATCCCCAATTCCTTCATTGCAGCGATATCTTCTTCATATCGGTGAAAAAAATCTGTAGCAAAATGATTTGGATATTGCTCATCATCAAAACAAGCAAACTCTGCATCCCTGGAAATCGTTCCGGATTTCCACACCTCACATCGCTGCTTTTTTCCATTTTTCCCCTTATAGGTGATGTATCGGGGAAGCTCTTTACTTCCCTGTGTAACCACATCTATATTGGAAAGACCTTTTCCGTGCTCCTGCATCCCGCCCTCATATTGATTTGCGGCACTAGCTGCTCCCCATAAAAAATTATCCGGAAATTTCATAACATTACCTCTCAACCATATCCGGATGATTACCTGACCATCCTTTGATTGGCATTTTTATAAGTTTTTGCATATCCTTCTGCGTTAGACTGAAATCATATACATCAAGATTTTCTTTCATTTTATCTGGTCGGATTGTTTTAGGAAGAGGCACGATATTTTGCTGTAGTGCGAAGCGTATGCATATCTGAGCTGCTGATTTGTTGTATTTTTCTGCAAGTTCTAAAACCAATTCATCCTGCAGTACGCTTCCACACCCCAAAGGACTCCATGCCTCCACAACAATATTATGCTTATGACAATAGGCTATAACCTCCTGCTGCGAATAACCTGGATGGAATTCTATTTGATTTACCATGGGAGGCACCTCTGTTTTAAGCAGCATATCTAAATGATGAGGAAGAAAATTAGAAACACCAATAGCACGTACCTTTCCTGCTTTGTAAAGATCTATCAAAGCCTGATATGTTTCCAGATTTATACGGTTATAATCAGCAGACTGCTTTGCATTACATGGCCAGTGAATAAGGTAAAGATCAAGATAGTCAAGTCCAAGATTATGCAGAGATTGTTGAAAGGCGTCCATTGTCTTATCATAACCTCTGTTTGTATTCCAAACCTTACTGGTCACAAATAGTTCTTCACGCGGCATATTACTGGCCCTGATCCCTATTCCTAACGCAGCTTCATTGCCGTAAATTGAAGCAGTATCTATATGCCGATACCCTGATTGCAGAGCCTGTGATACACAGGTCTTCGCCTCTTTATCCTCTGTCTGCCATGTGCCATAACCGATTTCAGGCATGCACACTCCATTATATAATACTCTATTCTCCACTTATAAAGCCTCCCCGTTTGTTTTTATGACATCCTGATAAAAATAGAAGGAGTCTTTTTTATATCGCTTCAAGGTACCATTGCCTTCATCATCCATATCGACATAAATAAAGCCATAGCGTTTTTTCATTTCACCAGTTCCTGCGGATACAAGGTCAATACATCCCCACATTGTATATCCCATTAAGGGAATTCCATCTACAGTAATTGCATCGCGCATTGAACGTAGATTCTTCTTCAGATATTCAATCCTGTAATCGTCATGAATTCTATGATCCTGCGTAAGCTCATCCATCCATCCAATACCGTTTTCTACAATCCATAAGGGCTTTTTATATCTGTCATACAGCTCATTTAATGCAATTCTAAGCGCACAGGTATCTGTCGGCCAGCCCCATGCATTCTTTTCTAAATAAGGATTATCCACACCTCTCAAACCTGGTTTAACATCAGAATGAGTACTTACTGCATAGCTGCCATAGCAGGAGAAGGGTAAAAAATCAGCACTGTAAAACCTGATTAGATCATAATCCTCTTGACAATCGTCTAAGACGATTCCTTTATGCTTGTATTCCTGAAGTTTATATGCCGGATATTCCCCTCCAGTCTGAACATCTGCAAACCAAAGCATATCATGCATTTCCTGCATCCTTTTTAGTTGATCCTTTGGATCGCAGCAATATGCATAAGGTGGGCGGTACGCCAGCATTTGTCCAACCCTAATATCCGGGTTAATTTCATGTGCCTTTTTCACACATAAAGCACTTGCAACAAACTGATTATGTGCACCCTGCGCTCTTCGCTGCTCATTCTCATGTAGAATGCCACCAGCCTGAAAGCCACAATGTCCCATGAGATTTATTTCATTAAAGGTTAGATAATAACGGACCAAATCCTGATAGCGTTTCATTACAGTTTCCGCATACCGTACAAAGAAATCAATTACCTTACGATTTTCAAAACCATTGTATTTTAAGGCCAGATGTAACGGTGTTTCATAATGAGATAATGTAACCAAAGGCTCTATACCATATTTTTTACATTCCTTAAAAACATTCTCATAAAACTGCAGACCTTCTTCATTCGGCTGCTCATCATCGCCATTTGGATAAATTCTTGTCCAATTTATGGACAGTCGAAAGGTCTGAACTCCCATTTCTGCCAGTAATGCAATATCTTCTTCATAATGATGATAAAAATCGATTGCCTGATGGCTTGGATAATAGTAACCATCCACCACAGCCGGAATTGCACCCTCTGGCAATTCAGAAACACCTTCCAGCATAATCATATCAATTTCACCGGATTCTTTTGTTTCAGGCTGCTGCCATGTCATTTTTCTAGGAACGCCGTGTGCACCACTGGTGATTACATCCGCTATACTGATTCCTTTTCCCCCTTCATTCCACCCTCCTTCAAACTGATTTGCGGCCGTTGCTCCACCCCATAAAAAATCCTTTGGAAATTTTGCCATTCTATCACCCTCGACTCCCATTCATTACGACAAAAAGATTCTCATACATATGAATGTTTGTTGATTTTTCCGTCATAACATCATCAAAGGCATCCGTGTTTGATATGACAATAGGAGTTTCCAGAGAGTAGCCTTCCTCTTTGATTTTAGCAATATCAAACTCAATCAAGAGATCTCCTTTTTTTACAGTATCCCCCTGCTTTACATGTGGTGTAAAATACTTACCCTCCAGCTTTACTGTTTCCAATCCGATATGTATCAGCATTTCTACTCCGTCTACACTTGTTAGTCCAATCGCATGATGCGTATTGAATAAAGCACTGACAGTACCGTCAAACGGTGCTATCACCCTTCCCCTTGATGGAATCACCGCAATACCTTTTCCTAAAGCTCCAGAAGCAAAGGCGGGATCATCAACATCATGAAGTGTTATGATTTCCCCTTCCATAGGGGATTCTACAAGGATATCTTTATCCTTTGTATGCTTTTTCACATTTTCTAATTGTTGCAATGACGTAGAAGATTTTTCCTGATCCTTAAACAGAAACCATGTAATGATGAATGCAGAAACAAAGGATACGATATAATTCGCCATAATGGCAATCGTAGAACCAGATGGATCCGCCGGATTGATATATCCGACTACCTGAAATACACCACCAGAGCCTACACTGTAGGCCATTGCGCCAAACAAACCGGCAACAGCACCGCCAAGACCGCTGGACACAAGTGTTCCTATGAAAACTTTGAGATTCGGCACAGCAACACCGTATAGAGCTGGCTCGGTCACACCAAACATTGCAGACACGAAAGCAGGAAGTGACACATTCTTCATTTTCATATTCTTTGTTTTTATAAACACAGCAAGGGCTGTTGCGGCCATTGCAAAGCATACACCGGAACGCATAGCACCAAAATAATCTGGAATACCTCCGATTACATTCGCGATCGATGGTAAAGAAATTACACCCTGAATACCTAAAACAACAGAAACATTCCATAAGCCGGCTATCAAGAATCCTGCTAAGACTTTATTGATGGCAATCAAACCATTAAGAGCATCCCCTACCAGAGTACCAAATGCATTTACTACAGGGCCAATTAAACAGAAGCCCAAAGGGATAACAATAATAAAGGTCAGAAAAGGCACACCAAAGCCTCTTAGGATATCCGGTACCTTTCTGTTCAGAAATTTTGCAATCGGACTAGCCAATAATACAATTAGAATAACAGGCAGTACAGTAGAAGTATAGGTGGCAGTAATTTCAAAACCGAAAATATCCAACGGTATGCCTGATATATTTGGGTTGCATAATGCTGCACCAATTCCAATACCGATAAATGGATCAATTTTTACCTGCTTGGCCGTGGTATAACCGTAGAATACTGGTAATAAATAAAGCACAGCATTACCCATGCCATTCAACAGGATATAGATTCCGTCCTCTGGTGTCAGAATACCAACATATTTCAACAGAATATTGATTCCATTGATGATAGCACAGGCACACATAACATAGGTAGCAGGAAAAATGATTCCGGAAATGAATCGCATAAAGCGCGTCAAAGTCTTTTCATCACTTTTTGTTTCAGCAGCTTCAGCAGAAGCACAGACTCCTGTCTGTTCACAAAGCTCGTCATAAACCTTATCTACATGAGACCCGATAACAATCATATACTGTCCCTGCGCTTTCACAAGCTGTAGTATACCGTCAATCTGTTTTATCTTTTCATCATTTGCTTTCTGTTCATCCTTTAATACAAAACGTAAACGCGTCATGCAGTGGGTGACTTCTGCGATATTCGTCTTGCCACCAATACCATCAAGAATTTCTTTAACTAAATTTGAATACTTTGCCATTTTTAGGTCCCTCCTTATATCAAATTTAAGATAATCGAAGGTTAAGCCAACTTAATGTTACCATCCCATTTGCTGCATCGTTTCGATAAATAGCATTCACCTCCCTTTATATCTGTACAGTGCCTATTCTTACACTGAAACATTCTTTTCCATAACACGCTTTAAATGTATCATCAGATACAGCTTTTCCTCATCCGTAAGGATATAAGCATGTTTGTCCTTGATAAAACCAGCAATTTTATTTACACAAGAGCTTTCATTCGGATGCTTTAGCACCATTGCTTCATAAAGCTCATTATCTTTATCATCCTGGTACACCGTATCGGTTACCAGACGTTGCGCAAAAAATTTCAAATGCGTAATAAAGCGATAGTAGTATACTGAATCTGTATTGAAATCCACTCGATAAGTATATTTTACGATATTCAATATCTCCTGCATAATCCTTGTAATTTTATAAATTTCCTGATTGCCGATACCATCATGCAAAGAGGCATTGGCAAAATGCAGGGCTATAAAGCCTGCTTCATCCTCTGGAAGCGTTACTCCTAATTTTTCTTCTATTAAACGCAGGGAATATAAGCCAATTGCAAATTCGTCTGCATAAAATTGTTTGATATCCCATAGCAATGCATTCTTTATGATGACTCCATCCAAATACCGATGGATTGCCATATGGATATGATCACTTAAAGAAACATAAATGGAATCGTCTATTTTCTTTCCGAGGCTCATTTTCCCTTTGGTGATGATCTCATCTGCTATATTGATTTCTTCGATTGGGATATCTAAAAGAAGCTGCTGAAATTTTATATTCATATCTTCACTTTGTAAAGAGAACACCTGATTGATCAAGGTAGTATCAATGTTATCGCCAGGTCGTTTTTTATAGGCGATTCCTTTACCACATACAATTTGTTCCTTCTTATTTTCTCCCAATATAACAACGGCGTTATTCGTAAGAATTCTTAAAATCTGCATAACAGCTCCTCCTTTACATAAATAAAACCCGTTCAAATAACAAAACACTTAAAAAAGTATCCTTTATTTAAACGGGTTAAGCTAGCCTAAACTATTACCATCCCTATTACGTTTGCATTATAGCATTGAGAGCGTGCATTTGCAAGCGTTTTCTTCATTTTACCCTATGCTCTTATAGTTATTCTTATATAATACACCAGCGCAGTTATGTGACAGCTTGAATTTGCCAACAGGTAAAATCAAAGTTGAAATAAACTTAATATTTATAACACCTACATCCGAACTCCTTCATCAGCCATGTTTTTTCCACTTATCGAGCACCCTTTCGTCCCATAGGCTTTCGTTCTTCACTAGCCTTTCATTTCATTAAGTCTTCGATTGCATTACGTTTCAAGGTGGTCACCGTCCTTTACTTGATAAATCTAACTTAGCACATTATTCCTAATAGATCCGCTTATATTTTTCTAAAAATCAGGATTATCTCTGCCAATGGATGTTGATGCATAACTAAACAATGTCCATCCCGAATTATTTTATGCAGTGAACATGTCACCCCCATGGGATAGTAGAAAAATAACGGCCGCACACAGCAGTCGTTATCTTTCTTTATGCTTCATCCAGTACACGCTGCATGGTTTCCTGCAGCAGTGCAATTACACCGTCTGTCTTTAACGGCTTATAGTCATCATAATACAGCGGCTTCAGGATATGAATATGAAATGTTCCCTTGTGCTTCATCACATTCCTGTAATCATAGGAATTTTGCAGTACGATGGGAACAATGCAAGCCTTTGCCATAAACGCCGGCTGAATGGAGCCAGCCTGCATGGGATGCATGACACCGCCCTTGCTTCTTGTGCCCTCCGGGAAAATCAACAGATTATCCTTTGCCTTGAGCCGTCGTGCGGCCTCCCGCAGCATGTGAATTGCACTGCCGCGGTCCTCGCGGTCAAAGAGAATGACCTCCAGGGTTTTGGACCAGCTCCCCACATAGGGAACCTTTTCATTTTCCTTTTTGGATATGAAGGTGAACGGCTGATCAATGACCGCCATCTGCAGCAGCATATCGAATTCGCTCTGGTGGTTGCATACAAACAAAATCGGCTGCTCCTTTGGCAGCTGTTCCTGAAATTGTACATCCAGTATCACCCGATAATGCGACAGCAGCTTTTCCGACCATTTTTTCATACATGCATACCGCAACGCAAACGGTTTATTTCGTACAAGGAAAGCATCGATCCAGCTTCTTGGAATGAGCCAGAGAAGATACAGACTTCGCAATATATACATAAGCACCTACTCCTTCATCGCCGCCGCGTAGGCAATGGCATATTCTTTTTCATGAGAGATCGACACCTCTACCTGAAGACCTGCAAGATAGCAAGTGGGAGCTCCTGTTGCATCCGTTAGGATTTCAACAGCGGAAAGGACATAGGATTTTTCCTTATGCACCGCTTTGATAACTGCCTCCTTGGCCGCAAAGCGACCTGCCAGCCATTCCGCACGACGCATGTATGGAATCCTGTCAAACAGCACTCGTTCCCGCTCACTCAGCACACGCAGAAACGATTCCTTTTCCATAGCACTCTTTATTCTTGCGATTTCCACAATATCACAGCCTACTCCAAGCAGCATAGCTCTCCCTCTTTTCCTTATCTTATATACGGGCAGAAAGCTATATGTTTTTGCCCGTTGTGCGCAGCAGTTGTTGAGCTGGAAATGCCTGCTGCGCACAGGGTTCTTTATTTCTTCGGGTCTTCCACCGCAAACATCATTTCCGCGGTTAATGCAATTTCACCATCCACACTGGCGAGTGCATTCACGAAGGCGATTCCCATGCGTTCTCTAATGACCTCTGCTTCCAGCTTCAGCACATCCCCCGGAATTACCTGACGCTTGAAACGCGCCTTGTTGATACCGGCAAACAATCCGATTTTCCCCTTATTTTCTTCCTTGCTCAGCAGCATGACCGCAACGGTCTGTGCCAGTGCCTCCAGCTGCAGGACACCCGGCATGATCGCTTTCTGCGGAAAATGACCGAGAAACTGCATCTCATTGGCACTGATGCACTTGATTCCCACAACCTTGTTTCCTTCGATGCTCTCGATGCGGTCCACCAGTAGAAACGGATAGCGGTGCGGTATGATTTCCTGAATTTCATCACTGTTGTAGAGCATGGTTACCTCTCCCATCTGCGAATGATAATGCTCGCATTATGTCCGCCGAAGCCCAGAGAATTGGACATCGCGGTACGAATATCCGCATGCTTTCCCTCATTGACCACAAGATTCAGATCACAGGCAGGATCCGCATGCTGATAATTGATTGTAGCAGGCACAAAGCTGTTTTTCACAGCCAGTGTCGAAATGATAGCTTCCAGTGCTCCGCTGGCACCAAGCAGGTGACCGGACATGGATTTTGTACTGGACACATACGGCTTCCTTGCATCAGCACCGAATGCTTTCTTCACTGCCAGCGTTTCACTTGCATCATTAAGCGGCGTACTTGTTCCATGCGCATTGATGTAATCAATATCCGCAGTTGTGAGTTTTCCATCCTCGATTGCCATGGTCATAGCGCGAGCCGCCTGTGCTCCATCCGCAAGCGGTGCCGTAATATGATTGGCATCACAGGTGCTTCCATATCCGATGACCTCCCCATAGATTTCCGCATGTCTGGCAAGGGCATGCTCCAGCTCCTCCAGAATCAAAACGCCGGCACCCTCTCCCATGACGAAGCCCTTGCGCTCAGCATCAAAGGGAATAGAGGCACGATTGGGGTCTTCCCCCTCATGCAATGCCCGCATACTTGCAAACCCTGCCATTGCCACCGGTGTTACTGCCGCTTCACTGCCGCCGGCCGCCATCACATCCTCATAGCCGTCACGAATGCGGTGAAAGGCTTCTCCGATCGCATTGGTTGCCGCAGCACATGCAGTCACAACACTGGATACATTGCCATGGGCCTCCATATCGATTGCAGCGCTTCCCGCCGCCAGATTAATCAGAGACATCGGGATAAAATACGGAGAAATTCTGCTTGGCCCGCGGCTTTCAATCGTCTGGGACGCACCCTCGATTGTCGCGATACCACCGATTCCCGAGCCGATGATCACACCAAAGCGATCCCGGTTGAAGCTTGCATCCTGCAAACCGCTGTTTTCATAGGCCTGCTTTGCGGCAATTCGTGTAAATTGTGTAAAGCGGTCATTGAATTTCAAATCCCGCTTTGTGAAATACTGCTCCATATCCAGATTTTTGACCTCACCTGCCAGCTTGGCACGAAAATCGGACGCATCAAAATGGGTGATCTCACCGATTCCGCAGCGGGCGTGCTGAACACTGTCCCACACCTGCTCCACATCATTTCCAATCGGAGATACAACGCCCATGCCTGTTATGACAACTCTTCTTTTCATTTACATCACCATCCCGCCGTCTACGGCAATAACTTGCCCTGTGATATAGGCACTCTCCTCACTGCACAGAAATCTCACCACATTGGCAACATCCTGAACACTGCCGAATTTTTTCATCGGTATGGATGCCAGAGCACCCTCCTTCACATTGTCTGCCAGCTTGTCCGTCATCGCTGTGGCAATAAAGCCCGGCGCAACGGCATTTACACGCACACCTCTTGTCGCAAGCTCCTTTGCACAGCTTTTCGTCAATGCGATCACACCGCCCTTGCTGGCGGCATAATTGGCCTGCCCCATGTTTCCGCATAATCCGACTACACTTGCCATATTGACAATCGCTCCGGATTTCTGTTTCATCATGATCCTTGCGACATGACGGATACAGTTGTAGGTTCCCTTCAGATTGACGCGGATGACATCATCAAAATCCGCATCACTCATACGCAGCAGCAGATTATCCTTTGTGATACCGGCATTGTTTACCACGACATCCAGATGCCCGTATTCCTTTACGATTTCCTCCAGCATGGTCTTTACCTGATCCCCATCGGAGATATCACACGCAATCATTTTATGACGTCCGTTTGGATCACACTGTGCCAGAACCGCACGGGCTCCCTCCTCACTGTGCGCATAATTGATGATCACATTGTATTCCTTAGACAGCGTAATCGCAATGGCTTCCCCGATTCCCCGCGATGCCCCGCTGATAAATGCAGTTTTTCTTTCCATAGCCCTATCCTTTCATATAGTCCAGCGTTTCCGCAAGACTTGCTGTATCTTCCACGTGTAGAATCTTGACATCCATGCCCTTTGCACATTTCTTTACAAAGCCGCTGACTGCCTTGCCGGGACCTACCTCGATAAAGGTATCGACACCGTCTGCCAGCATGTTCTTTATGGTATCCTCCAGCATCACGCTGTGTGAGATCTGTTCACTTAACAGTGTGATGAGCGGACGATCCGCAACAGCCGCAGAAAGATTATGCAATACCGGAATACGCGGTGTTTTCAGCTCATAGCCGGAAAGCACCTGATACAGCTGTTTTCCAGCCTCCTGTAATAATGAGGAATGAAAGGCGCCGGATACCTGTAAGGGAATCACTCTTCGTGCTCCTGCCTCCAGACATTTTTCACCACAGGCCTCAACCGCTGCTTTTTCCCCTGTGATTACGATCTGTCCCGGACAGTTGTAATTGGCGATTTGACATACACCGATATCCTGCACTGCCTTACATGCGTTTAAAATTGCTTCCTTATCAAGCATCAGTATGGCTGCCATCGCACTTGTTCCTGCCGGAAGTGCATTCGCCATCAGCTTTCCACGCTCCCGCAAAATTTCAGCGCCTGCCTGTACAGAAAAGCAGTCCGCATAGCACAGGGCA
>ERZ781275.539-NODE-539-length-42266-cov-3.643955_pt1 | contig 42266 bp, 33 predicted proteins | sample MGYA00375853_ERZ781275 | MGnify/ENA primary metagenome ERZ781275 (study PRJEB29790, sample SAMN03653691) | human gut metagenome | host: Homo sapiens | place: USA: Dallas, Texas | collected 2012-07-23 | study: EMG produced TPA metagenomics assembly of the Gut...
CAGCCATTTTTCCGCCGATGTCATAAATCTCTGTCAGCTCCTCCTCGGAGGCTTCCATAAGGGCGTCCATGCTGCCGAAGTGGGAGGCCAGTATTTTAGCCCCATTAGCTCCTACCAGCGGAATTCCAAGGGCAAAAACCACTTTGGAGAGGGGCCTGCTCTTAGAGTCCTCTATGGCGTTTATGAGGTTATCCACAGATTTTTCACCCATTTTTTCAAGTCCGGTCAGATCCTCACGACGGTCCGAAACATGGTAGATATCCACAATGGTGTGGATCAATTCGTTATCCAGCAGCTGTCGCACCACCGCGGGGCCCATGCCGTCGATGTTCATGGCATCTCTGGAGGCAAAGTGCACAATCTTGCGGAACACCTGGGCCGGACAGTCCATATTCAGACACTTGGTCACAGCCTCGCCGGGCACCCGGTAGGTTTTGGAGCCGCAGACCGGGCAATGGGCAGGCATGGTGAAAACAACCTCTGCGCCAGTGCGGTCCTCTGGGATGGAGTGGTCCACCTCAGGGATAACATCCCCGGCCTTCTGGATGACAACCCTGTCGCCGATCCGGATATCCTTGTCGATGATGTAGTCCTCGTTATGGAGGGTCGCCCGGGAAATAACGGAGCCGGCCAGCAGCACAGGCTCAAGCTCTGCCACAGGCGTCAGGGCGCCGGTACGGCCCACCTGCACGGTAATATCCCGCACAGTGGTCACTGTCTGCTCAGGCGAGAACTTGTAGGCAATGGCCCAACGCGGCGACTTAGAGGTGTCCCCCAGCCGCTCCCGCTCCGCCAGATTATTGACCTTGATGACCATGCCGTCAATCTCATAGGGCAGGGCCTCTCTTCCGCCATGTTCCATCTCCTCAATGTAGGTGATGATGTCCTCCATATCCTTGTAAAGCTTCACCTCACTGGTTTTAAAACCGCAGTGTGTGAGGAAATCAAAGCTTTCCTTATGGGTCTCGAAGGACCGATTCTCGCAGTATTCCAGGTTAAATACAAAGATGTCCAGAGGCCTTTCGGCCGCCAGTTTAGGGTCAAGCTGACGGATAGAGCCTGCGGCGGCGTTTCTGGGATTGGCGAACAGGGGCTCACCCTGTTCCTCCCGCGCAGCGTTCAGCTCCTCAAAGTCCTCCTTATAGATCAGCACCTCCCCACGGACCTCCAGGGTCATGGGTTCTGTGAGACGCAGAGGAATGGTCTTGACCGTTTTCAGATTCTGGGTGACATTTTCGCCGGTCACACCGTCGCCGCGGGTAGAGCCGCGGACCAGCAGTCCATTTTCGTAGTCTAACACGACGGTCAGGCCATCGAATTTATGCTCGACACAGTACGCCACATCGGGGCAGACCTTGCGGATACGGGTATCAAAATCCCTCAGATCCCCGGCGTTAAAGGCGTTGCTGAGGCTGAGCTTGGGCGTGGTGTAGTGAACCTTCTCAAAGGCCTCTGACGGCGCGCCGCCCACACGCTGGCTGGGTGAGTCAGAAGTCAGGAACTGTGGATAGGCTGTCTCCAGACTGATGAGCTCCTGCATCATGCGGTCATACGCATAGTCTGGTATGACAGGCGCGTCCTTATCGTAATACCGGACATTGTTCTCTTCAATTTGTTTTTTAAGCTGGCTGATTTTGGCCTCAGCCTGTTTTAGTTCTTCATTCATAAGTGATTGTCCTCAACGCAAAATTTAGACCTAGGCTTTTGTTACATAAGATGGGTCCAGTTTCTTTATACCCACTCCTGGGAATGCGATTGACACCTGATTCGGTTTTACCTCGACAATGGTGCCGATGCCAAATTTTTTATGCTTGACCTTATCGCTGAGATTAAAGGCGCCGGAGCTTTCCTCCTTGGCCTTTTTAGGCGCTGCAGATTTATAAACATTGGGTTTATGCTGCAAATGGTCGGAAAAGCTGTAGGTCTTTTTCTCCACCGAGGCTTCCTCGACAATCTCGTTGCGCTCGTATTTCTGGACATTCAGTTCCAGGCATTCCGGAGGCAGCTCCTTCAGGAAGCGGGACTGCATCTGAGGCTGGCGGCGTCCGTAAACGGTGCGTTCTGCCGCCCATGACATATACAGCCGCTCCTTGGCGCGGGTGATGCCCACATAGCAGATACGGCGTTCTTCCTCCATTTCCTCTGGGTTGTCCATGGAACGGCCGTGGGGGAATATCCCTTCCTCCACGCCGGGCAGAAAGACCACTGGAAACTCAAGCCCCTTGGCGTTGTGCAGGGTCATGAGCAGGATCTTCCCTTCCTCGCTGTCATACTTGTCGGTTTCTGCTGTCAGGGCCACGGTTTCCAGGTAGGCGGTCAGGCTCTTGTCATCGCTGTTCTTTTCAAATTCCACGGCCGAGGAGATCAGCTCCTCAAGGTTTTCGATACGGCTCTCGCTGTGGTCCAGCTTGCCGAGCTCCAGCATCTCAAGATAGCCGGTATCCTTGATGACATGGTCGATGAGCTCGCTGACCGAATCGGTTTCGCAGCGGTCCCGCAGCTCCTCCATGACCGCGGCGAACTCGCGGACCTTGTTGCGCACACTGGAGCTGAGCTCTGGCACTTCCTCGCAGTGGTAAAAAGTTTCCATGAGGCTCCAGCCCTTGAACTCGGCAAATTCCCGGATTTTTTCCAGGGTGGCTGTGCCGATGCCGCGCTTAGGTACGTTCACGATGCGCATAAAGCCGATATTGTCCAGGGGATTGATGAGCACATGGAGGTAGGAAATAATATCCTTGATTTCCATACGTGAGTAAAAGCCTGTGCCTCCGATGAGCTGGTAAGGCATGCCCTCGCGCATGAAAGCCTCTTCAAAGAGACGGGACTGGGCATTGGTGCGGTAGAGCACCGCAAAGTCGCCGTAGGTATAGCCCTTATCTGCCCTCAGGTTCTCGATTTCCTGAGCTACAAAGCGGGCCTCGTCATAGCCCTGGTTAAAGGATGAGACGACGATCTTATCCTCCCCGGGATTTCGGGTCCAGAGGTTTTTATCCTTACGGCCAGTATTGTTGGCGATCACCTTGTTGGCACAGTCCAGGATCACGCTGGTGGAACGGTAATTTTCTTCCAGCTTGACAACCTTGGCGTCAGGATAGTCCTTTTCAAAGTCGAGGATATTGTTAATATCTGCCCCACGCCACATGTAGATACTCTGGTCGTCGTCCCCGCACACACACAGGTTGCGGTGCTTCGCGGCCAGCAGGTTAACCAGCTCGTACTGGCTGTGGTTCGTATCCTGGTACTCATCGACCAGAATGTACTTAAACCGGTTCTGGTACTGCTCCAGAATTTCGGGAAAGCCCTTAAACAGCACCAGCGTGTTGTAGATGAGGTCATCGAAGTCCATGGCGTTGTTCTTTTTCAGGGTGTCCTGGTACAGGCGGTAGTACTGGGCCACCTTCTCTGCCCGGAACTCGCCGGGGTTGTTCTTCAGGTAATCCTCCGGCGTCCAGAAATTATTCTTGGCTGTGGAGATCTGGCCCGATACATACTGGAATGGAAACATCTTATCGTTAAAATCCAGCTCCTTGATCAGGGTTTTGTAGAGGCGCTTCTGGTCGTCGGTATCATAGATGACAAAGTTGTCTTCATAGCCCAGCCACTGGCTGTGGATACGCATGATGCGGGCGCACATGGCGTGGAAGGTATACATCCAGATGCGGTCGCTCTCCTCCACATTCATGGCGGCGATACGCTCGCGCATTTCGCCCGCTGCTTTATTGGTAAAGGTAATGGCCAGGATCTGTGACGGCCAGGCCTTTTTACTCTCGATAATATAAGCGATTCTGTGGATAATGGTCCGGGTTTTCCCGGAGCCGGCACCGGCCAGAATCAGAACCGGCCCTTCGGTCGTTGCTGCTGCTTCCCTCTGCTGTTCATTCAGTCCGTCTAATAAACTCATTGTTCCTCCGCTTGTTCTCTCTAAAACAAAATATCGCCGTAGTAGATGCTCTTTAAAACCTTGTCCATTTCCTCGCGGGTCATCGGCACCGGATTACGGGCGGTCGAGCCCTTCATGGAATTGTCCAGAAGGCTCTCGTAATGGGCGTTGAAGTCCTCCTCGCTGATCCCCATCTCCCTGAAGGTTTTAGGAACGCCAAACTGGGCGTTAAAGCCCTCGATGGTCTTTATAATATCGGCTCCGATCATTCTTGACAGCTCATCCAGATCTGCCTTGACGGCCTCATCCCGCGCGTTGTACTTGAGAACATAGGGCAGGGCCACTGCGTTGAGCAGGCCGTGGCTTGTGCCAAAGCGTCCGCCGAAGGCATGGGCAATACCGTGGTCCATCCCCAGGCCGGAGTTCTGGAAGGCCAGACCGGCCAGGCACTGGAAGTTGTGTACCTTCTGGCGGTTTTCCACATCGCCCTTTTCGTAGGAGAGGGGCAGGTACGCGCACAGCCCCTCCACTGCGCCCTTGGACATGAACTTGCAGAAATCGTCGTTGTTCTTGTTAATGTAGCTCTCGACCGCGTGGGTCAGGGCATCCATACCGGTTTCTACCATGACGTGTTTTGGCATGGACAGGGTCAGGCTGCCGTCGAGGATGGCGATGTCGGGGATAAACGCCGTGGTCTTCAGGCCCACCTTAATATTTTCCTCTGCAAAGGTAATGACCGCTGCGCGGGTGACCTCACTGGCAGTGCCAGAGGTGGACGGCGCAGCGATAAACTGAAGCTTTTTCCGTTCTGCCGGCGCCTTGCCGCCGCGGATATCCTCCAGTGTAAGTTCCGGGTATTCGCACATCAGGGTCATAACCTTGGTGGCGTCGATGGCGGGGCCGCCCCCCACTGCCATGACCGTGTCCGGGTCAAAGGCCTTCATGGCCGCAAGGCCGGAGAGCACCTCGCCGGTGGTCGGGTTGCCGCCAATCCCGCTGTACACCTCGCAGGTTTTGCCCTGCTCCGCGAAAACTGCTTTGATGTGGTCAATGGTTCCGTTTTTAAACATAGCGGACTTTCCGGTGACCACAAAGATCCGCTGTCCATCCAGATTTTTAATATAATCAATGGCGCCTGGTCCTGTGACCAGCTTATTGCCGTTAAACTTTAATTCTTTCATTCGTTTGCCTCCTTTGGTCCTTCATAAGACGGGAACACAATGATCATTTTGGTTCCCACATTTTCTTCGCTTTCCACCCGGATGATGCCCTTGTGCTTCTGGACGATCCAGTAGGCGATGGACAGGCCAAGGCCTGTGCCGCCCTCTGCTCTGGAGCGCACCTTATCCACACGGTAGAAGCGCTGGAAGATTTTCTCCTGTTCCTCTTTGGAAATACCGATGCCCTTGTCGGTCACACAGATTTCAATGCCTTCTTCAATCCGCTCTGCCTGGACGACGATGGTTTTATTCCGCTCGTCAGCCCCCGGCTCGGTATATTTGATGGCGTTGTCGATGAGGATGACCATGAGCTGAGTCAGCTGCTTTTCATCCCCCATCACGTTCAGTTCCTCCATAGGGACTTTGCTGAGGATCGTGATGGATTTCTGGGCAGCCATGGGGATAAACCGCTCAGTAACCTCCATAATCAGGTAGCCAATATCCACCGGCGCAGGCTCAAAATGCACGTCGCCAGAGTCGGCCCTGGCCAGGAACATCAGGTCCTCGACAATATGGTGCATGCGCTTGGTCTCGTCATAGGCGTTGTCCAGCCAGGTGGACTGGCTCTCAACGGTTTCGTCGCCGCTGGCCTTCACCACTTCCAGATTGGTCTGGATAACGGCAATGGGCGTCCTGAGCTCATGGGACGCATCCGCGAGGAATTCCCGCTGCTGGTCCATACTCTTTCGCACAGGCACCAGCGCCCTGCCGGACAGAAAATAACCGCACAGTAAGGAAAGGGTCGCGCCGGCCAGCACCACGATAAGGATCATCCGGACCGCGTTCTTTAACACACCGCGCTCCGTATCCATATTTTTCATGGCCTGCACCACCCGCATTTCACCATCCTTACTGACGGTAACATAGGTACAGATTTTAAGATTATTGTCGTCGGTCTCATAGTCACTGATCAGGTACTTGTCCCGGTTGCCGCTGAAATAGCGGTTGATAAGCCGGAAAAGCTGGTCCTGATTCAAGGGCTGGGACTCGGACTTGTCCATCACGTTAAACGCATCATCCCAGATGGTAAAGGCAATGCTGTTGTGCACCAGTGTGTCCTTAAACTCCTGGTAGCCCTTCTGGGTCTCTGGCGCAACCGTGCCGCCCTCCTGCTGGGTCTGGAGCTGCTCAACATTGTTGGCCAGCTGGGAGCAGTAGATCTCAAGGTTGTTGCTGACGCCGGACTCCATGTCCATGTTGATGGTCAAATAGAGCGAAACAGCGACAAATACCGACAATCCAATCAGGACCGCGGTATTCATCAGCGTCAGGTTTAATCTTAATTTATTGAGGCTGAGCATTGTCCTCTTCCTTCAGCACATAGCCCAGACCACGGATCGTCTTGATGACAGTCCGGGATTTTTTCAGTTTTTTCCGCAGGTAGTGGACGTAAATCTCCACCGAATTCTCCATGGCCATGCTCTCAATGCCCCAGATCCGGTCGAGGATCTGTTCCTTTGAGATGGTCATCCCCGGGTTTCTGATAAACATTTCCAGCAGCTGGGCCTCCTTGGAGGTCAGCTTGATGGGCGCGCCGCCGATGAGCAGCTCGCCGCTGTTGATGTTCAGCGATAAATCGGAAAAGGTGATGGCATTGTCCTGATAAACCTCCCAGGGACGTCTGCCCAGGGCGCGGATACGGGCCAGCAGCTCCTCAGTGACAAAGGGCTTGACAAGGTAATCGTCCGCTCCCATATCCAGGCCCTTTACCTTATCGGCCGTACTGTCCTTTGCGGTCAGGAGCAGCACAGGCACGTTCTTGCCGCGGTCGCGGATGGATTTGAGAATGTCCAGCCCGCTCATACCTGGCAGCATAATGTCCAGGACAATGACGTCGTAGACATCATTCTCGCTGAGCAGCTTGCCCTCAATGCCGTCGTGGACCACATCGACCAGGATTTTATTTTTTTCAAGGATTTTCCCCAGGGCGGTTGCCAGAGACACTTCATCCTCTACCAGTAAAACACGCATGCTTACTCACCCCGCTTGTCGTCGTCCCAGTTCAGGGGCTTGAATTCGGGCTCGGGCGCCGCGTCTGCCGGTGCCGCCTGCGGCCGGGGCGTTTCGGGCTCGGTATTTATTTCCCGGGTTATGGGCTCTGCCGGCTGCTCGGCCAGGGTGCGGTCAACCTCCCGTTTACATTCGAGGAAGGTCTGCACTGCCCGCTCATAATTGTCCAAAAAATCGGTATCCGGCAGGATGTTTTTATCCATCAGATAGTAGATAAACAAGCCGATATAGTAGGTCTTTTCCGGCTCAATGGTCTTAAGGCTGGAGTATTTGAAAAAGGCGGTCACCAGGTCGTCCCCGGCTGCCAGAATATCGCCGCCAATGCGGACCCACTCCTTGGACAGGGTATCGATGAGGGAGGCCTTAAAGTAGCACCACAGCAGCCCCTTGGCAATGCTCTCGCCCGCAATCTCCAGATTGGCCTGGAGCTCCTTGGCGCCGTTTTTAAAGGCGTCGAGAATCTTGGGCGCGTAGATGACATCCCCGGTGGCGTAGCGCTTGCGCAGGCCGCTCTTTTCAGGAATCAGCCGGTTCAGGAGTATATCGTCCTGCCGCAGTTCCTTCTGAATGACATACCACTCGTCGTACAGGCAGAAGGGCATGTAGCCAAAATCCCTGAACAGGTGGTCGGACACCCGCTTGACTTCCATGAGCTGCTCAGGGTCGCCGTAGACAGCCTCCTCAACCTCAATGAAGTTTTCCATCTGGTAAAACATATTGTTGCGCTCAAAATAATGGCTGATGCCCATGATCAGCTTGACGTCGCGGCTGAAGAACAGGATGCCGTCCAGCTCGTCATCGTTTGGCACCTCGTCCTCCATTGGCAGCTGGAGGTACTGGCGGCCGTTGTACATCATCTCGTTACACGGGAAGTACAGGTCGTTGGGATAGTCGTCGGTATACATGAAAAACAGACGCTTGCTCTGGTCAAAGGCGACAATATAACCCTTGGTCGCAAAGAAAGCCCAGCCTGTTTCCGGATCCTTTTTGCCGTATTTTACATGGAAGCCGTCCGCGTACAGGCAGTTCTTCGCAATGTACTCGGCTGCCTTTTCTTTACTGTCGATCCCCATGAGCGCCAGGTTGGCCGTGTATTTTTTCCAGAGCAGCTCTACTGCCAGGCCATCTGGGGCCTGTATGGGCGATTTGCGCCCCTCGGGGTCTTTTCGGATGTTTTTGGCAATACAGAGCAGCACGCAGTCCAGATGAATGGTGTCAATGGCTTCATCGGGCTTCAGAGATTTCAGGTCTCTCACGACTTTCTCGTTAATGATGTTGAGGGTGTCGCGTATGCGGCGCTCCTCTTTCTTGGTGGTCTTTGTATTGAAATTGTCAATGGTTTTGGTAATGGTCTTTGCGTTTTCCACGCCATTCACATAGCACTGGACATTTTTTTCCGGATCGCCGGTATAGAAAAGATTTTTAAAGTCGATCAGGTAATAGTCCTCAGTCTGCCTCATTTCATAGTCAATGACGGTTTCGTCCTTGATCATGACGTAGAGCAGTGTTTTCTTTTCAATGCGCTCCATAATAAAGCCCTTGCGGGAGAAAAAGGCGTTGACGTAGGTTCGCGGCACTTCCTCGCTGCAGTTCATAGACAGCTGTTCCATGTAAAGGGTATTCTGCATCATGTAGCTGACAAAATTTTTGCTCTTGTCCAGCCCGTTGTTTTCCAGATTGTCAAAGAAGCCGTAGAGCAGCACCTTGTAGACAATCTTGGCCATGTCGTTCTGCTTGTTGATGATCCGGTCGGTCCGGTTGATAATGGTCTGGTTCAGACTGGTCTTATCCGAAAAATAATTCGGTTCGACGACCAGCAGCGCTTCGACTGCCAGAAAGATCAAGGTGTCAATATCCACGGCTGCCATGTTGGTGGCGTGGTAGTTTTCCTTGAGGTTTCCCATGACACGCTGGTACATTTCGTCGATCTGGCTGATGCCCTCCTTGATGGTCCTGTGGCATTCGCTGCAGAGCGCGTCGTATTGTATGTTAATCCGTGAATTGTTTATTTTTAAAGAACGCTCAAAAAACCCCAGTTCTTTTCCGCATTTTTCACAACAATTCTTCATTAAAACACCCTTCCTTTCGATTGAAATAGATCTATTGGTTAAATCCTTCATCCACATCTAACACTTTGCATAGTTCATTATAGTTTATCATAAAACCCTTAAATAATGTAGCTAAAAAGCGGGGAAGATTTGGTCAAAGCGCAAAAAACCAGAGAAACAGGCTCTCTGGTGAGAAAAATTATTTTCAAAGGGTATCGCCGCGATACGGGTCGGAAATAAAAAAACCATGTCGGCATCATAATATGTATCATTGAGCGTTTTTCAATACAGATCATATCCAGCGAATCCTCAATCTAAATCGACGTAATCTTAAAGATTGAAGATTGAAGCTCAAAACCATATTTATTCTTAAATGAAGATTTTAAAGTTGAAATTTTTTAAAATTGTATGAAAGCGCATGGAAATGCGGCCTTAACAGTAGCATAACAAATCGCTTCACAGAGTAGACACTTAGACATCACACAAACGTCAAATTGAAAAAGTATAATCATCGCAACTTAAAGAAGAATTCAAATCCTCTTTTAAGGAATGGTCGTGAGAATGCAGTCAAAGAAACGAAAATACTGTATTTATCCTTTTACAGACTGGTCAAAAAACTTAGTGGTTGATGAATCGGTCAGGGCAAAATGATACATCGACTGAAATCGTGAGCTGGTGATTGCGCATAATCCAGTTCAAAAAATGATATAAGGAGAACGTTATTATGGATACAATGGTTGAAAAGACACAAAAATGGTTGAATGCAAACTACGCGCAATATGGAACGGATCGATTCCCTGAGGTTGTGGAAGATGGAGAAACGGGATGGGGCACAATTAACGGCTTGATCCGAGCTTTGCAGATTGAATTAGGGATTCAGGAAACGGCTGATAACTTTGGGGCTGGAACAATCGCGCGATTTAATCAACAATATCCGAATGGAATTTCAGAGCAGACAGATTCGGATAAAAGCGAATCAAATGTTTACGGTATTATCCAAGGCGGTCTCTGGTGTAAAGGTATAGTACCGGATCAAGTGAAATCACCAAGCATTTTTATTCTGGAACCGGATCAGGGATAAAGTCATTGAAAACAGATGCTGGTGTGTCCGCATCCAATTCAACTGTCACTCTGAACGTCATGAAAGCATTGTTATCAATGGATCAGTTTGTAACACTTGTCGACTACGGTGGAACAGAGACAATCACAAAAATTCAGCGGACTTTAAATTCAAAGTATGAAAGCTACATTGGCTTATCTCCCTGCGACGGATTGTACGGAAGACAAATAAACGAGTCGATGATCAAGGTTCTACAAGCCATTGAAGGCTACAGTGTTGAAGACGCGACCGGAAATTTCGGGGATGGCGCAAAGGCAAATCTTGTAAATATTCTAGTTCCAGGAAGCGGTGACTCTGAGGCGCTGTTGCTTACCCGTTATGCGCTGTGTTGCAATGGTTATACCGTCAATTATACGTCCACTTCGTGGGATTCAGAGATGGCGTCTCAGGTTACGGCTTTTCAAAGCGACCTGGCACTCCCACAAACAGGGACTGTTGATGTCAATACATGGATGTCACTGCTGCTAAGCAAAGGCAACCCTGATCGATCCTGTGATGCTTGTGATACCCGTTTTGAAATCACGGATTATCGAATGCAGCATTTAAACGCCAAAGGGTACAGCATTGTTGGACGCTATCTGACGGGCGGTGATTTTAAGGAATTAAGAAAAGGAGAGGCACAGCGCATCATTGCGGCCGGAAAAAAGCTATTTCCAATCTTTCAGGAATCGGGCAGTGATAGTGAATACTTCAATACTACCAATGCAGCCTGTGACGCAGAATCGGCTGTAGCGGCAGCAATGAACTATGGTATCAAGAGCCATCAAGGAATTGTCATCTATTTCGCCGTCGACTTTGACACTCAGGATACCACCATCGAGAGCGTGATTCAGCCATATTTTCATACGCTTCAGGATGTGATGAAAAATAAGCTTAATAATGCTTTTAAAATCGGTGTCTATGGTACACGCAATGTCTGTGAGCGTGTGATCAATATCGGATATGCCGATACAGCTTTTGTCAGCGATATGTCCACAGGGTATAGTGGCAACATGGGTTATAAAATCCCATCAGAGTGGACTTTTGACCAGTTTAGTGAATACACAGTCGATGACGACAGCGGCGAATGGGGAATGGATAAAGTCGCATTCAGCGGATACACGCAGCCGATTGATGCCAGTCAGTTGTCGAATACACCTTTAGTATCCTACTGTGTTCAGACCATCCGCGACAATCGACAAAATATGTATCTGGAGGATATCTCAGGCGTTTCAAATGGACGCGATTTCCGAGTGCTGTCCAATGAAATATATTTAACAATTAGTTATTCCGGCGACACTGTGCATGGAACGCCTCATGGAGTTGTAAGGCTAATGGATACGGATACGTCAGAATCTCTTTACATTTCAGATATTGGAAATGGACAGACAAACTCTTACACGATTCCAATAGCTTACGCTAATACAATGCATCTCAATTATACATCCAAAGTGGATGGGTATGGACTGGTCGACGGTTCCTTCACCACTTATTTAACTTCAAAATTATATGTTTAATAACACGAAAGACGAGATGACTGAAACCATCTCGTCCTTTTTCATGCCGTTTAAGGCGTTTAGCTTAATGGATAGCGCAAATAGAAATTAAACTCAAAACTACTGTCTCCATTTAAAAACACATAATTTCCAAAACCACATTGATAAATTTCAGAGCCTTCATTATCATCATCCTTGTTCTCAATAATCGCCTGCACTTTTTCAAGCGTCATCTCTGGATAAACGGGTTTTAACAAATACAAAATGATTTCTTCCATGGCCGTTTGGTTATTGCCCTCCGGCATATTTTGATGATAAGTAACGCTTACTCGAAAATAAATGGGATAATCTTTCTTAAGATTCTCTTTAAGATTCTCATTGTTGTAAATGTCATGGAGATTCACAATATTACGACTACTCTTTTCAAGTTCACTTTTCACAAAGTTATCTGGGAGTTTGAATGTATAACTATTAGAATTTTCATCCCGATCATGTTTAAAATCCGATTCATCCGACAGGTCAACCTGATAATACTGATTAAAATCCTGAATATAGCGATCCGGTGCGCTTGTTATCTGTTTTTTTCTACGATTCGCCTGCTCTGCTATATGTTGTGAATAATCACTGGAAATTTCATCCTGACGATTCTGTACATTATGGTAATAGCGATAAATAGCATAAATAAAGATAACTGCAAAAATGATAAAGATGCATAAAAATGAAAACACAAAAATTTTCACCACGCGTTTTTGTTTTTTTACCTGCTTCATTCTATTTTATATTTTTCACTTTTTCATTCTCTGTCTGTATTATATAGCGTTTGAGAGGTAACTTACCTTAATCCATTGATAAAAGACTTCGGAAAGTTAAAATTTCCGGAGTCTTTCCTTTTATCTTTCTTCATCTTCAAACGCCTATTCAAAAAATAAAAAAAGCCCTGAAACCTTGATTTCATGGGCTTTTTTACTTTTTATAAAATGGTGCGAGGAAAGGGACTTGAATTATTTCAATCGCATTTTTATGCATTTACATTTTTTAAATATACACTTGTGATCTATAAAACAGCGGTGATTTCGTAAATACTATACAATCATATTTCATATTTAAAAAATGTCTAAGGGGTCAATTAAGGGGTCATTTTTTTCAAGTTCACGCTAAACTGAGCGCTTTATCTATGTTTAAGTTATTGTTAAGACTGAATGACTAACGGGCTTTTGTAAAAGGTCTGTGGGTTTAACCATCATGCGCACCCCCCGGTCAATAAAAAATACAGTTTTTAATTTCTATGGGAGACCGATGAGAGGGGACGACAAAAAAGAACGTGCCTCGCGCGCATGAGGGACGTTTCAGGTTTTTTCAGGTTTCTATATTTTATCTTAGTTAGAGGAACAACACAATTAAAGCACTCCCCCAGCCCATTTTAAACACTCCGAAAGACTGCAAAACTGCAACTTTTCAGGTCGCAAGGTTGCATACTTTTTTGTTGTAGTACTCCAAAATTAACGTTGTAGTACTCCGCAACGTTACCGAACGTTTTTGCAACGTTTGCCCGGATAAAATCAAGGTTTTAAGCCGTCTAAAGGCACACATAAAGCGGTATTCGTCGGTTTTGTAAAATACTCCATAACGTTACCAAACCTCAACATTTCTCAACATACAGATTATAACGTTAGCAAATGTTAGCATCTGCTATAATACTTTTTGACGTTAACATTCGTTAACACTTTGTATCGTTTTAACCTTGTTATTTCTTAATATCTTATATATCTGAACCTTAGCATTTCTTAGCATTGATATAAGTTTTAACCTTGACATTTCTCAACATTCTATCTATCTGAATCTTAGTATTTCTTAGTGCTGATACAGATTTTAACCTCAGCATTTCTCAGCAATCTATTTTAGCCCCGGACAATTTTGTCCGCTGTGTACCTCTTTTTTAAGGGCTCCAAAATCTCAGGATAGAAACACTCCTTTTTTAGGGTGTCCGAAATGTCATGATGGCCTTAAGATCAATAAAAAAATATTCTGATGGCCGCTCTATTGGAAACACCGCATCCGCCCGGTCGCAGTTTTAAAATAATCCGTGGTAGAGGTTAGGGGGCTTTCAAATTCCATTTTAGGGGGTTTTTGTGTGCGTCTGGGGCGTGTGGTCATGTAGCCTCTACCGCTCAGTTATAACGGCATACCGGGAGAATGTAAAAAAGGCTACGGTATTACACCGCAGCCAGTTAATTTTAGTTTTATCATTTCACATATATGCAGCCTCTTAAACAGGGGGGTATAATCAAGCTAAACGCCCTTTTTATCCGCTTTTTCGTCATTTCTACTGGTCAAATACGCGCACTTAAACGGGCCTTTAGGGGGCGTTTTTGGTAACTTAAACCGCATGTTAAGCGGTGCCAGATGTCTTCTGACAAGGGACAGTTCCGCCTCGTCGGTGTAAGATATTTTAATCTTTAATGACATATCAGACCGCCTTTAACAATTTCTGTAATTCGGCTAATTTCTCATCAGCTTCAATAACCATTGCGTCAAGTATTTCTGTTTTTATCCCGGCGCTATAATAGCCACATTTAAGTTTCCACATATCGTCTTTACCGTTTAGCTGTCTGCTAAAATAATCTTGGGTTAAATCTTCCGATAAAACGCGGATGCGCTCCGTTAAAATTTGAATCTCTAAAATAGCATCGCTAATATTCAGCATTTCTTTTTTCATTTTCTCCTCTTGCCTGCGCCTGCCCATCGTGATATACTTTGGTTAAAGATGTGGAGGGAGCGCAAGTCCTTTCCTTTATTTTAGCTCACTGTTCGCAGCAGTGGGCTTTTCTTGTAATCCCAACAAAAACCAATATATAAAATTAATTGCTCTCTGATTCTCGCATTCCTTAATCTGTTTGAGAATCCGTTCTCTTTGAAATTCCGTATCCATCTTAATTCCTTTCTCTGCCAGATGTCCCGCTGACAGCTCCGGGGCCTAGGGTCTATGTCATCGCCTGTTATTTGCTTCATACGTTTTTCTTACGATAGAACTCCGTCCAGAGATTCAGGACGAAATTCGTACCGAACGAACGACGTTTTTCGTCGAGCGTTTGAAGCGTCCTCTTTTCGGACGGCTGAACGGTGTCCGTTTTTCGGACGGCCTTTGGAACGGACATCTGAATAATTTTTTCGGATGTCAATATCTTTGGCACCTGAGCACCGTAGAAATTTCTACGGTGTAATCCCACCAGCTCAACGCTTTTCGTCTGGCTGGTGGGCGTCCGTTTTTCGGACGAAGTAATTTTAAAAGTCTTCTTCATACATTTCTCTTAGCCCTGCCGCAGCTTCGTCAATATCTTCTGCAAGGCTTTCAAGCTGTGTGATCAGTTCTTCGTAATCATCCGCACAGTTCAATACTGAGTGAATCTCAGATGATAGCTTACAAATATAATCTTCTGCCCAAGTCATTGCTGGTTACCTCCTTTCATTCTGTAATCTTTAAACCAAATCTTTGATTTTCTTCGTGTATCGTCCACAAGGCACATATTAAACTATTCGGTTCCTCCGTGTCTGTTAACGCAAGAATCGCATAATACTTAAGCCCTAAGTCCATACATTTCAAATATTCATCATGCGTTAATTGATAACCCGGCTCGCAATGGTCTAGAAAATGCGCGGTCATTGTGTTCATACAATACTCATAAGAGCCAACCTCACAATTGGGTATTGTGTAGCTTCTTGTTGAATCAAGTTCATTTTTCTTGAAAATACATTTGTTTGACATTTTGGTCTCCTTTCAATCATAGGGCACTTAGGGCACTTGTTTTCTATTCTGCGCTATATATACGTAATCTATAATAGCTTTTATAATATATTTACAATGGTTAAGAAAAAGGTGCCCTATCTGCCCTAATCTATTCATTTTTAAGTTCTAATCCTTCGATGTATCGCTTTCCGTTTGACTTCTTATCAGGGTTAAAACCTTTGTCTCTCAGGCTTTTAAAGAACTCCTTATTACTCGGCATCGGTTCGTTTTCCATGAAGCACCAATTTTGATACTCCGTGAAAATCTGCCCTCTTTCCTGCCCTAAACCTGCCCTACAAGTGCACTTTTCAGCTATAAAACGCGCAATCGGGTCAGAATCTAAGCGATATTGCTCAACCGCCTTTACAGAATTTGGGCTTTCATGTATTTTTCGGGCACCATTAGAGCACATACAGTGCACCGCCTGAACCGCTACACTTATAAAAATATCAACCTCTTTTTGTAGCTTTTTCTTCAACTCCGGAATATATTCCCCCTTTTGGTCAATGCTTAAAATCATCATCCGGCGATAAAAAGCATTTGAGCCTTCATCTCGGTTAAGTGGAATATTGTTGGTTGAAAACAACAGCTTTGCATAGGAGTTAAAAAACAAAATGCTACCGCCTTTATACTCCCCCTTGATCTGATCCTCTCCGGTAGCCTGCTTTAAAACGCTGGTATCGGTCAGGGCTTTTCTGGGAATTTCTGAACAGGCGTTAAGAAGCTTTCCCATGAGCTGGATCGTGGCAAACTTGCCATCGGTCATGTTTAATGTCTGTAATGGGAGAAATGATACATTTTCCTGCCCGATGGCATCAATCGTTAGGTTTACGATGGTCGACTTCCCTGTTCCGCCGGGGCCGTAGAGGATCATAAATTTTTGTAGATGGGTAAGGCGTGTCATACAGTAACCGGCATACTGAAAGAACATTAAGCGGTCTTCCTCGTCTGGTATGGTCGTTTTAAAGAAGCGTTCAAGGGTGCTGCCGGGGTATTTCTTCATTAAACCCTTTGTATCTGGGCAATTATGCGGTATCTGGTTAATGGCGTAATATTCGGGCTTGTGCGGGTGCTTCTCAAGTGTTTCAACGTCCAGCATGCAGTCTTTAAAATTGATCCAATGTTCAGGATGCTGGTTAATGTCAAGGATTGTTCGCTTAATACTGTGATCAGCCAATATCAGATGATAGATGTTATTAATGAATTGTATGCTCTTAATATATGCAGGTATCCACTCACTTATGATTGATTTCAACCTTGTCCCATCTTCGTCCTGCCGGTAAACGCCTTTTTCATAAATCCACGGCTTACCGGACAAGGTCATCACCTTATATTCTTCCAGAACGACCGTTTTGACATTTTCATCAATGGGCCGTGATGGCAAACCGTCTTTGTTGACTTTATAGAGCTGTAATGATGAGCTGTCAATCTTTTTATCCGCCTCCGGCCTATCTGCGGTTTCAAAAGGTATCGCCTCAGCCTCTAATTGTTTAAACCCCTCAAGTGCTTTCTGATAGCCGACTTTTGCGATATAATCGCTAATATCTGCTCTTTCGGGTATGTCTGGCCATACTTTCTTGAGTTCAAGAACCTTAACGCTTTTGGCCACCCTGCTTAAAGCGATCGCGGCATTCTGAGCATAGGCATATCCGGCCTTGTCATTGTCTGGTATAATATAGACAGTCCGGCCTTTAAATGGCTCAGTATAAAGTGCCTCTCCCCATTTAGTGCTTGCGCCGTTCGGGGTTGTGGTGGCCGTAAAGAGGTAAGCGCGCAGGGTCTCAACATCTTTTTCACCCTCTACCAGATACACCGGTCTGTCCGGTGATGCTTCTGCAATCGCCTTAAGGTTGTAGAGGGGCATTTTCAGCTTGTCAACGCCGTCACCTAACCCTTTTATCCATTCTCCGGCGCTGTCCAGCCGATACCATGTAAAACCCTTTTTCTGGCTCTGCCAGCGCTCTTTTTTGGCAAGTACGTTGCCTTTTTCATCGGTGTAATAATAAACCGGATAGTCTATCTCCGTTTTGGGCTGCTCCACGAATAAATCTTTCATGGTCAAGCCCATTGCCTCTACAATTTCCTCGGTATCACAGCCCGCGAAACAGTTTAGCAAAATACGCCCGTCTGAGCCTACGCCGATTGAAAGACTCTGGTGCTGATCCATATGGGCCGGACACCGGGCAATGTATTGATTCTGTCCAGCTCCTGGCTTTACCCCCTCTAATCTGCTTAAAATATCATTGATTGTCATGGAGTGCAGCCACACTTACCCTTCCTGAATCCAGTTCTCAGCATCGTCATAGGCATGCGTTGAAACCCAGCTTTCAAATTCCTGTATTGGGACAACAATTTTCTTCCCCAGTCTGATCTTTGGGAAGTCTGCCCGGTTGACCAGCTCATAAGCTTTTGGAGCACTAACCCCTAAAGCAACGGCCATTTCTGGGACAGAATACGTTAATTTGCGCGGCTTTATTTTTTCTGCCATCTGCTTTACCTCCTAATCTTCTAATAGTTCTGTGACATCGACGTCAAGGGCTTTGGCAATTTTCCCCACAGTTGCGGGCCTGACACTGCGGCCAGTAATAGCATTATTAAGCGTCGGCCTTGGAAGTTTTGATGTTTTTTGTAAATCATCAGTGTTCATACACGCTCTTGCCATTGATAGCTCAAGCTTTTTTCTGTTTAGTATCATTCTTTACCTCCTTACACATTCAATTGATTGTATATTTATGTTAACATACTCAAACGAGTGCGTCAATTTATTTTTTGCATTCAAATGATTGTGCTCACAAAGCTTAATATGCTATAATTAGATGTAAATAAATAAAAGAGGTAAAGACCATGGGATTTGGTGAAAATTTGAAAACTTATCGGAAGGAAGCAGGATTAACCCAAAAAGAATTAGCTGAAATGTGTGGAATTGCGACTGGTACAATACAGCAATACGAATTAAACAAAAGAGAACCCAAAGCAAGGATTCTTGAAAAAATATCTACTGCTTTGAACGTCCCTTTAGAAACGCTATTACTTGACAAGTACGAGGTAATCAAGACTGATTTTACAAAAGAGGAGTTTGAAAGATTTGAAAAAAACCTGCAAACCCTTGGATTTTATACTTATAACTTTCAGTTAGGTACGGACAAACCAATTAGTGACGCTGAAATTGCCTTAGGTTCTGAGTTGATTAATGATTTTTTCAATCTTAACGAAAAAGGCCGCGCCCTAGCTTCTGAAATAGTAGAAGCTTTTACAGCAGTCCCCGAATACCAAAAGAATAACGAGGATTCAGAAGAATAACTTTCAGACAATCCTGTCCAAAAGGGTATGATTGCCTAGCAAAAGCCCCATACCCGCCCATATTCAAGAGAAAATAAAAAAGCCCGCCTGATATATACTCAAGCGGGGGAATGTGCTATAATCAACCGTGCAGGGATACCTTGCGGCACCGGTACGGTAAATTGTGCCCCAGAGATGGGGTGATGCTTATGGATAATAATCAATTAATTTTGATTCTGGCGTTAATCGCCTTTATCCTCGAATGTATCAAAAAAGGCAAATAACCGTCCAGTCCTGAGAAAACTTTGACGGTTATTCACTAAAAAGTACTCGGGGCTCACCGTGCCCGGTGTCCCTGTTTCTTTTTATATTATAGCACATTCCAGCTTAAAAACAAACAAAAGAGTGCAGGCAAGATACGCATTTGTGTTACATTTTTAAGAAAGGATGTGTTTATATGCCACGAAAAAAAGATACTCGAAACGCTCAGGGCTCCGGTAACATAAGACAGCGGCCTGATGGGCGTTGGGAGGCCCGCTATACTGTTGGCCGTGATCCGGGAACTGGAAAGCAGATCAGAAAGTCTGTATATGGAAAAACACAGGCAGAGGTTAGAAAGAAGCTGAACGCGGTAACGGCTGCCCTCGATAACGGCACATACACGGAACCATCAAAGCTTAAGCTTTCTGACTGGTTAAATATCTGGCTTGATGAATACACGATCAACCTTAAACCGCTCACATTAAAGTCATACCGTACACAGATTAATAACCACATTGCGCCTGCTTTGGGCAACGTAAAATTAACAGCCCTCAAGCCACACCAGATACAGGGTTTTTATAACCGCGTTTCTGAGGCTTATTCTGCAAAAACCGTTAAAAACATTCATGGCGTGCTTCATAAGGGATTAAAGCAAGCCCTTGAGTTGGGCTATATTGCCTCTAATCCCGCTGATGTGTGTAAGCTGCCTAAAGTTGTTAAGGCTGAGATTAAACCGCTGGATAAAACGCAAATACCCGCTTTTCTTGAGGCAATCAAAGGCCATCCATTTGAAGCGCTGTTCACTGTGGATTTATTCACAGGTTTGCGGGAATCTGAAATTATTGGCTTAACCTGGGACTGTGTCGACTTTGACTCAGGCACCATTTATGTTTATCGGCAATACCAAAAACTTAAAGGCGGCTGCCAGTTTACCACTCTGAAAAACGGGAAAACACGGCTGATTAAGCCCAGCACTCTCGTCATGGATATTCTTAAGTCTGTACGAACGAAACAGGCCGAAAACAGGCTTAAAGCTGGTTCTGCGTGGGAGAATGCACTGGACTTCGTCTTTACTAACGAGCTTGGCGGATTTATCCGGCATGGTACCTTGTCAACACACTTTAAAAAGATTGCTGTAGAGGCTGGCATGCCCGACCTACGATTTCACGATCTGCGGCACTCTTTCGCCGTGTTATCGCTGCAAATTGGTGATGACATAAAAACCGTACAAGAGAACCTGGGCCATCACTCAGCGGCTTTCACACTGGATACTTACGCTCACGTAACCGAAACCATGAGAAAAGAAAGCTCAGAACGCATGAATCAATTTATAAATACCCTCTAAAATACCCCTAAAAAATCTGTAAGGGGTCAATTAAGGGGTCAAACGCCTATTCAAAAAATAAAAAGAAGCCCTGAAACCTTGATTTCATGGGCTTTTTACTTTTTCTAAAATGGTGCGAGGAAAGGGACTTGAACCCTCACTGGAGATAAGTTCCAACAGGCCCCTCAAACCTGCGCGTCTGCCAATTCCGCCATCCTCGCATAAATGCGGGCCGATTGTATCACCAGCCCGTGACCTTATTTATTATAAACGGTCTTAGCTCATAATGCAAGCATTTTTTAATTTTTCTTTCATATAAAAATCAAGGCTGTTTTTGAGGTCAGCCAGCGTGCCGTTATTATAGAGGATGGTGTCTGCCAGCGCAATCTTTTTTTCGTCAGGCATCTGGATCTCAATTTTCTTTTTTGCCAGACTTTCGTCCACGCCGTCCCGCTCCATAATGCGTTTAAGCCTTGTCTGGGCGTCGGTCACCACCAGCAGGACCTCGTCCACCTCCTCGCGCTGGCCGGCCTCGATGAGCAGCGGGCAGTCGTAGATGACGAGCGGCTTCCCGCCGCGTTTCAGCCTTTCCAGGCTCGCGTGGTACAGCTCCTTGATGGCCGGGTGCAGGATAGCGTTCAGCCGGTCCCTCACCACGCTGTCGCCGCAGATGAGCTCACCCATACGGCTGCGGTTCAGACTGCCGTCGGGCAGGAGAACCTCACGTCCAAAGGCGGCCTCGATCTGGCGCATGCCGGGGCTCCCCGGCAGCACAGCCTCTCTGGAGAGCAGATCGGCGTCGATGACGGGCAGTTTGTAGTCCTCCCTGAAAATGGTGGAGACCGTCGATTTTCCCGAGGCGATGCCCCCGGTTAATCCGATAATTTGCATTGGTTTGCTCCTTTCAGAAAGCGGGCCCGTATCGCGGCGATATGGGCCTCCGCTGCCGTTTCTATTTGACCGCGTACCAGGAATCCCCGGCGTGGGCGTCCACTGTCAGGGGCACCTTGAGGTCCACGGCGTTTTCCATTTCCTCAACCAGCAGCTTCATGACAGTTTCCTGCTCGGTCTTCAGGGTGTCGATGATGAGCTCATCGTGCACCTGGAGGATGAGTTTAGATTTCAGGCCCTCGCGCTCCAGACGGTCGTAGACCTTGATCATGGCGATTTTGATAATGTCGGCGGCCGCGCCCTGGATGGGGGTATTCAGCGCCATGCGCTCACCGGCCTGCACCAGCATCCGGTTTCTGGAATTGATCTCAGTGATGTAGCGTCTGCGCCCCCAGATGGTGGTCACATACCCCTTCTCCTTGGCCTCGGCCTTGATATTTTCCATGTATTCCAGCACCTTGGGGTATCTGGAGAAATACAGGTCGATATAGGACTGGGCCTCGCCCCGGGTGATGCCCAGGTCCTTGCCCAGGCTGAAGGCCTGCTTGCCGTAGATCAGGCCGAAATTGATGGCCTTGGCGTGGCTCCTCTGCTCTCTGCTCACCGCGTCCATGGGCACGTTAAAAATCTCGGAGGCTGTGCGGGTGTGGATGTCCTGGTTCTTCACAAAGGTGTCGATCAGGTTTTCATCTCCGGACAGGTGGGCCAGCACGCGCAGCTCGATCTGGGAGTAGTCGGCGTCGACCAGCACCCGGTCCCCGGCTGAGGGCACAAAGACCTTACGGATTTCCCTGCCCATCTCCGTTTTGACTGGGATGTTCTGAAGGTTGGGGTCGGACGAGCTCAAACGCCCGGTGGCGGTGACGGTCTGGTTAAAGGTGGAGTAGATCTTGTGGGTCTTGGGGTCTACCAGCTTGATCAGTCCCTTACCATAAGTGGAATCCAGCTTGGAGATCATGCGGTAGTCGATGATTTTCTGGATAATGGGGTGGAACAGCACCAGCTGGTCCAGCACCTCGGCGTTGGTGGAATAGCCGGTCTTGGTCTTTTTGACCACTGGCAGCTTAAGCTTGTCAAAGAGGATGGTGCCCAGCTGCTTGGTGGAATTGATATTAAAATCATCCTCCTCGGCCAGCTCGTAAATTTCCGAGGTCAGGGTCTCGATCTTTTTCTCAAACTCCACGGACAGTTCCTCAAGCTGATGGATATCCACCTTAAAGCCCAGTTCCTCCATGGAGGCCATGATTTTGAGCAGGGGCAGCTCAATGTTCTGGAACAGGCCGGTCATGCCGTCGGCTTCGATCTTTTCCGCCAGAGGTTTTTCAAGACGATGGATAACCTCACAGTTTTTAACCATGAAGGCAGCCAGTCTGGCGCTGTCCATATCCTCTGCACGCACCAGGGTCTTGCCCCTGCCGAAGAAATCCTCCTCGCTCTGGATGGTGTCGCCCAGGTATTTCATGGCAACGGTCTGAAGATCATAGCGCTGGTCGGACGGGTTCAGCAGGTAAGCGCCAATGTAGGTATCAAAGGTGTAATTGACAATGACCGAGCACTGGCTGTGGTAAATATGGGTCAGGTTTTTAAGGTCATGGCCGACGGTCTGCAGGCTGTCGGCCTCAGGAATTTCACCGAGGCCGCTGAAGAAGGCTGAAACCATGGCGGGCTTTTCCACAAAGTAGTACACACCGCCAATGTACGCCGCCACCCAGACGCGGTCGTCCTCGCGGTAGGCGTAAACCGTCAGCTTCAGCTCCCTGGCCAGGCGGTTCATGACCGTGATCATCTCAGTGGTGGTGCCGATGGTGGTGTACTGGATATCGCTGGCCGCCACTGGCGCGTCCCCCTCACCGTCATCGGGCAGGATTTTATTGAGGATGGACTTGAATTCCAGGTCCCTGAGCATTTCGATGCTCTCCTCGGTAAAGATCGGCTTGAAGGCCAGATCCTCAAGGCTCAGGTCCAGCGGCACATCCAGGCAGATGGTGCCCAGAAATCGGCTGGCAAAGGCGGATTCCTTACCGGCTTCCAGCTTTTCCTTTTGTTTTCCCTTGAGGTCGTCAATATGCTCGTACAGCGTGTCGATATTGTGGTACTCCTTGATGAGCTTGATGGCAGTCTTCTCACCCACGCCGGCCACACCGGGAATATTGTCGGACGGGTCGCCCATAAGAGCCTTGACGTCGATGAGCTCTCTGGGCGTCACACCATAGCGTTCCATGATGTAGGCGTCATCCACAGTGGCGAACTGGGTGCCGCTGCGGGTCGCCGTATAGAGCACGTTGACATAGTCGTCCACCAGCTGAAAGGAGTCCTTATCCCCTGTGATAATCTGGGTCTTCGTCTCTCTGGCTTCCCCCTGCTTGGACAGGGTGCCGATAATATCGTCGGCCTCATAGCCCTCCTTTGTGATCATGGGAATCCCCATTTTGCCGAGCAGCTCCTTGAGCAGGTCCATCTGCACTTGCAGATCCTCGGGCATTTTGTCACGGCCGCCTTTATAATCCTCGTACTCCTTGTGCCGGAAGGTCGGGGCGCTCAGGTCAAAGGCCACTGCCAGATAATCCGGCTTATATTCATTCTGGATTTTTACTAAGACGTTGACAAAGCCATAGATGGCGTTTGTGGGAACGCCCTTGGAATTGGACATTTCCCGCACGCCGTAAAACATACGGTAAACCAGGCTGTTTCCGTCGATTAAAATACTTTTTTTATTCACGTGAATCCTCCATGGATTTATTTTGGTCGGTGGGCCCGTATCGCGGCGATACGGGTTGAAGAAGGGAGATGAAATTTGGACTCGTTTCAAGGAGCATCTTTTTCATCAAAAATCTTTTTCCTCCTTCCGGAGGATTTTTGCTGCAAAAGACGTTTGCTTCGTTATCGGTCGCCCATTCGCCTGTCGGCTCTTTCCTTGCTCCCTGCCAAATTTCCTTTGGAAATTTGGACTCAGCTTCATTATACCAAAAGCGGCTTAAATGTACAGGGGTATTATAAAAGCTCCTCTCTGTCAGAAGCAGGTGGTTTTATGAAAAGCTGATCAAAAACAGCCGCTGTCAAATGTTTGACAGCGGCCAATGGTATTCCTATTTTTTATTAAACAAGGCGGTTACTTTATCCCAGAAGCCTGTTTTTTCGGCTGGTATTTCCGGTGCTGGCACTTCCTGCTTTTCAATTGCCTCTGTCATCATGACAAACTGAACGCTCGCTACGTTTTGATTCTGGCCGGATACAAAGGAGACTGGCTTGAAGTTCTTTCCTGCAAGCTTATCTACTGCCGAATCGATTTGATCATTGATTTCGGCGTCGATATTCTGTGTTTTATCCGAAAAGGCCTGGGTTCCATCCTTCATATTGTCGGCGCCGGATTTCAAATTCTGGGTTCCCTGCGCCAGCAGTGAACTGCCTGACGACAGGCTTCCAACCCCTTCCGACAAAGTCTTCGCCCCAGCGGACAACTGCCTGGCCGCACTCGAAAGCTGCGCTCCGCCTTCTTCTGCTTTTTGGTTTGCCTCGGACAACTGCGCACTGCCGTCCTGTAAGTCGCCGGCGCCTTTTTCAAGCTCCTGGCCTCTGGCCGCAAGGGTTTTGGCTGCTGTGGACAGGCTTCCGCCGCCACTGGTCAGCCCATCTGCCCCCTCTATGAGTTTCTGGCCGCTGCCGCTGTTCTGAAAAGCCTCTGCGCCGGACGTTATCTGCCCAACACCGGAAGCCAGTGCCGGGAGCGAGGTGTCCGCCTCGCGTTTTAAAGCGGACAGGCCATCAGCCTGGGCGGTTATTCCCGCGTTCAGGCTGGCGGCGCCTGTTGAGAGTCCACCGACTGCTTCGTGCAGACCTGCCAGCCCTTCCAGCCCAGAGACATCTGGAATTTCGCCCGCGCTCTGGCCGATTCCCTCTCCAACTGAAAGCAGCTCCTGGCTGTCCGCATCGATGGCTTTAAGGCTGGCCTCCAACGCTGACCACTCCTCTTCGGTCAGAGCCTTATGGGCGTCCGGATCATTTTTCAGCTTTTCAGTCAGGCTGCCGACAGCCGAATTGGCAGCCTCAATATCCTGTGAACACGTACTGATCCGTGCTCCGGCAGCCGTCATCTGGCTTTTCAACTGGTCTGTTTGTTCACTCACACCGCTGAGATTCCCAAGGTCCCGGGTCTGTTCATACAAGTCTGCCAGTCCACTGCTCAATGCCTGGCTTCCTGCGGCCAGCTGACTGAGATGTTCCTCATCTGCTGCCTGGTCAATGCCCTTCCGGAGGCTTTCGAGGCTTCCAGGCACCTGCTTCAGGCCGGCAATACTGCCTGCCAGCTGATCGGCCGCGTTCACATAGATTTTTGTGCCCTCCGCCAGATTTTCGGCGTTTTGAATGTAAACACCGGTGGCCTGGCTCAAGGTTCTGGCGCCATCCACATAACCGCTGACACCTCCGAAAAGCGCGCTGGCTCCAGACGATAAACCGGCTGTCTTTTTATTTAAAAGCGCCAGACCACTCACCAGCTCATCCGTCCTTTCACTGAGCAATGCGGCGGAGGTTTCAAAGCTCCGGGCCCCTTCTGCGAGAGCGGCCGCGCTGCTGTCCAGCGTATCTGCGCCCTGGGTCAGTGCATAGGCGCCCTCCTGCATGTCACCCGCGCCTGCGTCAAGGACGGCGGCGGCCTCTTTGATTTCGGCTGTCTTTTTATCCAGCTCACTCATATCAATCATACCCTTGTCCGCATCAAAGCTCATAGGAATGCCTTTAAAGGTGATGCCCTCCATCTCAAAATCCACAACATCTGTCTGAATCATGATTTCCTTTTCCTGTCCTGCCATAATATTATAAAGCAGCTGTCGGTCGCGTCCCACGTTGGCAGCAGCCGCCCCTTCTGCCTGAATATTTTTACAGTTTTCGTTCAGGTTAACGCTGGCCTGGAGGAGATAATTGTCGAAAAAGGCCGGATCCATTTTCTGGTTCTGCCGGACGCTGATCGTAATGACCAAATGTCCGCTTTTTCCTGCCAGGTTCTCGGGCAGTGTATTCTTTCCGTCCAAATTGTAGCTCAGGTTGATAACCCAGGGTGTATCGGTTGTTTTCATGGTGCCCTGGTAATAGAATTTACCTTCGGCTGCCTGCACCTGGTAAGCTGTTCCATCTTCCTCAATGGGCGCCTGGGAACTCAGGTTCCGGGTATCCTGGTAATCGCCATAGTCGGTGATGGTGCCCTGGCTTTCTACCTCAAAGGCATTCACCACATAGATGCGTTCCACACTGCCGTTTTTGTTCAAATTGACATACACATTTTCATCTTTTTTGGCCGTTGCAGGCGCCGCCAGGGCTGCCGGCATGCTGGCGTAAATCATTAAAAGGGCCAGCACAACCGCCAGGGCCCTTGACCCTTTCCTGTTTCTAATGTTCATAAGCTGCTTTCCTTTCAAATTTATCGTTTTTTTTATAAAATCTTGCTTTCCAGGTTGTTTTCTCAATGACGCCGTCACAGACACTCAAAATAGCGGGTAATACGAAAATGACCAGTGTCATAGAGATCAGCGCCCCGCGGCCAATTAAAACGCCCAGCTGGCTGAGAACAGCGTTGGTCGATATCCTGCCAAGCAGGCACCCGGCAATGGTCATAATGGAGGCTGAGGTCATAATGGACACGGTTGTGCTCTGGATGGTTAAGCGCAGCGCCTCCTTCTTGGGCAGCAGGCGGCGGTTTTCCAGAAACCGGTCTGTAAAGAGAATGCCATAATCAATGGTGGCACCAAGCTGTACCGAGCTGGTGATCAGATAAGCGATGTAGTTCAGTTCCTCACCTCTGAAGTAAGGGACCGCCAGATTCAGCCAAATCGATCCTTCTATCACCAGTGTCAGAATAAAGGGCAGGCTCAGTGATTTAAAATTAAAGATCAGAATCAGTAACACAAAGCCTACCGCCACGCCGTTAACCAATATATTGTCATGTACAATGGTGTTCCGGAGATCCTCGGCGTTTGGCAAATCTCCTGCGATCAGCGCACCATCCCCATAGTAATCCGCCGCAATACTGCGCACAGCATCCACTTTTTCAAATGCGCCGGGATCGGTTTCCACAATATCCATATTGACAACAAACCGGCTGTAGTGCTCTGAATAAAGCTTTGAGATTTCGCCCTCCGGCGTAAATTCCGGCGGAATAACATCACTCACAGTATTCACATAAGAGACGACTGAAGTCACATTTTCTGCCTGTAGGATCGCATCATTCATTTGCTTTTCTCTGGTAATATCTCCTGCAGGCACCATGAGCACAAGAGGACTTGACTTGCCGTAGGTTTCCTCAATGGCGGTCATATCCCTTCCCATCTGCGTCGCTGCACTGCTGTAAATCTTGGAGGCTCCATAGATAAACTGGTTGTTCTGGCTGGCTAAAAACGAGGGCACCACCAGCAGGCAGAAAAGAATAAGAAAGGGCGCTCTGAGTTTGAGTGCAAAGCGGCTGAATCTTTCAAACCCTGGTATAAAGGGCCTGTGACGGGTTTTATCAATGAGCTTATAGGTACAGATGGCCGCAGCGGGTAATAAAACCAGCACAGCGATCAGGCTGAACAGAATGGCTTTTGCCATGACCCAGCCCATATCCGGTCCAATCTTAAACTGCATGAGAATCAGAGCCGCAAAGCCTGTCACTGTGGTCAGTCCGCTGGATAAAATTGACGCTGTGGATTTTTTGACAGCCAGAACCATCGCCGCTGACACGTCGTGCCCTTCGGATCGGAACTCTGAAAAGCGGTGGAGCAGAAAAATGGAGTAATCCATCGAAACGGCCAGCTGTAAAACAGCTCCCGCCGCGTTGGTCACAAAGGATATTTCACCAAACATCAGGTTGGTACCCCGGTTGATCAAAATGGCAACACCAATGCTGAACATAAACAGCAGCGGCTCAAACCAGGAGCTGGTTGTCAGAAAAAGAATGGCCAAAATCAGCGGAATGACAAAGAGCATGATGGTCGATATCTCCTTTGACGTGATAACCGGAGCCAGAGCATTCACCACTGCACTGCCAGTCATTGCGTTGTCCTCACCGATGATCTCCCGCACCGCGTTCACTGCTTCTGTTTCCTTTTCATCCTTTACAGTAACGCTGTACAGGGCTGTACCATCCTTGTACCAGTCATCTGTAACGGACTGGTCAATGGTCTCAATAGGCGCATAGATATCCGCTGCATCGTCCAGCCATTCAACCGCCTCCACCCCCTCCACACTTGCCAGTCTGGCTTTATAGTCAAGGGCCTCTGACACACTGTCTGTTTTTACCATCACACGCATATTCGGAATAGCCTGGTCATATTCCTGACTCATGGTGTCCAGCGCAACAGTGGAGGGGACTCCATCGGGCAGGTAATCCATAATGTCATAATTGACCCCGACCAGATTGCTTAACAGCATACAGACAATGGATGCCAAAATAAAGAAGACCACCACTGTTTTCCGATGCTTTACAATGAAACCCGCAAATCGGTCCATAAATTAACTCCTTTCTATTATTAAACATTTGTTGATTTATTGACTTCTGTAAATTATAATAAAAGAGAAGGAAAAACACAATAAACAATGTTTTGAAAAGCTGATGATTAATCAACATTCTGCACAATTGTGTTGAATTTTTTCATGAATTTTACGCGCAAAAATAAAAAAGGAGTAGATTAAAATGACTTCAGAAAAAACAGACCGGCGTGTCCGAAAAACCAGAAAGCTTTTGATTGAAGGTTTAACACAGCTGTTAAAAGAAAAAAGCATTAATGAAATTTCTGTAAGGGAACTGTCTGACCTTGTAGATATTAACCGCGGAACCTTTTACCTGCATTATAAGGATATTTTCGACATGCTCACCCAGATCGAGAACGACCTGTTTAAGGAGCTGGACACGCTCTTTTCCAGCCACTCTGTAAAAGAATTAAAATCCTCGCCTCTGCCCATTTGCAAGGACATCTTCCGTTTTGCCCAGACGAACAGTGAGCTGTTCCAGATTTTCCTGGGCCCCAACGGCGACAGCGCTTTTGTCAATCGCACCAAGGAGCTGGTGCGCCAGCATTGTTATCATAACTGGCAGATGATTTTCAGCCCCTGTGATACCTCGAGGTTCGCCTATTTTTATTCCTTTATCATCTCAGGGTGGATTGGCCTGCTCTCAGATTGGCTTGACACGGGCATGCAGGAGTCTATTGATGAAATGGCCCATATCGCTGAGCAGATTGTTTTCAGCGGGATTGATTTTATAAAATGTGAAAAAGCCTGATTCCAAAAAATAAAAAACCAGGCAGTGACTGCCTGGTTTTTATCCTATTTGTGCATTCTGTCTCCCGGCTCAGCAGGCAAAACCGCCGTCATGGGTCTCCTTGGCCTTGTATAAAGCCTTGTCCGCTGCCTTTGAGAGCTCGATATAGGTATCGCCGTGTCTGGCGATGACCGCGCCGCCCGACAGGGTAATGGGCGGGATATTCATTTTTTTGGCTTCACGCGCGATGGTGTCGTTAATATCCTCCACAATCCGTCTGGCGACGGCGTAATCCGCTGTGTCGGTCACGAAGATGGCGAACTCGTCGCCGTGCAGACGTGAGGCAAGATCCACCACCCGGATACGGCCGATGATCATCTGGGCTGAGAGCTTTATGACCTCATCGCCCATATTGTGGCCATAATGATCATTCACCTCTTTAAAGTGGTCGCCGTCCATCATGATTAAAATGCCGCTTTCATCCGAGTCCATATTGTCCAGCGTTCTGGCTATTTCCTTCCGGAAGGAGCGGTCATTCATCATGCCTGTCAGCTCATCGATAGCCGCGGCCTTCTTGGCAGCCGACAGGGCAATCTCAAGCCGGCGCTGGGTCTGGCCCAGCTCGATATAGGCATTTTTAAGCTCGCGGTTTTTCTGCTCCTTGCTGACCCGCCCCAGCACATAGATCAGCAGGATTTCAACGATCAGCAGGGGAACCAGCCAGACCTCAAGCGTGCCCTTCAGCATTGACAGCACCGGGACAAGCACCAGGGCACTGTATCCGTCCACCCTGTCCAGATAGGCGTAATAACGGCTGCCGCTCAGCTTCACAGTAACAGCCTTCTGCTCTGTATCCATCACTCTGGACAGGCCGCTGTCGATGCTGTGCCTGAAGCTGTAAAAGGCAGCAGCCGACTGGATTTTTTCCTCAGCCTTGGCCAGCCCGGCCTCATCGGTGGTGTCAAGGGCTTCCTTTTCTCTCTGGGCCAAAGACACTGCCTGAGCGGTATCCTCCAGGCTGGCTCTGAGGTTTCCACCCAGATAATCGGTATTGGTGCTCCCGATAACCGTGCCATTCTGATCAAAAATCATGATCTGCTCGTCATCATATTGAAGCGTGGACGAGACAAGCTTCTGGATATCCCCCATTTTAATATCATAGGCAAACACGGTTTCGCCGTCTGGCTGCAGCTGTGAGATGGTCGTCAGAATATAATGGTTGGCATAGCTCATATAGGGCGGCGTAAAGACAATCTCGCCCTTGCCTGCCACAGCGTCCTTGTACCAGGGGCGCTCTATGGCCACATAGCCTGTCTCCTCGTAAGCCGAGTAGGGCTTATCCCAGCTGTAGAGATACCGGCCCTGGTAGTACATATACAGGCCGTCAAAGGTTTCCCCCTCAATGGCCAGCAGGGGCGCGTCAATACTTTTCAGGTAATCCCACAAAATATCCGGGTTCGGGTTGTTCTGGATCTCCCGCCCCATCATCTGCGCAAAGAGCTTAAAGGACTGCTCATAGCTGTCCATGACCTCATCAAACCCGTCTCCGATCTCCTCTGCATGGGCTGTCAGCCGCCGGTTAACCGAAACGGACTCCCACATCGTGATAAGCGACAGGGCTAAAAGATTAACTACTAAAAACGTTACCACAAAAATGACTGCTTTTTTATTTCTGCGTTTTTCTTCCCCCATTGTTACCTCTCCTCAAATACCCTGGCGGGCACCTTGTTCCATATATATTTATATTATATATGAAATCATACCATTCAACAATAGGTTGTATTTCTAAACGTAAATTTTTTATGCTTAAATTTCCATTGCAAAAGAACCCGTATCGCGGCGATACGGGTTGAAAAGAGCGATAAAAATTGGACTCGTTTAAGGAGCATCTATCTTTAACATGGACTTTTTCTTCTTTATATTCAAATGGCCCAGTCCTCGCTTTGCTGTTGGAGCTCGACCATATGGCGGTACAGGCCGCCCTGTTCCATGAGGGCTTCCGGCGTTCCCTGCTGTGCGACCCGGCCATTTTCCAGTACGACAACTTTGTCAGCCCCGGCCACGGTGCGCATGCGGTGGGCAATGATCAATACGGTTTTATTTTTTACCAGGCTGGAGATGGCCCGCTGGATCTGGGACTCATTTTCGACATCCAGCGAGGCGGTGGCCTCATCCAGGAGGATGACCGGCGCATCCTTGAGCAGTGCCCGGGCAATGGAGATGCGCTGGCGCTCTCCGCCAGAAAGAAAAGATCCGTTCTCACCGATTTTGGTCTGATAGCCGTCGGGCATCTTCATGACGAAAGCGTCGCACCGAGCGGCATGTGCCGCGGCCAGTACTTCTTCGTCGGTGGCGTTCCTCCGTCCAATACGGATATTTTCGAGTATGGTATTGTTAAAGAGTACCACATCCTGAAAAACAATGGAAAAATTTTTCAGCAGCGTTTCAGGCTCTACAGTGCTGATGTCTGTACTGCCCACGGTAATCCGCCCTTTCTGAATATCCCAGAAACGGGCGGCCAGCTTGGCCGCGGTGCTCTTACCTCCGCCAGAGGGACCCACCAGAGCGGTTACCTGTCCCTGGCAGGCTGTGAAAGAGACATCCTCGAGCACGGTTTCCCCGCTGTTATAGGCAAAGCCTACCTGATCAAAAGCAATGTCGTAGCCCTGGTAGTCTGCCTGCTCGCTGCCCTCCTGGACTGGCTGTTCCTCGATCTCCTTCATGCGTTCCACGGTGAGCATGGTCGCGTAGATGGCCGCCAGGTTAATCAGCGCGCCGGATAAGGGGTCGAAGACACGGGTCGCGGCGATCAAAAACACCAAGAAGGTCAGAAAATCGGTCTGGCCGCTGACCAGAAGCACTGATCCCACAAGCACCACGGTGGCAATGCCCACACGCAGGAGCATCTGGGAGGTTACCACGAACATGGCTGTGTTGAGCTCGGCCCTGATCTGGATTTTCTCATTTCTGCCCAGCAGGTCGTCAATCTTTTTCAGATAACGGCCGCTCTGGTTGTTGGCTTTGATCTCCCTTACGGTTTCAATACATTCCTGTATGCTGTCGGCGCAGTCCAGCTTTACCTTGTTGTGCTGCCGGCCCACCTTGTTCTGCTGTGCCCGGCTCAGCGCCATGATGAGAAGCACCACAGGCAGCACCCACAAAAGTGCCAGCGCCATACGCCAGTCCATGACAAACAGCCCGATGCCAGCCAAAATGATCGATGCTACTGCCCCGATGAATTCCGGGATATAATGGGAGAAGGCCGTCTCCATCGCGGCGCAGTCGGCCATGATGGTGGTGGTTAAGTCGGACAGGTCACGCTTTCCGAAAAAGGATAACGGCAAGCGCCGCAGCTTTTCTGCCAGCCGGATACGCATGTTCGTACTCTCGGCGTAGGAGGCCAGAAAGGTCTTGTTGTACTGTATGTACTCAAAGATAAAGATCAGGGCCAGGATAATTACCGAGCCGCCAATATAAAACCACAGATTGGGCGCCGGGGCATCCCCCCCGATGAGGGGCGAAACCAGCTCTGTCGCGACCAGGTATAAAAGGCCAATGGGTAGCATGAGGATCACATCGGTCAGGGTACAGGCAAAAACCGCCTTGACCAGATCCTTTGCGCCCTGCTCGCTCAGGGCAAACTTTTTCTGAAAATAAGCAGTCATCAGGCCGCCTCCTTTCCGGTTATTTTCCAGGCCTCTGTGCTCTGATATTCCTTCCACATGGCTGCATAGGTGCCGCCTTTTTCCAGCAGCGCTTCATGGGTTCCCTGCTCTGTTACCCGGCCATTCTCCATGACCAAAATGCAGTCGGCATGCCGGACGGTGGTCAGCCTATGGGCGATCATCAGAACGGTTTTCCCTTTTGTCAGTTCCTCGAAGGCTTTCTGGATCTGGTATTCGTTCTCTGGGTCCGCAAAAGCGGTGGCCTCGTCCAGAAGCACGATGGGGGCATCTTTCAGAATGGCCCGCGCCAAGGCGATCCGCTGAGCTTCACCGCCGGACAGGTAAACGCCTTTGGTGCCCACAACAGTATCGATACCCTGGGGCAACTTTTCAAAAATATCCTCACATCTGGCGGCACGGGCGGCTGCCAGCACAGCCTCTGCTGGCGCGTCTGGACGGGCGCTGCGGATATTCTCGAGCAGGCTGGCCTTCTGGAGCCTTGTATTCTGGAATACAAAGGAAACCTGATCCATGAGGTCGGTGGTAGCGATCTGGCGAACATCCACACCGCCGACGCAGACACGTCCCTCCTGCACATCCCAGAAACGGGGAATCAAACTGGCCGCCGTTGTCTTGCCGCCGCCGGAGGGGCCGACCAGGGCCACAGTGGCGCCTTCTGGAATTTCAAAGCTGACGCCGTCGATGGCTGGAGTATCGCTTCCTGAATAGGTGAAACGCACCTGGTCAAACACGATGCCCGCCCCCTCTGGCCTAACAGGCACTGCCGGTTCTTCAAGAGGCTTTTCTAGGAGTATCGTTTCGATACGCCTTGCCGCGTCGCGGGCCATCAGAGCGTTTTCCCCCGAGAACATGATCCTTGTCATCATGACCGTAACGACTGGTGTAAACAGGATATAGAAAATAAAATTCAGCAAAAAGGTTTTGTAGTCCACCGCACTGGCAATCAGCAGAATACCTGCCGGGATCAGAAAGGCGAAAACGCCGTTGACCGACACGGTAAAGCCGCACATGGGCAGGCGGCATTTAAGGGTGTAATCCACTACCCAGGAGTTATAGCGTCTGATAGCCGCGTGAAAATTCTTAAAGGAATAAACGCTCTGCTGGAAGGTCTTGACCACTGGAATCCCCCGAACATACTCCACAGCCTCTGAGTTCATGTCCTCAAGGGCGTTCTGGTACTGCTGCATGGATGTGTTCACGCTGGTCCCCATCATCCGTGACAGGATGATAAAGCCAATGATCATGGGCACCAGACTCACCAGGCCCAGCCGCCAGTCAAAGATGAGCAAAATAGCCAGCATGGCAAAGGGTGTCACAATGGCCCCCGCCAAATCGGGTAGCATGTGGGCCAGAAAGGCCTCGGTCTGCCCTGCGCTCTCGTCTATGATACGGCGGAGCCTGCCGCTGCTGTTCTGGTTAAAATAGCCCAGCGGTAGCCTGACAATGTGGTGCAGCGCCTCGCTGCGCATATTGCGCGCTGTTCTGAAAGCTGCCAGGTGCGAACACATCAGGGCTGCAAAATAGACAATGATTCCTGCCAGGGCAAAAGCCACGGCCAGCCAGCCATAGCAGCTCAGATTCTGGGCCTGCCCCACGTTGGGCAGCAACGCGAAAATTTCCCTCACCACCTGCCAGATGCAGATAAAGGGCATGAGGATCAGAACCGCGCTGATCCCGGATAAAATACAGGCACAGACGGACAGGGCTTTATACTTTCCCGCGTACGAAAACAGCCCCCGCCGGGCCTCTTTTTGTGGTTGCATCATATCACCTCTGTTTCTCTTTTTAGTTAGCTATCTCTAACTACAAAAACAGTTTACTCCTAACCCCTTTATGTCTCTACCCCGGGCAGGCGGAATGCTCCAAACCGCCAATTATTTTTTCGGTACTCGAGAGGCGGGACTCCCAATTGTTTTCTGAAAGCGTCAGCGAACTTGCTGGGGTTTTCATATCCCACACTGTTGGCGATCTCCAGAACACTCTTATCAGTTTCTCTGAGCATCCGGGCGCCCACGTGCAGGCGGTACTCCCTGCGCCAGGTATTGATGGGCTTTCCATACACAGCCCGGAAACAGTTTTTCATGGTGGTCATGCCAATGTCAAAGCGCTTCGATAACGCCTCGAGGGTAATGTTCTGATCCAGGTTTTGGGTGAGTACATCGTGTATCTGCTCCACCACACAGGCCTGACGGGCCGAAAGATACCGGCGCCGGTCCCTGCCGCTTTCAAAGGGGGTAATGCTCAGAAAAAGCAGCAGCTCCAGCACCTTGATCCTGAAATAGCCCTTTTGTACCCGCGGGTCTACATGGTAGAGCTCGTCAAAGATGTGCTCGATCTCTTTGGTGGACCGCAGCACAAAGCATCCCTCATTACCTGAGAGCTTCTGTCTCAGCCTGTCCAAGTCGATTTCGATGCCCTCCAGCACACAGGAAAGGTGCTCCTGGGCATGGGCGATGTCGATGAGAATTTCGATGCCGTTATAATAGCCGAGGGGGAAGCGGGAAGCTTCACAGGGAAAATCCCAACCTGTGATGGCTAAATCCCCCTCGCTGAGATAGGCAAAATGGTTCTTTCCAAAACAGCATTCATAGCGGCCCTTGCGGCAGTGGTTAATTTCGAGAAAATTGGAGCCAGGCCGATTGCCGGGCTCACTGCACCGGAAGGCCTGAAAATCATTGTAATAAAGCTCCACCCCGTCAAAAACCGGATAGCAGACCATGATCCCATCGCCGTCGCCGCAGTTCATGCGGTAAATGGTTTTTTCAGCGTCCCGCTGGAGAACCTCAATATAATTGCAGTATGGCTGTTCGCACTCAATCTTCATTGTTTCACCCGCCTTCAGTTATGCTAGACTAACTTTATTTGCATACATTATAGCATTCAGATGCTTTTATGGCAAGTTTATAAAAAAACTTCGTTCCAATCTCAAAAACAGCAAAAAACCAGACAGAAGCTGTCTGGTTTTTTATTCGCTTACACCGTCTCCCACATCCCGTATCGCGGCGATACGGGTTCTCTATTTTTAAAACGAACACCTTGAAGGAAGGTGAGGCTTCAAAATTTCTTTCTGCTCTTTGGTGATTTCCGGAGCCTGATACTCATTAATTCGGTTCTCGATCTCCCTTTTTACCTTTAAACGGATATCTGTTTTCTCCGGACTGATATCCTGGGAAACGCCGTATTTGCTGAAAATTTTAGTTAAATAATGGTCTTTTCTGTAGGCGGACGGCGTTTTGCCCTGGAGAAAAGTATTTTTTTCCTGGGCTTCTGTCAAGCTCCTCATCAGCTTGGGGTCCAGTTTTAAGTTTACGCCCTTAAGAGCCCGGTTGACGTTGCGCATCATTTCCTCGTCGAGAATAAGCTTCTCAAAGCTGCCGCAGTACCAGGCCGACATCAGTCCAGGATAGCACCAGACCTCGTTAATTTCAGACGCGTAGTATGGCATCAGTGTTGTCAGCATGCTTTCTGCCCCTGCCTGGTAATCCACTTTTGCGGAATCGGACAGCGCGCCGCAGATTGTACAGCCGATCTGCATATACTTCGCGAACTCATAGAGCATTCCTTCAATATAGACACATTCCACGGTTCCATAGGCTGGCTGAATGCTGCGCATATCCGTCGCGCCTGAGCAGGAACAGATGGAAACATCAATTCCCGGAGAAAGCAGCTGAGCATAAACGATCCCGGCCAGAGAGATGGCAATATCGTGAATCACCAGTCCCAGCAGGCTCGCAGGCCCGGTCAGCCCAGTCAGGCTGCAGGGACAGAGGATAATATTCTGCTTTTCCTCGATGGCCGCGGTTAAATTATCAAGGCATTCCCAGTCATAGGCAAGGGGGGACATAGGACAGATGGACTGCCCCATTACAGGCTCATCCCACACATCGTAAAACTCACGGATGAGCCGGATGGATTTACGCGCGCTCTGATATAGATTTCCGTCCTTTGAGTTCTGCGCTGTTGCCCTTATTCCAACGGAAGGCCATTTATCGCTGTAGCGAAGGAGCATGGCAATCTGGCCAACATACAGATCCTCTGCGTCGCTGTCCACAGGATCAATGACACAGGGACTTGCACATTCATAAAGGTCTGAGGTTTGGGTGAGCTGATACATTTTCACCACATCGTCAACTGTACCGCTTCGGTATGTACCGGTCTCATCATCCAGAATGGTGGGCACCATACCAAAGGGAGAGGTCGCTGTGATCCTTTTGGGTCCCTGATTTTCATAATCATATTTGGGAAGACTCTCCAGACATCTTTCCAGGAGCGCCTTTGGAATAAAGGCCTTGCTGCCTTCGATTTTCGCACCGTTTTTCCCAAGAAGCTCCAGGGCTTTTTCGGTTCCAAAGGTAATGCCGATTTGTTCTAAAATTTCGATAACCTTCTCATATATTGTTTCTAAATCCTTTTTTTTAAGAATATGGCTCATTTTTAACTCCTTATAAATATTCACCAATGTATTTTCGGGAGCGCTCCCTGCCATAAGCTGTCATGACATAGGTCGATTCCAAAAAGCCATCTGAACGTTCTGTTGTATGTGTAATCTCCACAAGACCAGTCCCCTTAAGTGACATCAGCTGAGCGTCAATCTCCTTTTCGCTGCATTGTTTTTCACCTTTGTAGTAAGGTAAAATCCGCTCATAAACCTGCTGTGGATTCAGCCCTTCCGGATTTTCCATAATCTGCTTGATAATATTAAAGCGCATGGGCATTGTTTCTGCCATTTTCATTTCCTCCTAACGGATATCTCTTAACGAGAGTAGCTCTGACGGCTTCCCGACAACCATGACTGCCCCTGAGAGTAAAACAATAATTCCAATAATAAAGGTCGCTGTGATGGCGCTTCCAAGAAAAACAACCGACAGGACAGCGGAAACCAGCGTATAGATAATATTCAGCGACATCCCTCTCGAAGCGCCGCAGACATTGTTGCACTTATAATAGTAAAAGTATCCGATACCTGCGCCAAATCCCGCGATGGCGATAAACACAAAGGCCATGGTCGGCAACGTGGAAAATAACAGTCCAAAGGCCTTCAGGTTAACACCGCTGGCAACAAAAGGCAGTACAAACAAAAACATGGTTCCCGATGCAAACTGGCGGATACCGAGCGCAATTTCAGGATCAACAAAATCCATTCCCGCACAGGAGATAATGCCCTCCAGCGACCATCCGACAGAGGCTAACACTGCGCAGGCGATTCCCAGATAAAAGTTCGGGTAGGTATCCCCAGAGGGCGGCGCCCAGCTGACCGTAATGGCTCCTGCCACACACAGCAGAATACCGCACCAGCCGCGGCCCGAAATTTTTTCCTTTAAAAATATCCGGGATAATACTGCTCCGATGGCTGGAAATGTGGCACTGATAGCCACAGGATATACCGGTCCTGCAAAGTAAACACCAAGTGTAAAACCAGCCATTGCGATCAGACCTCCGAAAAAAGAGGCCAGCAGAATAAAACGCCCCGGTTTGGTTTTTACGGACCGGATGTACTCTCTTCCTTTCCCGTTTTTCAGATTCGGAATTAACACCCATATTCCAGATGAAAAGTCCTGAAGACACCCCACGATCATCGGTATCGCGCATAAACCTAAAACAGCGCCGCTGCTCAAAGGCTCGGTTCCCATACCAAGCGTTTGAAACATTGGACTGATGCCGTACAAAAGTCCGCCCATGAGTCCCCAGAGCAACCCCTTTTTTGCCATGGAAAGATTTTTTTGATACAGTTTTTCCTTAACGTCCATTTTTCTCCTCCTACTATTTTGAAAAGCGCCTTTCTTTTTAATTGATATTATCGTGATAATATCAATTAAGCAATCTAATATTATCATGATAATATTAGATTGTCAATAAAAAAGAAAATCCTTAAAAAACAGATTCCTTTCTTTTATTAGATGCCCTCACCTCTGCAAAATCCGATGGTACATATGCCCTCACTTCTGCAAACAGCTTTCCATATTCATCATAATATTCTTCACAGACCCTCAACAGCGCTTCGTCCGAAAAAATTTCCAGAGCATCGCACACCGCCTCATCACCAAAGGATACGTCCAGCGTCATTTTTTTTGTCTCAGCAAGGGACAAGATATCTTCGGTATGCCGTTTGTAATAACCGCGCGTCTTTTCCGTATTTTTTTCACCGGGCAGAGTGTGCCTGAAAACAATCCGGATTTGCTCAAGCGCGATCCACTCATCGTCATCGTTGGCGTAACGCTTGGTCATCTCAAATTCATTGACGCCCTTTCTTCCGCCGAAATCTGCCGACAAAATTTCCTCATCAGAAATATAGGTGTTCAGCACGTTTGACAGACTGTAGCTTAAATGGTATATTCCGCGCTCTGCTGCTTTTACGAAATACCCTATTCTCGGTCTGGATTCAATATAATTTTCCTCAATAAGGTTGGAGAGCGCCTTACGCAGGGTCACCTTGCTGACATTATACTGTTCGCAAAGACTGTTCTCGCTTTCCAGCTTATAGCCTTCCGGATAGATCCCCCGCTCAATTTTCTTTTTAAGATCGTTCTGTACGCCTTTATAAAGTTTTGCTTCCATTACCTGCTCCATTCTGCGACAAGTTTTACATACTTTGCATTATAAAAGGTTTCGCAATAACCTACAACGCCAAGCTCGACATCCGTTAAAAGCTGGGACACCGTCAGTATTCCGCTGCCTTCGTCGATCCCAAGCTGGCCGGCCGTTTCTTTCTGAGCCCTCTGAGGTGTTATCTTCAAATCAATCTGAACTGAATAAGGCGAGATGCGGTCTGCCAGAATCTCAACGAAATCTCTGGCCTCCAGCTCCTTCTCAATCAGCGGAAAGCCAGGATAGTAAGGGATATACTTGATGTCATAGCCAATGGGCTGCTGCTTTTCATAAAGCACCCGCCTTATCCTGAGCACACGCGTATTGGGATGAATCTTCAAGATATAAACCAGTTCCTTCGTCGATTCAACCACATCGACATCCACAATGTGTATCTGATCAATATCAGTGGTCTCAAAGCCGACTTCGTTGAATGTAAGGATATAATCGCTGCCATTTGTTTTCCTTACAAAATGCCCCTTTCCCTGGACCAGATAAACCAAGCCGTCGCGCACCAGCATTTCCAGTGATTTTCTTACAGTCAGACGGCTGACATTGTAGGCTTCGCACAGAGCCGCCTCTGAGGGAATAGGGTCATTAGGCTTCAAAAGCTCCAGGTTGATCTTTTCCTTTAAATCATTTGCAATTTTTTCATAAATCGGTATATCCATTATCTGTAACCATTCTCCGCCCATTCGAGGCAGTACTCCAGTCCTCTTCCTGAATTTTTGACATAGGCGTCCGCGAAAGCCTCCGGACTTTCCTGTTCCTTTTGCATCAGGCCTCCACCCACAATAATTTTCAGGCCATCACGCAGTCCGGCGTCATGGATCATCTTGAGGGTTTTTTTGACCTCTGCCGTGGCCGTAGTCAGCAGGCCGCTGAAGCCTAAAATCTGCGGGCGGGCCTCCCTGATTTTTTCAACAAACACCTCGGGCAGGACATCCACGCCCAAATCAATGACATTAAAGCCATTGACACAGGCCAGGCCAATAAAAATATCCTTTCCGATATCATGCAGATCGCCGTGGATGGTTCCGATCAGGATGGTTCCCCGGCTGCCGGGAGCTTCCTTCTGATCAGCCACGCTGCGTTTATCAAGCTTCATAACCTCTTTAAAAATGATGCCGGCCATGATCAGGTCGCCGATAAAGTATTCCTCTTTTTCAAACAGCTCGCCCACATTGTCCATTCCCTGCTGAAGATACTCCGCAATATCGCTCATGCTTATCCCCGCATTAAGGGCTTTTTCCACCAGGCGCAGTGTCTTTTTTTCATTCAGGTCTGTCACACTTTTTATGATGTTTGTTTTAATTTTTTCTCTGGAAATGTCTGTATTCATTTTAAATCACCTTTACGCCTAGTATAACTGATTGTCCTTAAAAATACAACTCTGAACACCATGCCGCCGCTATCCGTCAGGGCCGTGACATTTTTCAAAAAATAAAAAAAGCCAGACCTGCTGTCTGACAAATCTGCATTTAAACTTCAAAGTGGTGCCCAGAGGCGGAATCGAACCACCGACACGAGGATTTTCAGTCCTCTGCTCTACCGACTGAGCTATCTGGGCTTGCATAAACTTGCAGTGACGAGTACTAATTATACTGTCTCAAGTTAATGTTGTCAAGTACTTTTTTAGAAAAAAATAAATACTTTTACGTTTATGTACAATAAAAATGGCGACCTGGAAGAGACTCGAACTCTCGACCTCCAGCGTGACAGGCTGGCATTCTAACCAACTGAACTACCAGGCCGCATGACGTTATAAAAATGGTGACCCCTGGGGGATTCGAACCCCCGTAACCGCCGTGAAAGGGCGGTGTCTTAACCGCTTGACCAAGGGGCCAAATTACTTGGCTTAAAAAGACGGATATGGAAAGTTTCTGCTTCTCCATATCCGTTTGTCTTCAAATGGCTCCCCAGGTAGGATTCGAACCTACAGCCTATCGGTTAACAGCCGAGTGCTCCACCATTGAGCTATCGAGGAATACTGACCTGGCGACCACCTACTCTCCCACACAGTCTCCCGTGCAGTACCATCGGCTTCTAAAGGCTTAACCGTCGTGTTCGGAATGGGAACGGGTGTTACCCTAAAGAACATCATCACCAGATGTTTAAAAGAACTTTGTTCTTTCAAAATTGCACATATTTAATTTACTATATTTGGTCAAGCCCTCGATCTATTAGTATCGGTCAGCTGAACATGTTACCATGCTTACACCCCCGACCTATCAACCTTGTGTTCTTCAAGGGATCTTACTAGCTTACGCTATGGGAAATCTCATCTTGAGGTTGGCTTCACGCTTAGATGCTTTCAGCGTTTATCCATTCCCGACTTAGCTACCCAGCTGTGCTCCTGGCGGAACAACTGGTACACCAGAGGTCAGTCCATCCCGGTCCTCTCGTACTAAGGACAGCTCCTCTCAAATTTCCTACGCCCGCGACGGATAGGGACCGAACTGTCTCACGACGT